>Ga0187771_10002263_pt1 | contig 13216 bp, 11 predicted proteins | sample 0116_SJ02_MP15_1_FD_133139 | JGI IMG/M metagenome (GOLD analysis project Ga0187771, IMG submission 133139) | Tropical peat soil microbial communities from peatlands in Department of Meta, Colombia - 0116_SJ02_MP15_10_MG | ecosystem: Environmental > Terrestrial > Soil > Wetlands > Peat | place... | reverse complement strand
TATCTTTGCTTTTCAGCCGCCCAGGCGAGTCCTTTCACCTGCGAAACGTCCTGAGGCTGGCGGGAGTATCGCCGGGGGCCGGGCAGAGGGAGCTTGCCCGCCTGTCGGAAGCGGGAATCATCACCCGGACCGCCGTCGACAGCCAGGTTCGCTTCCAGGCTAATTCGCTCTGTCCCGTCTTCGTCGAGCTCAAATCCCTGGTGGCAAAGACGGCCGGGGTCGCCGAGATGCTGAGGGCGTCGCTGGAGCCTGCGGCCGGATCGATCGAAAGGGCTTTGGTCTACGGGTACGCGGATCGCGGCCGGGTGGGAAAGGAGAGCGACGTCGAGCTTCTGATCGTGGGGGAGGTGAGCTATGCGGATGTCGCCGGACGCCTGGCCGAGGCGCAGGAGATCCTGGGGCGGGAGATCGACGTGACGATCCTCTCTGCGGGCGAGTATCGCCGCCGGCTGGAGGAGGGAGACGAGTTTGTCCGAAGGGCCGCGGCCGGCCCGGTCGTCCGGGTCCTCCCCGGGCGATGACCCGTCAGCTGGCTCCTTTTCGGAAGAGGACCTTCCCGCCGATGATCGTGTACAAGACTTCGGCCGTCCGGATTTCCTTCTCCGGGCAGGTCATGATGTCCTTCGAGAGCACGGTGATATCGGCCAGCTTCCCGGGTGTGAGCGAGCCCTTGATCCCTTCCTCGAACGCGGCGTAGGCGCCGTTGATCGTGTACGCCCGGAGGGCCTCCTCCCGGGTCATTTTCTGGTCCGGGAAGAAAGCCGTCCCGCCCTTCATCCTGCGCGTGACCGCCGCATAGAAGCCGGGGAGGGGGTCGACGGGCTCGACCGGCACGTCGGTGCCGTTGCAGATGAGGGCGCCCGCCGCCATGAGCTTTCTCCAGACGTAGGCTCCCTCTTCGGCCCGCTTCCCGCCCAGCCGTTTGAGGACCCAGGGCCCGTCCGATGTGCAGTGGATCGCCTGCATGGAGGCGATGACGCCGAGCTGGCCAAATCGCGGCACGTCGGCGGGATCGAGATGCTGGGCGTGCTCGACCCGCCACCTCAGATCCTTCTTATCCGGATAGGCCTTGAACGTTTCCTCGTAGATATTCAAGACCTCGCGGTTCGCCCGGTCGCCGATGGCGTGGATACAGAGCTGGAATCCGTTCTTGACGGCGAACTCGGCCGTCACCCGGACGTCAGGGATGGGGTCGGTGTTCAGGCCGACCGAGCTGGGGAGGTCGGCGTAGGGCTCAAGAAGCCAGGCCCCGTGGGAGCCCAGCGCGCCGTCCATGAAGCGCTTGATGGCGCGGACCGTCAGGTGGTTGTCGCCGTAGCCGATTATCCGATAGGCAGCGCCTTTCGCCTCCAGGGCCCGGTTGTTCTCGGCCAGCATGACGTAGAGGCGGACGCCCAGGGCGCCTTCCTCGGCCATCTTCTTGTACAGGTCGACGGTCGCGAACGATGTGGCCGCGTCGTCGAAGCTCGTCACGCCCTGTTTCAGGCACTCGCGGTCGGCGAGCTCGACCGCGCGCCGCTCCCTGGCGAGAGCCTCTTCGGGAGTCCCCTCCGGCTCCCGGACGCGGATGAGCCCTTGGGCCGTCTCGAGGAAGGCCCCGATGGGGACGCCCTCGGCGTCGCGGATGATCTGGCCGCCCGGAGGGTCGGGAGTCTTGGCCGTGATCCCCGAGAGCTCCATCGCCTTGGCGTTCGCCAGGCTCGAATGCCCGCTCGCGTGTTCGAGGAGGACGGGGTTCGCCGGCGCCGCCTTGCTCAGGGCATCGTGGACGGGCAGGCCGTCGATGTTCGGCTGCGGGGCCCGGTCCCATTTCTCTTGATGCCAGCCGCGCCCGAGGATCCACTCGCCGGGCTTTGCTTTCCTGGCCGCCTCCCCGACCAGGGCCACAATCTCGTCCCACGAGCGGGCCTTGGTCAGGTCGAGAATCATCTTGGATTCGCCGAGGCCGGTGAAGTGGCCGTGGCTGTCGATGAAGCCGGGGATGGCCAGCGCGCCCTTGAGGTCGATGACCTGGGTGGCGGCGCCGATATAGCGCCGGATATTCTTTTCCGAACCGACGGCGGCTATCCGGGCGCCGCGGACCGCGAGCGCGCGGCCCTCGGGGTTTGCGGCGTCGACCGTCACGATTTTGCCGTTGGTGAGGACGAGGTCAACCGGCGCCGGCGGCACCGCCTTGCGGGCGCAGACCGCAAAAAGCGGCGCCAACGAGCCGACCACGAGGATGGCATAAAGTATCCGGCGGCTCATGGTCATGGACTTCTCTCCTGTTACCTTCCCGGGATGGGGTGAAAAGAGCGTAATACGGTCATCGGCAGTCTGTCAACAGGTCGGCGCGCGAAAAAAAAGAGGGCTGCCCCGGCAAGGGGCAGCCCCTCTTCCCCCGGACGGATCGGCTCCCGGTGCCCTTACTTTTTCTTCCGGATGTAGATGCTGCCGTTGAACGTGGTCAGGCTGATCTCCTGGCCCCCGCCGTTGATCGTCCCGTAGATGCCCTTGTCGAACGAGATCCGGTACTTCCCGAAGCCCGTCTTCTCGGACTCTTCGCCCTTCCGGGGCGCGGGCCTGAGGGCCACGTCGAAGTCGCTGTAGATGTTGCCCATCTGGGACTTCAGCCGAACGTCGGCCTTGATGTCGGTGGGCAGGGTGATGTCGATGTCGCCGTTCATGTTGCTGAAGGAGAGGGGCTTGTCCGGGGCGACTTTGGCGAGCGTCGCCTCGATGTCCCCGCCCATCGTGTGGACGACGGCGTTGCCGGACACGTTGCGCAGGGTGACGCCGCCGTTCGCGGCGTTGACCTCGATCTCGCCGGAAACGTTCTCGATGACGACCTTGCCGCCCATCATGGACCGCAACGAAAGCGAGGACGAGTAGGGGACCCGGAGTGTCAGGTCGACGGCGTTCCTCATGGATGCGGTGCTCACCGTGACGGTGTTGTTGTTCTCTTCGACCGTGAGCCCGGTCAAGGCGGCGGTGATGAGCTTCATGCCTTCGTGGCTGCGCTCCTTCTTGGGTTCCTGTGGGGTAGCTGACAACGCAGCCGCATTGGCATATTCCTGCGCCAGTTTCTCCTGGATCTCTTGAGAAACTTTGGCCTGCAGTTCGGCCGCCTTGGCTTGCATCTCGGCCGATTTGGCTGCCGTTTCGGCGAGGAGTTGCTGAGCCTCAGCCGCCGATTTTGCGTAAGGGCCGTAAAGCCCGCGGCCTTCGAGGAGAGGCTTTTCCCTGACCTGGGCTTCGGCGACGACGTCTTTGCCTTCGTACCCCACGACCGTAATGCTCCCCCACATGACCGTGGCCTCGATGCGGGCGGGCTTGGCCGGGTCGCTGAGCGGAATGACGGCCCGGTCGGGCTCAGGGGTTTTTTCGGGCTTCGGCGTCTGCTGGGCGACGGCGAGGGCGCCCGAGCCGGCGAGGAGCGCCAGGATGACAAGCTTTCCGATGGCCTTTTTCATAGTTGCCTCCATTATCCTTTTTGTGTCAGCTGCCGGATTCCCTGTTCGGCGAGCTTTTTCACGTCGGGGTTGATCTTGTCGCTCTTGATCAGGGCCTCGAGGGCCGCGGCCGCCCGCTCGTCCCGGATCTCGACGAGGAGGTCGATCAGAGCGACCTGGACGATCGGGGAGTCCTGGATAGCGAGGGAGCGGACAAGACTGTCCTTGATCCCCGGCTGGTTCCGGAAAAGGTAAAGGGCCTCAACGGCCGCCAGCCGGACGTTGGGATTCGAGTCGGTGTCGAGAGTCTCGACCAGGGCCTCGAGCGTCTTGGGTCTGGGGTTCCTGACTTCCGTGCTGTAGCTGATGCCTTGGAGCCGGTCAGTGGCGGACGACTGGTCAAGGAGGGAGAGGGCGACGGTCTGCTTCATGTCTTGGACCTCGGAGCGGAGCGCGGCCAGGCGCGCGGACGTTGCGCGGCCGCCGCTGAGGGCCCAGCCGAGCCCGAGGCCCATGAGCAGGAGGGCCACCGAAAAGGACGCGGCGAAGGCCGGCCTGCGGAATGTCAGCCATTCTCTCCATCTTCGAACAGGAGACGCGCGAAGGGCATTATCGGCCGTTTTCCCCAGGCCGCTCTTGTATTCTGCCAGCATGTCATAGAACCTCTGGCGGAGCGCGCCCGTGGGTGTTTCGACCGGGAGGACGCCCAGCTTGGCCCAGACGGCCGTGAGGTCCTCGAGCTCCGCCCGGCAGGCGGCGCAGGCGGCGATATGCCCCCGGACCTGATCCCGGGCCCCGGCGTCGAGGTCTCCGGTCAGGTAGTCGGCAAACTTGTCGCGGATCTGATCGCAGCTCATGAGGCCTTCCCTCCTTGGAGTTCGAGGTAGATGCGGCCGAAGTCCTTGAGGGCCCGGTGGATCTGCACCTTGACCGTGCCCACCTGACAGTTGAGAAGCTCGGCGATCTCCCTGAGCTTGAGGTCCTGGAACCGGAACAGGACCAGGATCTCCCTTTTCTGGGCGGGGAGCCGTTCCAGAGCCTTGCGGACGAGGGCCGCTTCCTCCTCGATTTCGAAGCGCTGTTCGGGCAGAGGCTCGGATCCCGGCGTTTCCGCGAATTGCTCATCGAGTCCCGCCGTCTCCTTCCTCTTCCTGAGGTAGTCGACATGGGCGTTGCGGGCGATTTGGAACATCCAGACCGTGAAGCGGCTTCCGCCCAGGTAACCGGCGCGGTATTTCAGGATGCGGACGAAGACCTCCTGGACGAGGTCCTCGCTCGCCGCCCGGTGGCCCGTCAGCCGGAGGAAGAAGTTGTACAGCATCGTCTGGTGCCTCTCGAAGAGGATGGCCAGCTTTTCGACCTTTCCGTCCCTGACTTGTTCCATGAGCTCGTTGTCTGTCGGCGGCATGCGTCCGGCCTTCTCCCGCTCCGAAATCTCACCGTTCATGGGTAAATACCGGCCCGGCGCAAAAAGGTTACACCGGATTCCCTCCTTTTTGAAGCCGGATGGGTCCTGTCGAAGGGCGCTAAGGTCAGGGCGGCAGGGAGACCGTCCTTATCCCCCGCGCTTCGCTCCCCCGGTGACTGGTACCGGCCCAGCCGGCCCCTCGCGTCGCTTAAGCGCTCCGTGGCCTGACCTCGCGTTTCCATGAGCCCGAGGGGTTTGACTTGCCGGGGAGGGGATGTTATAAAAAGCGCGGAATCTCCCGGGAGACGAGAGCATGGCGCGATTGACGTACGCCAAAGCCGGAGTCGATATCGACGCGGCGGACCGGTTTATCCAAATGATCAAGCCTCTCGTCCGCAAGACGGAGCGGGCGGAGGTCCTGGGCACGATCGGCGGGTTCAGCGGGCTCTTCCGGCCCCGGCTCGCCGGCTTGAGGCGGCCGGTGCTCGTTTCTTCGACCGACGGCGTGGGCACCAAACTGGTCATCGCCGAGATGCTCGGGCGCTACGACACCGTCGGGATTGACCTCGTCGCCATGTGCGCGGACGACGTCGTCGTCTTGGGTGCCGAACCCCTGTTCTTTCTGGACTACATTGCCGTCGGCAGGGTCAAACCGAGAATCCTCGTCGATATCGTCAAGGGGATCGTCAAGGGCTGCCGCCGGGCGCGCTGCACGCTCATCGGCGGAGAGACGGCCGAGCTTCCTGGGCTCTACGCGCCCGGGAAGTGGGACCTGGCGGGCTTCTGCGTCGGGATCGTCGACCAGGCGCGGATCATCGACGGCCGCGCGTGCCGGGCCGGGGACGCCGTAATCGGCCTGGCCTCTTCGGGCCTTCACAGCAACGGCTATTCGCTCGTCCGGAAAGTCTTTCCAGAAAAGGAACTCAGGGGGCCGCTGGGCAAAGAGCTCCTCCGGCCGACGAAAATCTACTGCGCGACGATCCTCGAGGTCATGAGAACGGTGCCCCTCAAGTCCATGGCCCACATCACCGGGGGCGGTTTCTACGACAACATCCCCCGGGTGATCCCGGAGGGCCTGGCCGTCCATATCGAGAAAGGTTCCTGGCCGGTGCCGGCGATCTTCCAGAGGATCAAAGACAAGGGCCGCGTCGGGGAGCGGGAGATGTTCCGGACCTTTAACATGGGCATCGGCATGGCCGCCGTCGTCTCCTCCAAGCACGCGGACAGGGCCCTTGCGGCTTTCTCCCGCCTGGGCCAGAAGGCCTGGATCATCGGCGAACTCGTCAAAGGAAACCGCGAGGTTTGCATCTTCTAGCGCCGGGCGGCTCTCCCTCCCGGCGTTCCGCAACAAGTTCCATATGGCTCTGGGCTTGCCGGAGCCCTCGGGGTGACAATAACGGATATCATCTGACAGCCGACGAAAAATCGTTGACTTCCCCGGCCGCGGCCCTATTTTCGTAGTGCAGGGACCGGGAAGGCGTGGCGCCGGGAGCCAATCAGGTGAGTTTAATGAACAGGAGGGGGTTCTCTACCGTCTGGAGGTTCGACACGGTCGTCGTCGCCGCCGCCCTGTTGGCCGCTTCGCTCGTCGCCGGGCGGAGAATGCGCCGCCGCTTCTTCCTCTGGGCCTGAAGGCCTAGCATTGGGCCTTCTTCGCGTGGCTAGGCGGATTCAAGAATAATCCCGTTCGCGGTGCGACCTTTGTCCCTTCGCAGGCGAGCTCGCGGTCCGAGAGATTGACGGCCAGAGCCGCGTCTCCCGAGGGGCCGCCCCGGGACTGGACGAGGTAGAGGTCATCTTCAAGGAGGCCGAGAACGCGGGCCCGTCCTCCCCGCAGCTTCAGGGCGCGCCTCAAGAGACGCTTCCCCTCGTTGCCGACAAGGGTCAGATTGTCGCTTGCGATGATCATGTTGTCGAGCGCTCCCGCCGTCAGGGCATAGAGCTCGCGCTCGTTACGCGTGAGCTCGATCTCCCGGTCCCGTAGAAGGACGCAGTCGGGGTCGTTGAGCCAGAGCCGGCGGTGCATGAACTGGCGGAGGAGAGCGTTCTTCAGGGCGAAATAGGCGTTCGGCCCTTGGAACGGAGACGGCCGGGTCCTCCAGTACGGCGCGGTGTCTTCCCCGATCCTCATGCCGTCCACCAGGCCGGCCGAGGGCAGGAGCGGGGCGCCGCAGCCGAGGATGAAACTGTCCCCGACGGCCCGCCGGATGGTACGCAGGCCTTCCCGATAGGCCTGGATGGGGGTCACGTTTCTCTTCCGGCCGCCGGGCATGGCGGCGCCGAAAAGGAAATCGATCTTGAAATAATCAAAGCCGGCTTTTTTAAGCGTCCTGAACAGGTCGTGAATGTGGGCGCGGGCTTCGGGATGCGTCAGGTCCAGGGCGTGGATCGCCCGGTTCCAGCTCCGGTGGCAGAACTTCGGCCGCCCGGCTTCGGAGACCATCCAGCCGGGGTGTTTTGTCAGGAGCCCTGAGCTTTCGGCCGCGCTGAAAGGCGCCGTCCAGATGCCGGCCCGGAAGCCGTCCCGGGTGATGGCGCGCGCGAGACCGTCGACGGCGGGGTAACCGGGTTTGGCCTCCAGCCAATCGCCGATATCGCGCTCGTAGCCGTCGTCGATCTGGAAGACCTCGAAGGGGAAGGCGCGCCGGAGCCTGCGGGCGGTCTCGACGTTGGCGACGACGTCATCCCAGACGAGATCGCCGAAGTATTGGTACCAGCTGCACCAGCCCACCGGGTTCCAGGGATTGATGCGCACCCGGTTTTCCTTCCCGGCCAGCGAAGCGTAGACGTCCAGGAGGTCTTCGACCCGGCCACCGCCGAGAATGGCCAGAGGCTCCAGCGGGATGGGGTCGTCGAACTCGGCTTCGAAATACTCGAGGTAGCCAACGAGTTCGGCCCCCTCGACGAGGAAAAAGGGATGGGCGATCCGCGAGGCGAGGAACCCGAGCACGGCGCCATCCCAGGCGACAAGATAATCGCTCCAGACGCGCGTCAGGAGCTCGCCGAGCAGGGGCGAGAAGCCGTAGGGGTTGTTGGCGTGGACCGGGACGAGCTCGGGGTGACTCGAGCTCGGGGTCGCCATCCGCACCGGGCCCCAGGACTGCCAGTTGTTGGTTAAGAACGCGTGGGGGACAGGAACACGGATGACCTCGACGCGTCCGGGGCGGCCCGAGATGGTGCCGCGGACGATGTGGCCGCGTCCCCTTTTCGAAACGGTCACGTCGAGGTGCGCCCGGCCCCGCCGGAGCGTCCAATGCCCCTCGCGAACGGGCCTGCCGAAAAGCCGCATCTTCCCCGGCTTCACCGGATGTCGTTTTTCCGGCAGAAGGCGTCGATTTTCGCCTCAAGCGTACGGGCCCGGGCGATCGCCTCGTCCTCGGTCAGCGTCTTCGTCAGGCGCGCCGCCTCGTCCCGGACCTTTTGGACCTCGCGGACGGCCGCCTCGGCCGAATCCAGGCCCGCGGCCAACCCTCCGGCCGCGACTCCGATGAACCGGCTGGAAGCGGCCGTGAAGCGGTCCTCGACGGCCCGGACCATCATTTCCTCGTGTGAGAGCGGCCGGTGGATCTGCTTGTAGACGAGGAAGATGCCAACAGCGACCAGGAGGAAGACCAGCAGCCGTCTGCCCATAATACCCGCCCGCTCAGATTCTAGAACAGGCCGGGCCCGAATTCAACCTCGGATGTCGCCGGCCGGGCCGCCTGTCCGCGAGGCCCCCTCGTGTCCTCGGAATCGCGAACCGTGGAAAAATCCCGGCGAACATGGTACATATATAGGCCGATTGGGTTTCCGCGGCGTGGGCGGTTAGCTCAGCTGGGAGAGCGCGGCGTTCGCAACGCTGAGGTCGGGAGTTCGAATCTCCTACCGTCCACTATTTTTTATTTCCGGCCGAGGCCGCGCGAGGGGGCGTCCAGCCTCGAATGCGCGGCCCCTCCGGGACGTGAGCCAGGGCCGAATGAAGTTCGTGGCCGACTGCATGTTGGGCCGGCTGGCCAAATGGCTCAAGATCCTCGGCTTCGATGTCCTCTATCGGGTCAAGGCCGAGGACACGGATCTCATCGACATCGCCCGCCGCGAAGGCCGCATCCTCCTGACGCGCGACACGGGCCTTATCGAAAAGACGAAAAAGCAGAAGGCGCGTTTTTTCGTCGCCTCTGACCGTTGGGAGGACCAGGTGGCCCAGGTCCTGGACGAGTTCGCCCTCTGGGATGAGATCCGGCCCAACTCCCGCTGCCTCGCCTGCAACCGAGCCCTCAGACCCATCTCCAAAACCCGGGCCAGGAACCTCGTCACGCCGTGGGTCCTCGAGCATGCCGGGTCTTTCGCCATCTGTCCGGAGTGCGGCCGCGTTTTCTGGCAGGGGACGCATTATGGGGACATGGAGCGGAAGATCGAAGCCATCATGAAGCGGCGGCCCGGACACGGCGGCGGCCGACGCGGCGGTTGACTTTGCCTCCTCAATCCGATAGAAAAGGGTCGAAGTCGCGGGATTTTCGCATGAGGGGAGCGCGAGACATGAGGGACAGAACACGCCTTTTTCGGACCATCCTGAATTTGGGGCTCGCGGCCGCTTGTATGCTCTTGCTCGCGGGACGAGCTCCGGCCGATGAGCCGGCCCCCCGGCAGCAGGCGGCCGCTCCGGTCTTCACGGACGCTGAACTTCTCGGTCCCGGCCCCCAGCGTGTATACGAGGGCGAGTTCATGAACGAAGTCGCCTTCCCTCTCGGAGGAATCGGCACGGGGACCGTCTCCCTCGGCGGGCGCGGCAATCTCCGCGATTGGGAGATCTTCAACCGGCCGGGCAAGGGCCTCAGCATGCCCTTTACCTTTTTCGCGCTGTATTTCGAGCAGAACGGCTCGAAGGCCGTCCGCGTCCTCGAGGGCCCCCTGCCGCCGCCCTTCACGACCGGCTTCCGGCGCGAGGACGTCCCCGGACTGCCGAGGATGGAGAAGGCCCGGTTCAGCGGCGAATACCCGTTCGCCCGGGTGGAGCTCTCCGACAGCCGGATTCCGCTGGCGGTCGCCCTCGAGGCTTTCAACCCGTTTGTCCCGCTCGATCCGGAGAATTCCGGGATCCCGGCCGTGGTCATCCGCTTCAGGGTCCGGAACCTCGGGCCGTCGCCGGCCCGGATCACGGTCGCCGGGTCGATCCTCAACCCCGTCGGCTACGACGGCGAGGGGCAGATCGGCGGGCTCGGAAACGAGAAATTCGGCGGGAACGTGAACGAGATCCGGACGACGCCCGCGCTCAGGGGCCTGGCCATGTCCTCTCAAAAAGTGAAACCCGGCGCCCCGGCCTTCGGGACGATGGCCTTGGTGACGCCGTGGAAGGATATCACCTTCCTGACTCATTGGCCGCGGGACGAATGGTGGGACGGCCTTCCGGCCTTCTGGGAGGATTTCGCCGCGGACGGCCGTTTCCCGGGCGCCGCCGGAGCGTCCGTGTCTCCGGACAAGCAGTCCGACGTCGGGACCCTGGGCCTCGTCGCCACGGTCGGGCCGGGCGAGGAGGTCACCCTTCCCTTCATCCTGTCCTGGAGTTTTCCGAACTTCCTGGATTACTTCGACGTCGTCCCCGAGCAGCGGGGCCGGATCTTCAGGAACCACTATGCCGAAAAGTTCAAGGACGCCTGGGACGCCGCTGAGTACCTCGAGGCGAACCTCGGGCGGCTTGAAAGCGAGAGCCGGGCCTTCCACGACGCTCTCTTCGGGTCGACGCTGCCGCCGTATGTCATCGACGCCGTTTCGAGCCAGGCAGCCATCATCCGGACGCCGACCTGTTTCCGGCTCGAGGCGGGAAGCTTCTTCGGCTTCGAAGGCTGCAGCGACCAAGCCGGGTGCTGCCCTCTCAACTGCGCCCACGTCTGGAATTACGAACAGTCGCTGGCCTTTCTCTTCCCGTCTCTCGAGCGGTCGATGCGGGAGACGGACTTTCTCAACAACGTCAAGCCCGACGGGTCGATGGTCTTCCGGACCTCGCTCCCGCTCGGAAGCGGGGTCTACTGGAATTTCAAGCCGGCCGCCGACGGCCAGATGGGCCGGATCATCAGCCTCTACCGGGACTGGCAGATCTCGGGGGACACGGCCTGGCTCCAGAAGCTCTGGCCCCAGGTCAAGAAGGCCATGGCCTATGCCTGGAAGGCCTGGGACACCGATAGGGACGGGCTGATCGAAGGAGAGCAGCATAACACTTACGACATCGAGTTCTACGGTCCGAACAGCATGATCAGCGGCTTCTATCTCGGCGCGCTCAAGGCGGCGCTCCGGATGGCCGCCGCCCTGGCCGACTGGCCCGCTGCCAGGACCTATAAGGCCATGTACGATAAGGCCTGCCGGAATTACGACGCCGTTCTTTGGAACGGGGAGTACTACGTCCAGAAATACGACCAGGTCATGGAGAAGAAGTACCAATACGGCGAAGGCTGCCTTTCAGACCAGCTCCTCGGCCAGTGGCTGGGCATGGTCGCGGGCCTCGGCCGTTACCTGCCGAGCGATCACATCCGGTCGGCCCTCGAGGCCATATACAAGCATAATTTCCGCCGGGACTTCCGGACGTTCTCGAACGCCCAAAGGACCTACGCGCTCGAGGATGAAAAAGGCCTGCTCGTCTGCTCCTGGCCCCGCGGCGGCCGGCCGCCGGTGCCGTTCCCCTATTCGGACGAAGTCTGGACGGGCATCGAATACGAGGTCGCCTCGCATATGATTTACGAGGGATTCGTCAAGGAGGGGCTGAGCCTCGTCAAGGCAGCGCGCGACAGGTACGACGGGCGGAGGCGAAACCCGTGGGACGAGGTCGAATGCGGGCACCACTACGCCCGGGCCATGTCCTCGTGGGGCCTGCTCTTAGCCCTCAGCGGATTCTCGTATTCGGCGCCGGAGATGAGGGTGGGCTTCGACCCGAGTGTCGCCGCCGATGATTTCCGGTGCGTGTGGACGGCCGGCTCGGGCTGGGGGACCTATTCGCAGAAGCTCGCGGACCGGAAGACGGCCGGCCTGAAGCTCGATGCCGGAGCCGGCAAGCTGACGCTCGTCGAGTTCGATTTTTCCGCTCCGCCCTCTTCCAAGGGCGCCAAGCTCAAGCTGGCCGGCGGAACGCTCGGCGGCGCCGCAACGAAACCGGCCCTCAGACGGGAAGGCGATGTCGTCCGCGTCCTGTGGAGAGCGCCGGTCGTCGTCCAGCCCGGGACAGCGCTGGAGCTCGAAATCGAATACTGAAATAGAAGGGTAGCCCCTTTGGGGTTTGTCCCTTCTTGATGCTGGCACCTGCGAACAATCGGAAACCGACCAATTGGTGCGTCATGAGCGAGAGCTTCCGCAAATTATTAAATATTTTAAACAGGATTTATGGTATAATTAATAATAGGAATTGATACTGATAATGAATAGAAGAGAAACCAAACAAAAAGAAGGCATCTTAAAGGTCCTCAGTAATACCCGGGCGCACCCGACAGCGGATCAGATATACGATGAGGTCAGAAAAGACATCCCCCGCATCAGCAAGGGTACGGTCTATCGCAATCTTCAGGTTTTGGAAGAAGACGGAGCCATTACGGAACTGCGCCTCGATGGCACATTGAGCAGATATGAGACCAAACAGGAGAACCATTACCACTTCCGATGTGAAAAGTGCGGACGAGTGAGCGATATCGATATGCCGGTTGACAAAAAGCTGGACCAGAGGGCCGAAAAAAGAACCGGCCTCAAAATTTCATCACATCAGCTTGAGTTCCGCGGTCTTTGCAAGGAATGCCAAAATTAATAAAAAAAATAATATCCGGTGAAAAATATCCATGCCCTGTTTTAATCGTCAGAAGAGAACAGCCGATTTTCCCAAATCATCTGTTCGGAATATATAAGTCTGATCGAAAAATGGTTTAAAGGAGGCAACATTATGAAAGAAGAGAGCAAGCGCCCGGCAGCGGGCAAGGTTCACGAACACCCCGCCGGCGGCGGCATGACGAACCGGGACTGGTGGCCGAACCAGTTGAATCTCGATATCCTGCACCAGCATTCCTCCAAGTCCAATCCGATGGGCGAGGACTTCAACTACGCAAAAGAGTTCAAAAGCCTCGACCTCGCGGCCGTGAAGAAGGACCTTCGTGAACTGATGACGAAGTCGCAGGACTGGTGGCCGGCGGACTTCGGCCACTACGGACCTTTGTTCATCCGTATGGCGTGGCACAGTGCCGGCACCTACCGCATGGGCGACGGCCGCGGAGGCGCAGGCCACGGCAGCCAGCGATTTGCGCCCCTCAACAGCTGGCCCGACAATGCGAACCTCGACAAGGCGCGCCGGCTCCTCTGGCCGATCAAGCAGAAATACGGCCGGAAGATCTCCTGGGCCGACCTGATGATCCTCGCCGGCAACGTGGCCCTG
>Ga0187771_10002262_pt1 | contig 13217 bp, 10 predicted proteins | sample 0116_SJ02_MP15_1_FD_133139 | JGI IMG/M metagenome (GOLD analysis project Ga0187771, IMG submission 133139) | Tropical peat soil microbial communities from peatlands in Department of Meta, Colombia - 0116_SJ02_MP15_10_MG | ecosystem: Environmental > Terrestrial > Soil > Wetlands > Peat | place... | reverse complement strand
CTCGCCACAACTTATGGGACCGAACTAAACACCGGTGGGAATACGTTGGGTGTCCCGAACGTCGCTCCTGACGTGATCGCAAAGCTCGCTCTGGAACCCAGCAAAAAGTTCCACTTCGAAATCGGGGGCGTCGAGCGCAATTTCAAGGTCTACAATCCGGCCACCAAGACCACTCCCGCAGCGACCTACAGCGCGGAGGGTGGGGGCGGATTCCTAAACCTGAATTTCGAATTGTTCAAGGGTTTTCGCGTCCTGACGAACAACTTCGTTAGCGACGGCGGCGGCCGATACATCTTCGGGCAGGCCCCGGACTTAATTGTGCACCCCGACGGCAGCCTCTCCCTTATTCATGCCGATTCCTCCGTAACAGGCTTCGAGTACACGCGCAAGAATACGATGGTCTATGCGTACTACGGCGGCCTTTACGTCGGCCGGAACACCACCTTCGATACGACCGCCAAGACGCCGGCCTACGTCGGCTACGGGTACACCGGTTCGCCCTCCAGCCAGAACAAGAGTGTCCAGGAAGGAACCTTCGGTATCGTCCAGACGTTCTGGAAGAACCCTAAGTACGGTGCCCTTAGCCTGATCACTCAATACTCCTATCTCGCTCGTAATCCATGGTACGTCGCTACCGGACAGCCTAATAATGCAAGTCTTAACATGGTGTTCATCGACTTGCGCTACACGCTGCCGGGCTCGGCCCCTACCCTTGGCAAATTCTAGGGTGGGTTGTCGTGAATGCGCCAAGGCGAGTGAGGGGACTTTCTGTCGGTATCTTGGATGATTTGCCGGTGCGGATGGAGTCGAAAGACTCCATCCGCTCCTCACGTGTGACAGCTTTGTAACTTTAGCTTAACAAGACTGTAATATTTCGATCCCAATATTAGAAAGGAGAAACCCTGTGAAAAAGCCGAAGGCCTTGGTCTTATTCTACGTTGCAAGTGTCGTGTTGCTGATCGTGGGCTGTCTGGGAATCACCGCACGAATTCCCGCAGCACCGCTAGCAATGCCCGATTCAGTTCTTTTAAACGCAGCAGGCGCTACGTTTCCTTATCCCATCTATTCCAAGTGGTTTACTGAATACAACCGACTGCACCCCGACATCCAAATCAACTATCAATCCATCGGCTCGGGTGGCGGCATCGCACAGCTCAAGGCAGGGACGGTCGACTTCGGCGCCTCGGATATGCCCCTCACCGACCAGATGCTGAGTGCCTTCAAGGTCAAGGTCCTGCATTTTCCCACCGTGCTGGGCGCCATTGTGCCAACCTACAACGTCCCAGGTGTAACCCAAGAATTGAGCTTCACCCCCGATGCCATAGCGGGTATCTACCTGGGCAAAATCACCAATTGGAACGACCCCGCTATCGCTCAGGCCAACAAGGGTGTGCACTTGCCCGCCCAAGACATCGTAGTTGTCCATCGCTCCGACGGCAGCGGCACGACCTTTGTGTGGACGGACTATCTCTGCAAGATCAGCAAAGAATGGGAAACAAAGGTGGGGAAGAACACTTCGGTGAGCTGGCCGGTCGGACTTGGAGGCAAGGGCAATGAGGGCGTGACGGGCTTGGTGAAGCAAACGCCGGGCGCCATTGGTTATGTCGAACTGATCTACGCAGTGCAAAACAACATCCCCTTTGGCCGCATACAGAACGCCGCGGGTGCCTTTGTAAAAGCCGAACTCTCAAGCGTTACAGCGGCGGCCGCCGGCGTCGCCAAAACCATGCCCGAGGATTTTCGGGTTTCCATCACCAATTCCCCCGGCAAGGCGGTGTATCCCGTTTGCAGCTTCACCTACTTGCTAATTCCCCTGAAGATCCAGGATGCGAACAAGGCCAAGATGATCAAGGGCTTCCTGCAGTGGATGTTGAACGACGGGCAGAAAGACGCCGAAGGCCTATCCTACGCGCGGCTGCCGAAGGAAATTGTGACCAAGGAACTCAAGCAGATTTCGATGATTCAGTAGATATGGCAGAGTTAGCAGGAGTGGCGATGACTGAAGGCGCGGGGTCGCGCACGCGGCTCCGTGCCTTCCTTGACCGGCTTCGCAGCGGCGACGAAGTCGCCCATCTGCTCACCCTGATCTTCGCCTCGGCAATTATCCTCATTACTTTCCTGCTCGTTTATGAGCTCTGGCAAAATTCGGCCCTCAGCCGGCACCAATTTGGCTGGCACTTCCTTCTCAGTCGCACCTGGGACCCGGTGTCGGAAGACTACGGGGCCCTGCCTTTTGTTTTCGGCACGACGTTGACTTCCGCGTTGGCGCTCCTGATCGGCATCCCCTTGGGCGTGGGCGCCGCCATCTTCTTGGCGGAAATGGCTCCGCCTCGAATCTCCGATTTTCTCACCTTCCTCATCGAGCTGCTGGCCGCAGTCCCCAGCGTCATTTTCGGATTACTGGGGATCTTCATCGTTGTCCCGCTTCTCCGCACGGCCGTGATGCCCTTTCTCAAGAAAACCCTGGGTTTTTTACCGGTGTTCAAAGGCCCAATCTACGGCGTCAGCCTCTTTGCCGCGGGTGTGGTTCTGTCTATCATGATCATTCCGTTTATTATTTCGATTTCGCGCGAGGTTCTGTTGAGCGTGCCCGCGGACCAGCGAGAGGGGGCACTCGCCCTGGGCGCAACCAAGTGGGAGTCCACCTGGAAGGTCGTGGTGCCTTACGCGCGCACCGGCATCATGGGGTCCGTGTTCCTGTCCCTGGCTCGCGCCCTGGGCGAAACCATGGCCGTCACGATGGTCATCGGAAACGACCCTAAAATCAGCGCCTCGCTATTTGCGCCCGGCTATTCCATCGCGGCGGTTATTGCCAACGAGTTTTCCGAAGCTACAAACCCCCTCTACATTAACGCCCTTGTCGAGTTGGGCCTGGTGCTATTTCTGTTGACCATCATCCTGAACGCGCTGGCACGTTTGCTGATTCTGGTCACGACACGTCGGGCGACGGGGCACGCATGAAGCTACGAATCATTTGGCGAAAATCCGTGAATGCCGTGATGCTCAGCCTGACGGCCTTGTGCGCGCTGGCCTCGGTCTCCGTGCTCCTCTTCATCCTCGGCTATCTGGTCTACCATGGCGGGAAGTCCGTGACTTGGTCCTTCTTCACCCAACTTCCCAAGCCGGTGGGCGAAACGGGTGGCGGAATGGCCAACGCCATTGTGGGTTCCGGCAAACTGCTTTTGCTGGCCGCGCTGGTGGGGGTTCCCATCGGTTTCATGGCGGGGGTTTACCTTGCGGAATTTGCGGGTTCGGCGATGGGGTTCCTCATCCGCTACACCACCGACCTGCTGAATGGCGTGCCCTCCATTGTAATGGGGATCTTCGCATTTACGATGGTGGTCCTGCCCATGCACCATTTTTCGGCCCTGGCGGGGGGGCTGGCCTTGGGAGTCATGATGATCCCCATCGCCGTGCGCAGCACGGAGGAGTTCCTGCGAAATGTGCCGCACACCTTGCGCGAAGGCGCGATGGCGCTGGGGGCCAGCAAGTGGAAAGCGGTTGCCACGGTCGTTATCCCCGCCGCCGCGCGGGGAATCCTCACCGGCATCTTGCTCGACTTGGCGCGTGTTGCGGGTGAGACCGCTCCCTTGCTCTTTACGGCCTTTGGCAACAGGTTTTGGAGTTCGGGATGGAACCAGCCCACCGCTTCGCTGCCGGTGATGATTTACACCTATGCGATTGCGCCTTACGACGACTGGCACCGTCAGGCTTGGGCAGCCGGCTTGGTTCTGCTCGGCTTGGTGCTCCTGACCAACGTCGGGGCCCGATGGCTGTTGCCCAAGAAAGCTCACGTTGCGCGAGGTTGACACATGGCTACCGTCCACGATTTCGGCTTGGCTGAAAAGTCGAATAAAGAAGGCCTGGGGAACGGACCGTCGCCTGGCCCGAGCCGCGGGCCGGAACCCAAATTCCGCGTTGCGAACCTCAACTTTTTTTACGGCCCTCACCAGACGCTTTACGATATCTCATTGGATATTCCTCCTAAGCGCATTACCGCGCTGATCGGCCCGTCCGGCTGCGGCAAGACCACTTTCTTGCGTGCGCTGAACCGAATGCACGAGACGGTGCGCCATACGCGCCTGGAGGGGGAAATCCTGCTCGACAACCAGAGCATTATGGGCTTGGACGTGACGCAGTTGCGCCGGCGGGTGGGCATGGTCTTCCAGAAATCCAACCCCTTTCCGAAGTCGATATTCGACAATGTCGCGTACGGATTGAGAGTCAACGGTTGGGGCAAGCAGCGCACCCTGGCCGAGGCCGTCGAGCAGAGCCTGCATCGGGCTGCCTTGTGGGACGAGGTCAAAGACCAACTACACAAGTCCGCCTATGCGCTTTCCGGTGGCCAGCAGCAGCGCCTCTGCATCGCGCGCGCCCTGGCGGTCGACCCGGAAGCGATCCTGCTCGACGAACCCTGCTCGGCGCTCGATCCGATCGCCACGGCGAAGATTGAAGAGCTGCTCTTCCACCTTAAAGAAAGTTGCACTATCGTGATCGTCACGCATAACATGCAGCAGGCGGCGCGCGCTTCGGACTATGCGGGGTTCTTCCTGCTCGGCAAGCTCATTGAGTTTCAAGAAACAAGGGTCTTATTCAAGACGCCCGCCCGAAAAGAAACCGAGGACTACATTACGGGCCGCTTCGGCTAGAATGCTCGCGGGGGCAGGAAGGGGAAAACTTGTTGCGCCACTTTGAAGAAGAACTCGACCAGCTCAGGAACCGCCTGCTCGAAATGAGCGGGCTCGTGGAGGACTCGGTATACCGCAGCGTGGTGACGCTAAGCGATAAGGACCCCCAGCAGGCCCAGCGGGTGCTCAAAAATGAGGCCGAGATCAATCGCCTGGAAATCGATATCGATGATCAGGCCACACAACTCCTGACGCTCCAGCAGCCGGTGGCGACCGACATGCGCTTCCTGACCGCCGCCATCAAGATCAACCACGACCTGGAGCGCATGGGCGACTTGGCGGTCAATATCGTGGAACGCTCTCGCTATTTGATCCACGACCCTCTGGTCACATCCCTCGTCGACATCCCTCACATGTCAAACCTTGTGCGCTCGATGGTCCACAAGAGTCTGGACGCCTTCGTGAAGAAGGACCCCGAGCTAGCCCGAAACGTCCTGCTCTCGGACGACGCTGTAGACGAGCTTCGCGACTCCATTTACGAAAACCTGATTGAGCACATGGAAAAGGAGCCGAAGGACGTTCGCGAGGGCATTAACCTGATGTTTGTCGCGCGATCTCTTGAACGGCTCGCGGACCACGCCACGAACATCGCTGAGGATGTGCTGTTCCTCGTTGAGGGCCGCGACGTCCGCCACCACCACGCGGCCGTACAGAAATAGCGGCCCCCCGCGACAAGCTCCAGCCAAACCTTCGCTTCAACCTGGCATCGAAGAAATGAGCGCCCCCTGGCGCCCAAAAACCAATTTTCTCTTTGACTGAGATGTCGCTTTGATGGTCAAATGCCAGCTTAGCCTCTCCGGTCGGCGTCTGGAGCGGCTGTGTGCTTTTATGGGGGATCAGGAATGAATCGAAGATACTTGCGATGCCTGGCAGTGGGGCTCGTGGTCGGGATGTTCGGGCTCCCAGTCTGGGCGCAGCAAGAGGGCGAGGAGCAGAGCTCCGATGAAGTGACCATCCCCGAGGGCACAGAGTTCAAGCTCCAACTGCACACAACCATCAATTCCAAAACCTCCAAACCGGGCGACCGGGTTCTGACCTCATTGCTGGATCCCGTGGCCGTCGAGGACCGGGACGTGCTGCCCAAGGGTGTGCGCATTGACGGCCATCTTGGCGACGTGAGGCCGGCGGGACGGAAAGGCAAGGGCGGCTATATGTCGCTGGTCTTTGACACGGTGGAGCTGCCCAATGGCCAGAAAGTAGCCATCCTGGGATCGCTCACTGAAGTTTTCGCGAGCGAAGGCGGCGGGGACCCCAACGTGGGATCGGAAGGCGAACTAAAAGGCCGCGGACCTTCCCGGCTGAAGCAGAGCGCGATTGTGGTGGGCGCCGCGGCAGCGGGCCTCGCGGTGGGCACGGGCACGGCAATTGCCGCGGGCTCGGGCGGGGTGGTAGCCGCCCTCCTCCTGGCGCGGGGCAAGCAAGCGTCGCTGGCCGCGGGTTCCCTGATTGGAATGCGCCTCGACCGCGACGTCACCCTCACTCTTCCCGCCAGCGGGAAATAAGCTTTCCAGAATTGTCTCCTCAAACAGGCTAGTGCAGCGTTTCCTTCAAAGTGAACCATGCCCGGGGGGCCATAAACGGGCTACTTCCGGCAGGCGCACGAGTTCGGAGGGCGGAACCAACTGGATGTCATTCCTGTCGAATTCGGGCAAGAATTGCGTCAGCGCGGCGATGGTAGTGGGATAGGGATGCCCGATGGCGAGGGCAGCTCCTTGCTGTTCGATGACGTGACGGAAAGTGCGAAGGCGTTCCAGCGTGTAAGGTACCGTCTCCGTGTCGTCCAGGAACACGGAGCGATAAAACGCCGGCAGGCCGGTCCGGCGCGCTGCATCGAGCGCTACGGTGGCCGCCGTGGTGCGGCTGTCCACGAAGTACAGGCGTTGCTCTTTCAACACCTCCATGACGGCGGCCATTAGCGCAAAGTCAGCGGTAGCTCGCGACCCCATGTGATTATTCACGCCGGCGGCATAAGGGACCGTTTTCAAGTCGGCGGCAATGACCCGCCCCAACTCCTCGGGACTCATGCTGGTCCGTATTTCACCCACCCCCGGTGACACGTGCTCTCCCGGCAGAGGTTCCATGGGCAAGTGCAGCATGACCTCATGTCCCGCGCGGCGCGCTGCCTCGGCAGTTTCTCGGGAGTGGGGGAGTCGGGGCAGGACGGAGAAGGTCAGCGGGTACGGCAGGGCGAGGAGCTTTTCCGCCGCCGGCAGGTCCTGGCCCAGGTCATCGATCACGACGGCCGCGCGAAGTAGTTGACGAACCTCGCGGAGTTGCCAACCGCAAACCAACTCTCCGTGCCGCGCCAGTCGGATATCCGCGGTGCGGTATCCTCGCTGGCCGCGTGTTTCCCGCACCTTGAACTCCAGTCCATCTTTCTTCGATTGCTGCTCGAGCCCGGACAGGAGCTCCGGATAAATTTCAGTAGACGCTACTGCCACCAGAGGAACGTCTGGCTGGTCTGGAAGGGCGCCAGCTGGCGCGCGAGTCTTGATCCAAACGCGCGTGCCGCCCGCGCCTTCGACCCATTGGCGGATGTGACCGGCGATTTCCCAGCGCGCGGCCTCGTTGAAGTGTTTGGCAGGGGCTGAAGGGCGGCAGGCTGGAGTGATGAGGGCCCAGGTCAGGACCCAAAGAATCGCGGTGTACGAGAGGATCGCCCGCCTGAGTGAGGGTTCACAGGGCCGGGCGATTGAGCAGGCAGTCCGATTCCGCGACAAGGTGTTGTCTCAAGGAAGGAGTCGGCACCGCACCCATCAGGCGGCAGCTTTCGCCGCTGCGGGAGGTTGTTTCAGGATCTCGATAGCTTTCTGAAGTTGCAGGTCGTCCTTGCCCCCAAAGTGCTCGGGTTCTTCCGTCTCATTCTCCTCGTCGGCGCTGGCAGTCTCCGCATTGGAGGCTTGGACCACGCTGGGCGTCACCCCGTTGTCGTGGATCGCCTTGCCGTCCGGCGCATAGTACTTGGCGACGGAGAGCACCAGGGCCGAGCCATCCCCAACCGGAATGGGTCTCTGGTATACGCCCACCCCGAAACTGCGGACTCCGACCACTTCGCCACGCTTGTTGTCCAGGATTGACGCCGCCACCAGCTCCGCCGGCCCGGCGGTGGACTGGTTAATGAGCACGACCAGAGGGAGCTTGCTGACCGGGCCCTGGGGGTTGGCGGGCAAGTCCTGACGGGGATATCGCTGGCCAGCGAGGTAGCTGATCAAGCCATGGTCCAGGAACAGGCTGGCGGTCGCTACAGCTTCTTGGACGTCCCCGCCCGCGCAGTCCCTCAAGTCCAGGATGATTTTGGTGGCACCTTTGCTCTGGAGTTCCTTGAGCTTTTCAGAGACCTGCGCGGCCTTCCCCTTTTCAAAGGTCGCCAAGCGGAGGTAGCCGTCCCCGTCATCAACGATTTTTGCCATGACCGGAGGATAGCTCAGGGGCACGCGCGCCACGTCAATCTTCTGCGGCTCATTCCGTCCATCGCGCACCACCCACAGCGTGACGTGGGTTCCGGGGGCGCCCGCCAGAAGCCGCTGAAGTTGCAGCACCGAGAGGTCGCGGGTTGAATCGTTGTCAATTCGATCGATGATGTCGCCGATCTTGATCCCGGCTTTTTCCGTCGGGCTGCCGGGAAGCACCGAGATCACTGTGGCCAAACCGTGGCCAGGCTTGGCGATAAACGCCCCGATGTCCGCCGGGCCCGGGTCAGGATGCTGCAAGTAATCCTGGTATTGCTCCGGGGTGAGATAAGTGCTGTACGGGTCGAGAGCTTCCAGCAGGCCGCGGATCGCGCCGTCTGTGACCTTCCTCAGGTCGGGTTCGGTGACGTAGTCTTGCTTGATCCGGCTGAGGACTTCGCTATAAACGCCCAGATCGCGGTAGGTCTTCTCGCTGGACGATTCGTTCTTGCCCAGCAGCCCTCCGACCACGATGTAGGTCATCAGGACGAACGAAATGGTAATCAAGGTGGCGCGAATGCGGGTGCTCATGCCTGCCAAAGCTCCTTCGTTTGGGGCTGAATTGGCCCTTCAATTCTTACTATAACACGGCATGGAGTTAGATGCACGGCAAAAGCCCCAAGTGGCCAAGCGGGCGAGGGGCAGCCGGCGCGCGTCAGGCGGATCGCGGCTTGTCCTCGCGGGAAAAGCCTTTCTTGGGGAAGCGGGAGGCGGGAGGGGTAGGCTGCGAGGGAGCGCCGCGGCCTGCGAGCTGGGATTTGAGCAGACCGAACCTGCGGCTGGTTCGCTTGCCGAGTTTTTGGTTGAGAAACCGCCCCTTAAGCATCGCCTATTAGAGTCAGAAGGAGAAGCATTCTAAGTTCGGGCTCCTGCCTTATCGTGGCACCGCCAGGGTGATGAAGGTCCCCGACATTCGATCGTGCCAAGTTAACCTTTCGCTGTCCACCACCGCCCACACAAATCCCAGCATAAGCGCGGAAATCGATACCAGATAGCCAAATGCGCGCCAAAAGGATTCCTTGATCGTCGGGTAAGCGCCTTCGAAATTCCGCACCTCGAGCCCCACCCAAAGCAAACCGGGAGTCGAAAATGTAAAGGCAGTGAACAGCCCAAAATAGAGGAGAACGAAAAAAACCGCTATGAATCCCACCACGGCCAAGTTCAGGGGGTTGGGCGTCAAGTGGCCTCCCGCCCGCCAGAAAATAAGCATGAACAGACTGGCGCCCACCAGTAACACAAGGGTGTCAGCAAGCCCCGCCAGAAAGCGCCGCCCCAGAGGCGCGAGCGGCAGCGCCGGAACGCCCTCCTCGAAGCCAACCTCGGACGCAGCCGGCTCCGGCGGGCCAACGAATATCTCTACCAGCTCCCTTTCCACTTTGCCCGGCTCGAGAGGAACACCTTCGGCTTCGACCGCCGCCGAGCCGGAGAGGCGCATCTCCCCCACGCCTTTCTCTGGAGGAGAAGTTTCAAGGATGGGTAGCTCGCTCTCAGGGCCGGAAGGGGGACCAAGTTCCACATCGAGAGGCGAGCCGGATTGGGGGAACTCCAGAACCCGGCCCTCCAACTCCGGCAATTCGGCCGCCTCCTCGGCTTTCTCGAAATCCAGATGGAGATTCTGGCTGGAATCACCACCCCGCTTGAGCTGGGCGCGCCGACGGCGGAAACTCTCGACCCTTTCCGCCAGCTCTTCACGCCATGCCGGCGAAGGTTCGTGCGTCTCGGCCTCCGCGGGGGGTGGCTCCTTGGAGGCAGGGACGGGCTGCGCTTGCGAGATCTGGGGAGCTGAAGCGATCGTCTCCGCCTCCTGCGTCTGAGGAGACTCCGCAGCAGGAGCGGGTACATTTGCAGGTGGAATCGCCGGAGGAGGCGGCGAGGCGGCAAATAGCGGCGCGTCGAGCGAACGAGATTCCTTCTGTGCCGCCGGCGGGAACTTGTGGCCGCACTTCCTACATTGGGTGAGTCCAGGATAGCTGACAAACCCGCATTTGGGGCATTTCACGCCAGTCTCGCACCCCCCCGGCCATCTTCACTTCCCTTGGCTGCATCTTAACAAAATCGTTCGAGGGCGCAAAGCGCTTTCGGATAGAATTTAGCGGGATGCAGCGACAGGCCCCAAAGGTGTCTAATCATCCGGCGAACTTCTGCGCGCGCTCATGAAACCTGCCCAACTTCGGCCCTGCTTCCACGCCATCAACCTGGCACTCCTCTTGGGGCTGATGCTTGCGGGAGGAGAAGCCTGCCCGTCGTCCGCCCAGCAGACTCCCTCCACGCCTCCGGCTCAGGAGGCCACCACCCGCGCCGACTCCCAAGAGATGACCAAGGACATCCTCCACCTGCGCGGGCACGTCGAGATCACCTATCAGGATATGAAGCTCACCGCCGACGACGTCACCTACAACCAAAGCACGGGAGACCTTGAGGGACGGGGCCATGTGCTCCTCGTCGACGCGCAGAGCCACATCGCCGCGGACGAAGTCCACTACAACCTTCGGACCAAGAAGGGATGGCTCGCGAATGCCCAAGGGTTTGTGCATTCCAAAGTGAGCCAGCGCACGCGCATGCTGACCACGACCAATCCTTTCTACGTGAAAGCCGCGCGCGTCGACCGCGTGGATGAGGACACCTACCTGGTCCAACGGGGCCGCCTCACGACCTGCGAATGCGCAGAGAAGGGTTGGTCCATCGCGGCGCGTCGGGCCAATGTGGAAGTCGATAACCGGGCGGTGATGCACGACGCGGTGTTCCGCCTTCTCAGTGTTCCGATCCTTTTTACGCCCGTCATGGTCAACTCTATTGCCCGCATGCCTCGCCAGACGGGTTTTCTGCTCCCCCAAATAGGAAACTCCACGCAGAAAGGGGTCATCATCGGCGACGGGTTCCTCTGGTCGATCAATCCCAGCGCTGACCTGCTATTGGGCTTCTGGAATTACAGCATCCGCGGCCCGGCTTGGCGCGGGCAGTTCCATGCCATGCCGGATGAGAACAGCGAAATCTATGTGGATTCCTTCGGTGTAGACGACCGCGGGGGCGGGCCGAATCGCGAAGCGAAGGCCCCGGGCCAGAGCCTGCGGGCGATTGGCGAAACCCGCGACCTCGGATACGGCTTCCGGGGCGTCGTGAACGTGGACTACGTCTCCTCTCTGGCCTTCCGGGAGACGTTCACCGACACCTTCAATGAGGCGGTGAGCTCGGAAGCTCGCCAGACAGGTTTCCTGACCAAGAACTTCGATGCTTACAGCCTGAACTTCTACGTCTCGCGTTACCAGAACTTCCTTTCGGCAACACAATTTGTGCCTGGAACGTCCCCCCCGGCTGGGAGCACCTCCACCGTTTGCGGCCCCGGGATATCCTTGTCCGCCTGCGCCGTGTCGATTCGGGAGACACCGAGCGTCTCCTTTGACGGAATGGACAAGCAAATAGGTCAGACTCCCTTCTATTTTTCCGTAGACGCATCGGCCGGCGGCGTGGGGCGAACACAGCCCGAGCTGGTACTGCCGACAATCTCCGAGCGGCTGGATTTTCACCCGCAGCTTACCCTCCGGGTTAAGTCCTTCTGGGGATTTCACCTGACGCCCTCGATGGGGGCGGAGGCCACGCGCTATGGGACCAGCCTTGACCCCACCCACGACCCGCTCAACCGCCTGCTGGGTGAATTCTCCCTGGACTTGCGCCCGCCCTCTTTCGAAAAGGTTTTTGACCGCAAGTATGCGGGTCGGCGGCTCAAGCACGTCATCGAGCCGGACATCCAATATCGGCTGGTGCGGCTACGCCACTCGGAAGACATTGCGGACGTGGTCCGCTACGACGCGCTCGACATCCTCGCCCAAACCCATGAAGTGGAGTACTCGCTGACCAATACAATCTTCGCGCGCAAAGACGCTCCGGAGGGGAGCACGGACACGCCGCAAGCTCAAGAAATCCTCTCCTTGCGGATCTCCCAGAAATACTATTTCGATCCCACTTTCGGGCACGCGTTCACGCCCGGCGTCCTTTCGGTTTTCGAGCCGACCATTTCCCTGACCGGCTTTGCCTTTGACCGCGGGCAGCGGCTCTCTCCGGTGGTCTCCGTCCTGAAGCTCGCGCCGTTCTCCAACTATGACACGGAATTGCGCGCCGATCTGAATCCCAGCGGCGGGGGCGTCTTGAACGCCGGTATCACGTCGCACATCCACCGTGGGCCGCTGGGCCTGGCGCTCACCGACTTCTTCATCAATCGCACCGCGACGCTCGTGACGCCGGTGGCACCCGCCAACCCCATGGCCCTGCCCTCCTTCCACCTGTTTCGGACCGTGGCGACCTATGGGGACGTAAACCGCAAAGGCTTCAGCGGGGCGGTCGGCCTCGACTATAACTTCGCCCTGAAGATCGCCAACCAGGTAGTCGGCCAACTCGGCTATAATTTTGGATGCTTCAGTCTCGATACGGAGGTCCGGCGATTCAACCTGGGCCCGCTGAGAGTCGAGAATCAGTATCGCGTGGCGCTGTCCCTGGCCAACGTCGGGACATTCGGAAATCTCAAGCGGCGAGAACGGTTATACTGAAAAGTCCATAGGCCGTTGTCCGTAGTCCGTTGCCGATGATTTGCGGTTTTCGTTTGTGAAAGAAGACCGCAGTTTCAATCGGCAATCAGGAAGCGAAATTGGACAATTGACAACGGACTAGGGACAGGAAGCAAAGGACGACCCATGCCCTTCCCAACCCACCGGCCCCGGCGACTGCGGCGCGGCGAGGCGCTTCGGAGCTTGGTTCGAGAGACGCGCTTGAGCGCGCGCTCCCTGGTGTACCCGCTCTTCGTGTGTCCTGGCGCCAAGGTGAAAGATGAAATCCGATCCATGCCGGGAAATTTCCGCTGGTCCGTGGACCTGCTGGTGGAAGAATGCCGAGCGGCCCATGACCTGGGCATCCCGGCGGTCATCCTGTTCGGCATCCCGGAGGCCAAGGATGAAGTCGGCTCGGGAGCCTACGACCCCAACGGCATCGTGCAGCGCGCCGTGCGCGCGGTGAAGAAGGCCCTGCCGAACCTGCTGGTGATCTGCGACGTGTGCCTGGACGAATACACCAGCCATGGCCATTGCGGGCT
>Ga0187771_10002261_pt1 | contig 13218 bp, 12 predicted proteins | sample 0116_SJ02_MP15_1_FD_133139 | JGI IMG/M metagenome (GOLD analysis project Ga0187771, IMG submission 133139) | Tropical peat soil microbial communities from peatlands in Department of Meta, Colombia - 0116_SJ02_MP15_10_MG | ecosystem: Environmental > Terrestrial > Soil > Wetlands > Peat | place... | reverse complement strand
CTCTCAGCAAATTCCAAAAACTCATCAAAGACCGATGGATCATCATAATCGTAGCCAAAAACAAAAGAGGCATAGACTCCAATGCCCGCGTCATGAAGCCTTTTAATCCCTCTCTCATAACCCTCAATTCGATTGATCTGCTTTCCAATAAGGTTGAGATTCTCCTGACGAAGGCTCTCAAACCCGATGAAAAGGCCATGACATCCTGCCCTGGCCATAAGAGAAACCAATTCCTCATCCTCAGCAATATGGATCGGTCCTTGACTTATCCACCGAAGTCTATAATGGGAGAGCATGGTAAAAAGTTCTTTAGCATGGGAAAGATTTCCAACAAGATTATCATCTACAAAAAAGATGTATGCCTTTGATCGTTCCAAAGACTGAATCTCCTTTTCAACCTCGGGAATCGGCCTCGTCCGGTAAGACCTTCCATGAAGAGCAGTCACTGAACAGAACTCACAATCATAAGGGCAACCCCTTGTGGTCTGAATGAGATTGTGGAAGAGGTATCCCTTTTGAGGAAGAAGGTCCCTCCTCGCATTGGGGAGATAACGTAGGTCTGTCCTCTCCTTTTGACGATAAAAGGGCTTCATTTCTCCCTTTTCGGCATCCATCAAAATCTCAGCCCAGATCTCATCAGCTTCGCCGATGACTACGCTATGTGAATGGCTCTTGGCTTCTTCAGGAAGCCAGGAGGCGTGGATACCTCCTATCACTACCTTTCTCCCCATTTTACGAAACTGGTCTGCAATCTCATACCCTCTTGGAGCCAGAGGTGTAATGGCAGTAATACCAATAAGATCTGCCTTCTCGTTAAAGTCAATCTCAGTGAGACTTTCGTCGATGATGCTCACTTCATGTTGGGAAGGGGTGAGTCCTGCGAGAAGGGATGTTGAAAGTAAGGGAAATTTAAAAGTGACCACATCCCAGAAACTGTCCCTTGGCCATCTCGGGATGATCAAGGTGATCTTCATTCCAACTTTTTTCCCTTTAAGAATTGAGCTAATGGTCTGACGTCTACCCCCTCGGGAACAACCCACTGAAAGGCGTTTTCCGGCAGGGGCCTATTGATTGAGATTTCCTTCAATTTCACATCGACACGGGTCTCCTTGTCCGGTATCTCAAACCTAATCTGATCCGGAACCTCACTCCCCTCAGGTTTCTCCGTAGAAATCTTAATGTTTGCCTTTGCGATCAGATCTCGAAATTCTGAAATCTCCCCGGTATAGGCCCTATTCTGTAAAGGGCTGAGAAGGAAAAATTCACCGCTTCGGTAAAGGGCATCGAATACACACATTCCAAGGGGGTGATAACCTAAGATACGCAGTTTATCTGGTTTCTCATAAAGGACAACCCCGTTAAGAATAAATTTTAACTCCTCACCCTTTCTTACCGTATCAAGACGAATCGTAGCTTTTGCTTGAACTGATTCTGCAGACGAAAAGGTCTCAAGAAGTTTGGCTATGGGATCCTTAATGGGCGGCGCCTCGATGGAAGGAATCTTCCCAACTTTCTTGGGACACCCTGAGAGAAAGAGGACCAGTACAAAAAAACTCAGGATGATCAAGCAGGGTTTTCTGATCATCTCAAAATTCTCCTTTCTCAAATTTCATTAAAACGGCTCCTGCAGTCAATTCACCAGAAGCTACTACTCCGGCAATCCCTCCCCCTGGAGATGTCCAATGGCCAGTGAGAAGGAGGTTCGAAATAGGAGTAGCGCGCGAAAGACGATAGATTCCGGATTGGCTTGGAATTTGCGTCCAACCATAGGCCGAACCCCGTCTATTCCCTGTCCACTGTTCTATTGTTCTGGGAGTGGTCTCCACTCTAACCACAATTCGCTTCTCCAGATCAGGAATGAATGCTGATGCCTTGGCGATCAGGCGTTGGGAAAGTTGATCCTTAATCTTTTGATCCCAATCCGGAGTGAAGTGATAGGGGGTTTTACAACTGAGACAGAGTGTGTTCTTTCCTTTTGGCGCATGGGATGGATTGACCTTCGATGGCGCAAGGAGATAAAAAGAGGCATCGTTTGGAATTTGGTTTTCGTACAGAGACTGATATTCCCTCTGGAGTTGATCACCGGAAAAAACCTCATTATTCGAAATAGGAAGCTCGCTTAACTCGCCTTCGATTCCCAAATAGAGGATGAAATATGAAAGGGAAGGCTTCATCCCTTTAAGTTTTGATAGGAAACCGCTTGGGAGGCAGCCTTCTCCGACGAGGCTGAAGAAAGTAGTATGGGCATCGATATTGGAAACGACAACCCTGCCTGTCATCTCCTGCCCGTTCTTCAATCTCACACCGATTGATTTTCTCCTCTCGACCAGAATTTGATCAACCTCATTGCTAATTAAAATTTCGCCTCCCATCTTCTGGAGGGCTTCTCCCATTTGAAGTGGAAGTTGCTCCACCCTTCCCTCGATGCAAGATACTCCGTGGTTGAAATAGGACATCTCAATGCCAGCCATCCCCACAACCGATATCTCCTCAGGCGGAAGCAGTGCATAAGAACTCCGAATGGAGAGGATCGTCTTCAAAAAAGGATGGGAGACCAATCCATTGAGGAGCTCTCCATAAGCCTTATCTCTGTATTGTGAGAGAAGAGGATATTTTGAAGAAAAGGAGGAAGGATCAAACCAATCGAGAGAGGAAGGAAATCCTGAAAGTTCTTTATAGATTTTTTTCAGGACATCATAGACCTGCTCAATTCCTTTTCTCTCATTTGGGAAGAGAGAGGATAGATTTTCAATATGTGTCTCGATTCGGGAGGATTGAATAACCTTCCGATTTGGGAAATGGTACTGCCTTGCAGGTTCAAGTGAGATGAAGCGGACTTGCTTCAGGAGATCTAACCTCTTAAGGAGATCCCATATCCTTCCCCCATTTTGACATTCACCTATGGACTGGACAGAAAGGTCGAAGGAGAATCCATTTTTCTCAAAGGAGGCACAACAGCCTCCCACCTTTTGATTCTTCTCAATCAACAGGATCCTCAATCCCTTTTTAGCAAGGAGACAACCGCAGGTGAGCCCTGCCATTCCCCCTCCAATGATGATCACATCGGCATCAGGCATTGTTTTATCAATATAACACAGCCCTTCACCTTTCGTCGAATCTTATTGTTTTAAAAATTGGTGAGGTAGGCAATAGACCACAGATGAATTACCTGAAGATAAAAGGAATATGGAGAGATATGGCCCAAAGCCTTGACTCTTTAGAACAGATCATTTAATTCCTTCCCATGAGAATTGATTTACATTGTCACAGTCTGGGCCATCCTCTTTTTCTTTCTTCTTGCCCCTTGGCCACCTCTTCAAGGAGATCTCCGCTACCCAATAATTCTACTGCTCCCTTGATTTGCTGAAGCTTTCTTGGCTTTTTTTTCGCCTGTGCCTTCCGCGCACGCATTTCATCATCTCGGCTTCTTCCAGAAGATAAAGACATCCATTGACATTTTCATCCATACCTTTAAACTTGAGATAGAGAGAGGATTGAAAATGGACAAGGAATCCGAAGAGAGGCCTTATGAACAACGATACTCGGTCTTACTTTCAATCATGTTAGGCAGCATCATGGGTCCTATTGATGCCAGCATCGTTAATGTCATCCTTCCTACTATTACCCAGTTTTTCGGTGTGCCCATCTCGACTGCACAATGGGTTCCGATGATATACCTTCTGACCATTAGTAGTTTGCTCTTACTCTATGGCCGTCTGGGTGATATCTTGGGATACAAAAGAGTCTACTTAGTTGGCCTTGCTGGTTTCATTATTACTTCCGGCCTATGCGGTCTTTCTCCCACAATTAATTGGCTTATCTTGTTTCGTGCTATCCAAGGACTCTCTGCAGGAATGATGACAGCGGTGCCCTATGCCATTATAACTGGATCCTTCCCACCTGAAGAGCGGGGAAAAGCCTTAGGTATTAATGCCATAAGTGTCTCAGTGGGTCTGGCGATAGGGCCCTCTCTTGGAGGACTCGTTACCTCCCTATCAAGTTGGCGTTTTGTTTTCCTGATCAATATTCCCATCGGCATTGCAGGTTTGCTTTGGGCTTACTATATTATCCCTGAATTGAAAGGACAGCCGGGCAAAATGGATCTATGGGGGGCATTGGCTGCCTTTGTTTCGCTATTTTCTTTCCTTTTCTTTATTAATAGCCTTCAAAGTTTGGGTTTAAATTATGCCCTTGGCATTGTCCTATCAGTTGCAATGATAGCTGCCATTAGTTTCCTTTGGGTTGAGAGTAGGACCGCGCAGCCAATGGTCAACCTGAACCTCTTTGGCAACATAACTTTCTCCTTTGCCAATATCAGCGCACTCTTGAATTTCATGTCCCAGTATGTGATGGTTTTCCTTACCCCTTTCTACCTCCAGAGGGTGTTACACTACACTCCGAAAAATGTAGGACTCATCATGACCTCTTTCCCGCTGGCTGTCATGGCGGTTGCTCCCTTTAGTGGCTCTCTTTCCGATCGGATCGGCACAAAGGTCCCAGCTTGTTTTGGTGCCGGCGTATGTGCCGTATCCTTGTTCCTGATGAGTGAATTACCGGCATCAGCCAGTCCGTTAGCCGTTGTCTGGAGGTTAGCTCTGTTCGGTCTGGGCACGGGCATCTTTCAATCTCCGAATAACAGTGCCGTGATGGGAAGCGCTCCAAGACCTCATCTCGGCATAGCCTCGGGAATATTGGCAACGGTAAGAAATCTGGGGATGGTTTTTGGAATTGCCACAGGAGGGGCGGCTCTCTATGCCTTTGCTCCACCCTCAATCCTTCAAAAGGCTTCTCTCAAACCTTTGGAAGCTGCAGTTTTCTTATCAGGTTTGAAGTACGCTTACATAGTAGGAGGGATCTCGACCTTAATAGCCGCTGTTACCACTCTTATCAGAGGTAACAACCATTCCGCCCATTGCGGATTTCGGATTCCAGATTGATGAATTAAGACGGTTGATAATTCTTAAACCATAAAGAAATGTTTGCGCCACCATTCGAACAGCCATTCAAGATTGCAGATCGTATCTCCTTTCTCTTCAATTGACCAAGGACAACATTCAAATCACATTCCGGATCGAGATGTTTTGTACCAATCGTAGGAGGGATCATCCCATGATAAAGGCTTAATGCCATGCCACAGGCCCTAATTCCACCTGAGCCATCAAATTCCCCGATCATGGACTTAAGGCCGCTCACAGAAATCTCTCTTGCTCTTTTTCCAAAAACTTTTTGGGTGGCAAGGGTCTCTGCGCGATCGAGATCAAGAGTTGAATTGGCAGCAGCAGAGATGTAATCGACTATTTGAATTTCATCAGCCGCCAAGGATATTGCCTCCGCAATCGAATCTCCTTTCTGGTCATATCGGAGAATCCCATCCGTGCTTCCAGCCATCCCTACACCAGCTATTTCTGCATAGATTCTTGCTCCTCTTTTCTCTGCATGTTCTAATCTTTCCAAAACCAAGATCCCACTCCCTTCTCCCAATATAATTCCGTTCCGATCTCGATCAAAGGGCCTCATTCCTTCTGACCCCTTTCCCCTTCCCGGTGATAGAGCACCTAACCTCGAATAGACATGATAGAGAGGCTCGCTCAACTCATCCCCCCCTCCTGCAAGGATGACATCTGCCTTCTCTTCATTTAATTGTTGAAAGGCAAAGGCCATGGCCATCTCCGTGGAGGTCTCTTTATGGGAGAAGGTAAGGTTCACTCCTCTAATCCCATATTCGATGGAGCAGTGGCTTGAGATGGCATTAGGCACCGCGGTCTGGAAGAGAAGCGGAGCAGCGCCAGTTGGCCCATCTTTTAGGAGGGAACGAAAGAACTGATCTACGGTGTCCGAACTTCCCAGGCCTGTCCCGATACAGAGTCCCATTCGATTGGGATCCTCTTTACTTAAGTCGAGGCCCGAATCGTCGAGAGCCATTCGAACGGATGAAACCACGATCTTTCCGATCCGATCCATTCGTCTGAGATTGGCAGGTTTGATGAATTTTTTGAAATCGATTTCAGGAAGTTGGGCTCCCAGCTTCGAAAGGTAGGAGCTCACATCAAAACCTCGAATTGGCTTGATGGCCGAGACTCCCTGAAGGCAACTCTTCCAAAACTCCTCCTTACCTACTCCGATGGAGGAGACGATTCCCAGACCTGTAATGACAACGCGATGGTTCATAAACTCAAAGAGTTAAAGGGTTCAAGGATTCATGGATTCGAGTGTAAGTCACTAGACCCCTTGAACCCTCGACCCCTCGAATCCTATTTTTTAAATTTCTTAAAGACGAGACAGACATTATTTCCTCCGAAGGCAAAGGAATTCGAGATGGCAATTCGAACATCCTTTTGGATGGACCGATTCGGAGTATAGTTGAGATCGCAAAAGGGATCTGGAACCTCATAGTGAATGGTTGGAGGAATAACCCCTGTCTCCAATGTCAGGACAGTTGCCACAGCCTCGATACCCCCTGCAGAGCCGAGGCAATGTCCTACCATCGATTTGATCCCACTGATGGGAATCTCCCTTGCCCTCTCTCCAAAAACTCGTTTAATTCCTCGTGTCTCAGCAATGTCATTAAAAGGGGTGGCAGTGCCATGGGCATTGATCGTATCCACCTCTTCTGGGGAGATCCCTGCATGGGCTAACGCGAGCCTTATCACCCGCTCCACCCCTTCTCCATTGGGTTCCGGAGAGGTGAGATGATAGGCATCAGCGCAGATCCCGTAGCCCGCAATCTCTGAACGAATTGCAGCATCCCTTCTTAGAGCATGCTCCAGCTCCTCGAGGACGAGAATACCCGCTCCTTCACCGATGATGAGACCCTGCCTCCTCTTGTCAAAGGGTTTGCAACTTTCCGGGTCCACCAACTTCAAACTGCTGAAACCGCTGAATGAGACCTCACAAATAGAGTCACTCCCGCCTGTGATCACCACATCAGCTAAACCCATCTGAATCAACTCATAGGCTACACCGATGGCGGCAGAACTTGATGAACAGACCGTAGCGGTTGTAGTCCGGGGCCCTTTCAGATCCGATTCGATAGCAATGAGGTCCGTAGTAGTAGAAAGGGAATATGAGATGAGAAGAGAAGGAGAAGACCTTTTCATTCCTTGATAGAAATCTCTAAAATATTTTTCAACCGAGAGGATCCCACCAGAACCTGCTCCCAATACCACCCCTACCCTTTCCTTATCAATGGGATCCTGATCAAGGCGGGCAGACCTCCAGGCCTCCCTGAAGGCAATCAAGCCAAACTGATCACAGCGAGAGAGGCGTCGAATCTCCTTTTTTGAAAAATGGGCAAGAGGATCTAAACCCGAGACTTCGGCAGCGATCTTCGTTCGATAGGGAGAGGGATCGAAGGCTGTGATCTCTTTTGTCCCATCTTTTCCACCGATGACGGAATCCCAGAACTCAGGCAGAGTATTTCCAACAGCACTGACCGCACCTAAGCCCGTGACAACGACTCTTTTTCTCACTCGATGCCCGCCATTTTCACATCTTTCGAAAGAGGAAGCTCAAAATCTGAATCGGTGAGACCAGAATTCACTTTCAAATTTGAGTAACATACATCCTCTCACTCTACTTCTGGGACAACCTCTTTCACGATACATCGCCTTTATAGGCTAATACGGTTTTGCTCATTCCTGGAAGAAGAAACTTCTTTCTGCTCAGATAAAAAAAGGCTTCCGAGATGTTTCCGAAGAGGATGGAGGCAGTTCGTTTTCCGAGACCATCTGGAAGGGTATACCCACCGATCAAATGTTCACATCTTTGAAACCCCGCACGATTCAAGCATTGTTCCATCTTCTCAGGGGAAAAATCAGAGAGGTGAGCAGGAAGGTCATAGAGTCGGTTTTCTATTCTGAAAAAATGAAGGAGGTTCTTGATGGGTGTGGTATGAGGATATCTCAAAAACAACAAACCTCCATTTTTTAGAATTCGGTGGCACTCCACAAGAAAGGCCATCGGATGGGTGAGGTGCTCGATGACATAAAAACTCGTGACCACATCAAAATGGTTCTCGGGAAAGCCAACGCCCTCTAAAGACCCGGGATAAAGTGTCAGTCCCAAAACCTCCCTTGCATACTCTATCGCCTTTTGAGAAATTTCTATACCGGCAACCTCCCATCCCCTGCTCTCCATCTCTGAAAGAAAGAATCCAAAACCAGCCCCTACATCCAACAGTCTTCCTTTCCCTTTGTATCGTTGAATCAGATGGGCTGCTCTTTTAAAAACCGGCAGCATCATCTTCCGCCATGCCTGGATGGACAACTCTCCCTCGGGAAGGTAATGTTGATAGAAATGGAGGAGGGATTCATCCGTCGGCCGGGGGTTGAGGTAGATGAATTCACACGAAGGGCACCTTACCATCTGATAGAAGCCTTCTCGATGAAAGGGTATTCTTTCCCAGGCTTGACAGATGGGACAGGTGATTTCCTCCATCTCAAAATTTTCTTTTGCCTTCATCAGATTGAGATATTCAATCGATTCATCTTCCTTATTATTATGATTTAGCAATGTTTTGGAGATTCGGGATGTCCTATTTCATGCAACAACAGGGATAATAAAATGGGGATAGGTGATCTATCCCCATTTCCAATACGTCTCGATGGACCTCCCAACTCTCAATTTCTTATCCGTTTCGATTCGATCCACATCTCGACCGTCCGTGTATAAAGGTACCAATCTCTTAACTCGGAACGCTCAAGAAAATTCTTACATTCCCTGAGGGTATAAGAGGATCGGACCGATTCCAAGAAACCTTCCTTTGCATTGGGATGCCCTTTAAAAAAGAATCTCCACAGAACATCGAAGAACCAAATCAGGAAGGGTGACGTATCTCTATGAAAATCAACTATAACAAATCCGCCTCCCCCTTTCAATACCCTTGCCACCTCATTGAAGAATTCAATAGGGCGATCTAAATGGTGGAGGGTATTAATGCAGAGAAGAAGATCAATAGAATGGTCTTCACAAGGGAGCGAATAGGCAGATCCAACCTTGAACTCAATCCTGCTCACCACACCTTTTTCAATGGCGTTCTTCTTGGCAATTTCGATCATCATAGAAGAAAGATCAATCCCTTGGAATCGAACCTCTGGGAGACTTTTTGATAAAAAAATAGGGAAAACCCCAGGACCGGTTCCGACGTCAAGGGCTGATCCCCTCTCAATGCCTTTTGCCATCACCCTTTTGAGGACTCTCCTGCAAGGGATCCCCATATAACGTTTGGCCATGAGGCTATAATATTCAGCCAAGTTTTTATCTTCAATGATACTTGATTCTGAAATGCGGTTCCTCATCTCATTTTTATCAATAATCACTTCGAAGGATTTATTTCTCTCTGTCTCCGAACTCTAAACTCCAAACTCGTAACTTCAAATTTGGAGGGGGCCTTTTGCTAAAATAAGTATTCCTTCAGCCACTACCACTTCTCCAACTTTTGCCGAAACTCTCACTTTGGCAAAATTTGAAAAGACTTGCACGATCTCTGCCTCCATGAAGATCTGATCACCAGGTGTCGCTATTCCTTTCAATCGAAATTCATCAATCCTTGCCAAGATAGGCATGCCTTCTTCTTTTTCAAATGATGAATGAAAGGCGAGTCCTCCGGTCTGTGCCAGCGCCTCTACAATTAAAACCCATGGCATCGTAGGTTCATTTGGACAATGCCCCTGGAGGAAAGGCTCATCGACACTGACATTTTTGATAGCATTCGCTTTCTTTCCTGGTTCGATATCGATGATTCGGTCGATCATTCGATAAGGAAAGGCGTGGGGAAGACTTTTAAGGAGCTCTTCTGCATCCATCATACTGATCATAAATGTCAAGTGCCAAAGTTCAAATGTCAAATTAAATCCCAAGCCCAAATATTAATATCTTTGATTTTGGACTTTGACATTCCTTTGACATTCGGGCCTTGAAATTTGAATTTGAAATTAAAAGAAAGACAAAATCTTAAACACTCCTTTGGCAATGCCCATGATGATGAGAATACCTAAGAATGAACCTGTCATAAGGAGAATCGTCCCCTCTGCCCTTCCTTTCTTCAGGAAGAAACTGACAATGCTCGCAGAAAGAATTCCAAAACCCCGAATGGGGAGGGCAGAGAGGAGAATAAGCCCCAAATTACCCAAAGACATCACCTTCCTTAATAGGGGCCTCCCATTGAGGCTGGCAATAACCCGATCCGTCTTTCGAGTCAGCCATCGCATAGCGAAAAACTTTCGACTTGAATGTTCTAAGATCATCCCGTAGACTGGAATCTGGACATAATCATAGGCTAAGGCCAATGGAAAGTAGAGCAGGACGGACATTTGGTTGAAGATGGCAAAAAGGACAGAGAAAGACCTTCCCAGAGTAAAGTGGATAAGGGTAAAGAGGAGGATTAAGTTCCCCTGGCTGGTCATCAATTCCATTCTGCTCCCATCAAGAGGGATGAAAAACATTCCCCAGGAGAAATTCCCAAATGGAGAATTGTTCGTACCTTCTGATCTAACCTCTTGTTGACGACATACCATAGATTGCAGGCTGGATCCGGAACAAGATAATTCATGGTCGGAGGGATAAAACCATATTCCATGGAAAGCACATTAGCTACCATTCTCATTCCACCGGAGGCAATTGCCTCTCCCAACATCGATTTAATTGAGCTGATAGGGATCTGAAAATACTGAGAGGGGAAGGCCTTTTTAATCCCATCAGCTTCTAAGGCATCGAGGATTTTTGAAGAATTTCCAGCTCCACCCAGATAATCTATAGAAGTTCCTTCCCTTCCACTGAGTGCCATTTTGATCGAACGGACCAGATCTTTTGAATCATCATCTTTAGATGACACCCCAACCAAACTGTAACCTAAGATGTAACCATAAATCCTCGCACCCCTCGATCGGGCATGTTCCTCATTTTCTATGATGAGTATTCCAGCCCCTTCTCCCAAAATCAGTCCATTCCTCATCCTGTCATAAGGACAAGACCTCTCTCCATACCCCTGATCTGTGGCTAAGAGATGAAGTTCAGAAAAACCCCGAAATAGGAATTCGCTCAGCTCATCCACCCCGCCCGTGAGGATGGCATCCGCCTTTCCTTTCTTAAGTTGATCACAAGCAAAGATCAATGCCGCCTCAGCCGTGCAGAAAGACTGAACTAACGTGCAATTGACTCCCTGGATTCCAAGCTCAATAGAGACATGGCTGGAAGCAGCGTTGGGGACGGTATTGGGAAAGAGCATGGGATTTAGGTCTAAAAAACTTTTCAGGACCTGGCTCCGATGAAATTCGTCCGAGCTTGAGAGGCCACAGAAACCAGAGCCCAGGACCACTCCCACCCTTGGGCTGTTCTTCTGAGTTACAGAAAAGTGAGCATCAGCCAAAGCCATTTTCGATGCGGCAATGGCAAACTGGCTTGCCCGATCAAGACGCCGAATCCTACTCGCTGGTATGAAATCCTTAGGGCGGAAGGATCGTACCATTCCCCCCTTCTTGGAATGGGAGAAACGGGTATCGAATTCTTTGATCTCTCCAATGCCAGATTGTCCATTCTTCAAAGAAGAGAGAGATTCTTCCTTGCCAATTCCAATCGGAGAGACTATCCCAATACCAGTAATACAAATACGATCCGACATCATAAGATATATGAATTTTTTACCTAAAACCCAAAAAGAATCAAGAGAATTCTTCAGTTGACCCATTCCCTCAGGATGGGTTAAATATGGAACATGAAGATTCTCCTTATCTCTCCGGAGCGAGAGAGGAAGAAAGAAGAGGCTTTTCTTTTCAGACTGGGTTTTCTGAATCTTCCTTATGTGGCAGCTGTCACTCCCCCTGATGTGGAGGTGAAGATCGTTGACGAAGCATTTGAAAAAATTAATTTTGAAGAGAAGGTAGACCTGGTGGGTATTACTGCCCAGACTCCGGTTGCACCCAGGGCATACCAGATTGCAAAAGAGTTCAAAAAAAGAGGAGTCCCTGTTGTCATCGGAGGCGTTCATGTAAGCATGCTTCCTCAAGAGGCACTTCACCATGTTGATGCCGTGATCATTGGAGAGGCAGAGGAGGTTTGGCCTCAACTGATTGAGGATCTTAAAAAAGGTCAAATGAGAAGTATCTATCAGGCGAATGGGTTCGTCAATCCCTCCGAACTCCCCCTGCCGAGAAGAGAGCTTCTCAAAGAAAGATTTTACTTTCCGCTGAAGTTACTCGAAACGACACGAGGATGTCCTCATCACTGCGATTTCTGTGGGGTCTCAAAATTCTTCGGTTTTCGTTATCGCAACCGACCGATCAACGAAATTGATCGAGAGCTGAAGACCCTCTTCAATAAAGGGCCGGTGATGGACCCTACTTTGAAAAAAATTCTTTCTTTATTTAGCAAAGACCTCCCTTATTTTCTCAAACGGAGGCTCCTCTACATCATTGACTCCAATATCGCTGGTGATACACGTTTTGCCCTTGAACTCTTAGAGCTTCTCAAAGAGTATGACCTGCTCTGGTATGGTCATGCCCCTGTCTCCGTTGCCTTTGATCAGAAACTTCTTGAAGGATTTTCTCAAAGTGGATGTATCGCCTTAAATATCGGCTTTGAATCCTTCTCAATAAAAAACCTTCAGGCCATGGGAAAAGGGTTCAACAGACCTTCTCTCTATGGCGAGGCTATTCAAAGAATTCACGACCAAGGAATTGGTATTATGGGGACTTTCATTGTGGGTCTGGACGATGATGATCCCGGGGTTTTCCAGCGGATTATCGACTTCTGTATCGATTACAGACTTGATTGGGCTTTGACCTTTATTATGGCTCCCTATCCCGGAACGGATTCTTTTATTCGATTGGAAAAAGAGGGGAGAATTTTCTGCAAGAATTGGGAAAAATATGATTCTCTCAATGCTGTCTATCAACCCCTTTTGATGTCGGTGGTCGAACTGGAAAAAGGAATGAGGAGGGCTTGGAAAGAGGTCTTTTCCCTTTCTTCGATCTACAGAAGAATTCTAAAAAGACCTTGGGTTCATCCTCTCTTCTATTTATTAATGAATTGGCAATTTCACCAATTGACAAGAAGATGGTAAGATCATCTATCAAACTGTGGTATATTTCATCAATTAATAAAAAAATGTTAAAATAAACGACATGGATGTTCATTTTTTTAAGTTCGCTGCCCTTTTTTACCTATTGGGTACACTGGCCTATTCCGTCTATATCATTTTCCTCAAGGAATCCCTATCCAAAT
>Ga0187771_10002259_pt1 | contig 13224 bp, 14 predicted proteins | sample 0116_SJ02_MP15_1_FD_133139 | JGI IMG/M metagenome (GOLD analysis project Ga0187771, IMG submission 133139) | Tropical peat soil microbial communities from peatlands in Department of Meta, Colombia - 0116_SJ02_MP15_10_MG | ecosystem: Environmental > Terrestrial > Soil > Wetlands > Peat | place... | reverse complement strand
TTCTGCGCCGCGGCCTCGTCCTTCTTGCGCTTCGCCTCGCCGACTTCCTTCGAAGCCGCGTTGCGCCGCGCCTGCGCCTGCTCGAACCTGGTGATCGCCGCGCGCCGCCGCTCATCAAGGAGCAACAGCTTGCCGGCCAAGGGGGCGAGCCCGCGCCGCGTCAGCCCGCGGTCGAACTCCTCCGGATGCTCGCGAATCCATTTGATGTCGTACATGGCGGGGCTTCTAGCACGTCATGCGCGGGCTTGACCCGCGCATCCATCGAAAAAAGCACCAGCGGATTCACACGCGATGGATTGCGGGTCAAGCCCGGCAATGACCAAAAATACCTACTCCGCCGGCTTGGCGGTGGCCGAGGCGGCCTCGGCCTTGGCGGCTTCGGCGGCCTTTTTCTCGACCATGCGCACTGACCAGATCGAGCCCTCGAACAGCAGCATCAGCGGCACAGCGAGCGACATTTGGCTGAGCACGTCTGGCGGGGTGAGGATGGCGGCGACGATGAAGGCGCCGACGATGAAGAAGCGCCGCTTCGCCTTGAGCTGGTCGGAGGTGATCAGCCCGACGCGGCCGAGCAGCGTGAGGATCACAGGCAACTGGAACGCCACGCCGAAGGCGAGCACCAGCGTCATCATCAGCGAGAGATATTCGCCGACCTTCGGCATCAGCACGATGGCCGCATCCTTTGCGTCGCCCGGCTGCTGCATGTGCAACGAAAAGCGCACCAACATCGGGAAGACGAGGAAATAGACCACCAGCGCGCCGAGCGTGAAGAAGATCGGCGTGGCGATCAGATATGGCAGGAACGCCTTGCGCTCGTGCCGGTAGAGGCCGGGCGCGACGAACATGTAGAGCTGCGTCGCCACCACCGGGAACGACAGGAAGGCGGCGCCGAACATCGCCAGCTTAAGCTGAGTGATGAAATATTCGAGCAGCGCCGTGTAGATGAACTTGGAATTCTCCGGCCCCGCCACCCAAACGAAGGGCCAGACCAGGACATTGTAGATGTCCTTGGCGAACACGAAGCAGAGCGCGAACATCACGCCGAAGGCGATGAGCGCCTTGATCAGGCGCGTGCGCAACTCGATCAGATGCTCGAGCAGAGGCGCCTTGGTAGCCTCGATTTCCGCTTCGTCCTGTTCGGTGATCATGCGCCGCCCCCTGCTTTCGGCGCGGGTGGCGCGGCCAAATCCTCAGCGGCGATCGCGGCCGGCGGCTCCGGCGGCGGCACCTCGATTTCCGGTAAAGGCGATGGCGCATCCGGCACGGGGGCAGGCTGTGGCTCCGCTGCCGACTCTGTCACCGGCGCGGCCGGCGGCGTTTCCGCAAAGGCCTGCTCGACATCCTTCTGCATCTCGCTGATCGGCTCGATGCGGCCGATCTCCTGCACGGAGGAGGAAATCTCGTCGGCGTGCTTCTTCAGGTCGGCGAATTCGGCTTCGCGCAGCGCCTCCTGGAACTGGCTCTGGAACTCGTTGGCCATGCGGCGCACCTTGCCCATCCAGTGGCCAAGCGTGCGCAGGACCGTGGGCAGCTCCTTCGGCCCGATCGCGATCAGCGCGACGATGCCGATGACGATGAGCTCGCCCCAGTTGAGACCGAACATGGATAGATCAACTCCAGGGGCGTCGACGCCACCCGCTCTCGTCCGCCACCGCCGCTCGAACGACTCTTAGGAGTGCGCGCCCTCTGCGCGCCGCTCGGCTTCGCTCTTCGGCGCGGCGGAAGCCTCGATGCTCTTGGGCGGCTCGGACTTGGCCGGCGGCGTTTCTTCCTCGGCCATGCCTTTCTTGAACGCCTTGATGCCCTGGGCGAAGTCGCCCATCAGGTTGGACAGCTTGCCGCGGCCGCCGAACAAAAGCATCACCACGACGATGACGATCATCCAGTGCCAGATACTCAAGGAACCCATTGGCGAACCCTCCGCGGCGGCCGTTGTGCGCCCCGCCCTGCTTTGCAACTCAAACTAGGCTTCACAGGCGGCAAAAACAAGGACTTAACGCCCTTTGTAGGCCAGCGTTAAGTTGGCCCCGGCCAATATTCGCTTTTGACTCCTGAGCCTTAGGCGAAGGCCCGGAATCCTGCCTTGTCGGGCCCGCACTCAGCCTTTGGCTTTCCGGGGCGCTGCAAAGCGGCGAACCCGGAATCCATACGTCGCAGCGCTGGGATTATGGATTCCGGCGTTCGCGGCCTGACGGCCGCGCCCCGGAATGACAAGAAGACTAGCCTTCGCTTTTCGTCGGCGGCGGCACCAGCCCCAGGTCGAGGTCGCCCGGCTCGAGCGGGTCCTCGTCGTCGCGCAAGGTGGAGTCGTCGGACGGCACCGGTACCGCAAAGCTCGCCGGCAGGTTGCCTTCCAACAGCCCTGCCCCCTTGAGCTCGTCGAGGCCCGGCAGAGCGCCGACCTCCTCCAGCCCGAAATGGGTGAGGAACTGCTCGGTGGTGCCGTAGGTGATCGGCCGTCCCGGCGCCTTGCGCCGGCCGCGCGGGCGGATCCAGCCGGTGCGCAACAAAACGTCGAGCGTGCCAGCGGCCGCGGCCACGCCGCGGATTTCCTCGATCTCGGCGCGCGTCACCGGCTGATGATAGGCGATAATGGCGAGCGTCTCGATCGCCGCGCGCGACAGCTTGCGCGTCTCCACCGTCTCTTTGGTGAGCAGCCAGGCGAGATCGTCGGCGGTGCGGAACATCCACTTCTTGCCGACCCGCACCAGATTGACGCCGCGCGCGGCGTATTCCGCCTTCAGCGCCGCGAGCGCCTGCTTCAGGTCGACGCCGTCCGGCATCCTGCGCGCCAGCGCCGCCTCGTCGAGTGGCTCGGCGGCGGCGAATAGCAGGGCTTCCAACAGCCGCAGCTCTTCCGGCCGCGTCTGCGGCGCCTCCGGCGGGGGCGGTTCCGCCGCCGCGTCGTTGTTTTGCACAATAACGAGCTTCTGGGCCACGCTCGGCATCGACTCTGTCTCCTTATGCGTTTTCTTGCGCGTCATGCGTCGCAGCGCTTCCATTCATGCCGACCCGCTTGCGCATGTAGATCGGCGCGAAGGATTCCTTCTGATGAATCTCGGCAATCCCCTCGCGCACCAGCTCGAGCGCGGAGGCAAACGAGGACGCCATCACGGTCGCCACCAGCGCCGGCTCGACGACGTAGGAAATCAGGAACGCATCGATGCGCGACCAATCTTCGGCCAGGCCGATCATGCGCTCGAGCGCGGCGCGCGCTTCCGCCAGCGACCACACCGTGCGCTTCTTGAAACGCACGTGCGAGAGCACGCTCTTGGCGCGCTGCGTGGCATAGGCGCTGAGCAGATCGTACAGCGTCGCCGTCCATTCCGATTGCTTGAGCTCCTCGATCGGCTCGGGCGCGCCGCGCGCGAAGACGTCGCGGTTGAGCTGCGGCCGCCCCATCAGCCGGCTCGCCACCTCGCGGAAGGCTTCCAGCCGGCGCAGCCGGTTGGCGAGCGCCAGCGCCATCTCTTCCGCGCTCGGCCCCTCGCCCGTGGCCTGCTCGGGCAGTAGCAGGCGCGACTTCAGGTAGGCGAGCCAAGCCGCCATGACGAGATAATCGGCGGCGAGTTCGAGCCGAAGCTGCCGCGCCGCCTCGATGAACTGAAGATACTGGTCGGCCAGCGCCAGGATGGAGATTTTCGCCAGATCGACCTTCTGCGTCCGCGCCAGCGCCAGCAACAGATCGAGCGGGCCCTCAAAGCCCTCCACGTCGACGATCATCGCCGGCTCGCTGGTGCCGCGATCGGCTTCCAGCGTGGTGTGGAAATCCTCTGGCGTCATGATCCGCTCTTCCCTGGCAGCTGTTCGCTCGCCACCATCTGCGTGAAAACCCTGCGCGCGGCATCTGCGTCGAATTCCTCCGGTGCCTTGCGCTGCGCAAGAGCTGCCTCGGCGCGTTGAGCCGCTGCGCCAGCGAGTTCAGGCGTGGCACCGGCAACCTGCGTCATCTCGGCGAGGTCGCCGTTGCAATGGAGCACGACGTCGCAGCCGGCCGCCAAGGCGGCGCGGCTGCGCTCGGCAATGCTGCCGGACAGTGCCTTCATCGAGACGTCATCGCTCATTAACAGGCCTGCAAAGCCGATAAAGCCGCGAATCACTTCTCGTACCATTGTGACCGAAGTGGTGGCCGGCGCATTGGGGTCGATGGCGGAAAACACAACATGTGCCGTCATGCCCAAGGGTAGACCAGCGAGCGGCCGGAATGCGGCAAAATCGGTCGCCTCCAAGGTGGCACGGTCGGCATCGACCACCGGCAGCGCGTGGTGGCTGTCGGCGGTGGCGCGGCCATGGCCCGGCAGGTGCTTGACCACCGGCAGCACGCCGCCGGCCATCAGGCCCTCGGCTATCGCCCCGGCGATGGCCGCGACCTTGCCCGGTTCCGAGCCATAGGCGCGGTCACCGATCACCGGGTCGGCGCCGGGTGCCGGAACATCGGCTAGCGGCAGACAGTCGACGTCGATGCCGAGAGCAATGAGATCGCTGGCGATCAGGTGGCCGGCGAGCCGGGCAACCGCCAATGCATGCGTCGCGTCGCGGTCGTAGAGCGCGCCGTAGGTGGCTCCCGGCGGATAAGCCGGCCAATGCGGCGGGCCTAGCCGCTGCACGCGGCCGCCCTCCTGGTCGACTAGCACGGGCGCCGCCCAGCCCACCGCATCCCGGAATGACGACGTTAATTCAGTCACCTGCTGCGGCTTATTTACGTTTCGCTTGAAGATAACAAGGCCCCACGGCTGGGCCTCGCGGAGGAAGGCACGCTCATTGGCGGTGATCGTGAGCCCGCTCAAACCGGTGATGAATGCGCGCGCCGCCATTGCCCGCGAATTAGCCCGCGTTCGCGGTCAGTTCAAGCAAACGCGCGCTAATTCCGCTGGACAACGCACTGCCCGCCGGAGGCTTTCAGACCGCCGCACAGTTCGGTCGCCTCAGTGGCGCTGGCAAAAGGCCCGACCAGGGCGCGGTAATAAGTGCCCTTGGAACCGAGATCCACCTTACGAATCATGGCCTGCCGGCTGCCCAAGAGATTTGGGTACTTCGTCTGCAGGCTGCGGTAGGCCGCCTGCGCCTCGGCCTCACTGCGCTGTGACGACACCTGCACGGAATAACCGTGGGGCATGGCAGTCGGTTTCGGCTCCGGTGCAGCCATTGACGCGGTACGCGTTGGCGTCCGCGCCGGCTCCGCGCCCGGGCTGAGCGACAGCGGCGCGTTACGCGACGCCGGCTCGGCGGCGTGGCGCTCGGGCGCGGCCGCGCGCGCGTCCGTCGGACGCGGTGGCGGCGCTGGTGTTGTGGCGAGCGGCGGATTGCTAACCGCCGGTGCAAGCGGCGGTGCCTGTTTGACTTGCGCAGGCGTAGCCGGCGGCGGCGTTGGCGCAGCCGCTGCAGGCTGGGCAACGCCGCCGTCCGCCTGATCGGCGCGGATGGCGATGGTATGGACTTTCTTCGGCTCGGTGGTGACCACGCCGCTGCCCGGCCCCGGTTGCGGCGCAGCCGGCGGCGCGCTCGCTTGCGGCGGCAGAACGGTCGCCGGCGGCGCAGCAGTCTTGATGTCAGCGGGCTTGATCTCCACCGGCTGCTCCTCGCGCGACACCAGCTTTTCGTCCTGCGCGCGATCGGCTACCCGATCGTAGATCAACTTGTTCGGCGTCTTGTTGCTGGTCGCCGGCACGATCTTGCTTGGCGCCGTATCGGCCTTGATCACCGGCGGCGCACGCCACGCCTGCGTGCGGAACATCGTGTGGTAGCCGAAGGCGCCCGCCGTTCCGATCAACGCCATCGCGAAAACGGTGGCGATCGCCGCAAGGGCATTACCCTTCTTTGCCGGCTGCTCGCCCTCGTCATAGGTTTCATCCTCGGGCGCGACCTGGGCCTCGCTCGGATGATACGGCGCCGGCTCGTAGCCCTCCGCTTCGCTAACCGGGACGCCAACTGCCTCGTGCGCTGGCGAATAGGACCCGGCGCCGTCATAAGGCTGGCGCGCGCGGCCGGCATAGGCCGGTTCCTGCAGCGCCAACGGTTGCGGCGGAGCATCCGACGCGTCGAAATAGTCGGCGGGGCCGAAGCTCGGCGGCGGCGCGGGTGCAACCGATGGTGGCGTGGCGCGGCGCGCATTTTCGCGGGCGTACTCGCCGAACGGATCGGTTTGCCCAATTAGGCGGGCGAGTTCAGCAAGTGGATCGGTGCTGGACGTGGATGGCGTCGCCGACGCACCGCGCCGCGGAAGTTCGCTCGAACGGTAAAATCGCTGCTTCTGATCGTCTGCCATTCAGTCCCCGGTAGCCCCCTCGCCCGCGGGCTCAAACTGCCGGGCGGTCCGCGCCGCCTGCGGCGAAATAAATTAACGCATCTCTTCCGGCGCCTCGACCCCGAGCAAAACAAGACCCGAGGCAAGCACGGTGACGATCCCCTGCACCAAAGCGAGCCGTGCTATCGTCACTTCTGGATCATTCTGGATAATAAAGCGTAAATGAGGCAAGTCCTTGCCCCTGGTCCATTGTGCGTGAAATTCACTAGCTAATTCATATAGATAGAACGCAACCCGGTGCGGTTCGTGCGCCTGCGCCGCGGCCTCGATGAGGCGCGGATAGAGCGCGATGCGCTTCAAGATCGACACTTCGCCGAGATCGCTAAGCCGGTCGAGCCGCGCGTCTTTTAGCGACTCTGCGCGCGCGCCCTTGTCCGCCGGCAGCTCAGGCAGCACCTCGCGTGCGTTGCGGAACACCGATTCCCCGCGCGCGTGGCCGTACTGGACGTAGAACACCGGGTTCTCGCGTGAATGCTCGATCACTTTGGCGAGGTCGAAATCGAGCACGGCGTCGTTCTTGCGGTAGAGCATGTCGAAGCGCACGGCGTCTTTGCCTACCTCGTCGACCACTTCGCGCAGGGTGACGAATTCGCCCGCCCGCTTCGACATCTTCACCGGCTCGCCGGCGCGCAAGAGCCGCACGAGCTGCACCAGCTTGACGTCGAGCACGGCCTTGCCGCCGCTCACGGCTTTGACTGCCGCCTGCATGCGCTTGATATAGCCGCCGTGATCGGCGCCCCAGACGTCAATCAAATTGCGGAAGCCACGCTCGACCTTGGATTTGTGATAGGCGATATCGGAGGCGAAGTAGGTATAGCTGCCGTCCGATTTCTTCAGCGGACGGTCGACGTCGTCGCCGAAATCGGTCGAACGGAACAGCGTCTGCTCCCGGTCTTCCCAATCCTCGAGATTGCCGCCCTTGGGCGGCGGCAGCCGTCCTTCGTAGACCTCGCCGCTCGCGCGCAGCGAGGCGATGGTGGCGGCGACGTGATCGCTACCCCCCTCGATCAGCGAACGCTCGGAGAAGAATACGTCGTGCCGCACATTGAGCGCGGCGAGATCGTCGCGGATCGTGCGCATCATCATGTCGATGGCTTTGGCGCGCACGATCGATAACCATTGGCTCTCCGGCTTCGCGGTCAGCGCAAAGCCGTGCTCGGCGGCAAGCTCGCCGCCGACCGGTCTTAGATAATCGCCGGGATAAAGCCCCTCGGGGATCGCCCCAATATCCTCGCCCAGCGCTTCGCGGTAGCGCAGGAAGGCCGAGCGGGCCAGCACGTCAACCTGGGCGCCGGCATCGTTGATGTAATATTCGCGCGTCACATCATAGCCGGCGAAGGCGAGCAGATTGGCGAGCGCGTCGCCGAATACCGCGCCGCGGCCGTGTCCAACGTGCATCGGCCCGGTCGGATTGGCCGAGACATATTCGACATTGACCTTCTCGCCCTGGCCGATGTCGCTGCGGCCGTAATCGAGGCCACTTGCCATCACGACGCGTAGCTCCTCGCCCCAGACATGCGGTTTGAGCGTGAGATTGATGAAGCCCGGCCCGGCGACGTCCACATTGGCGATGAGGTCATCGGTGCGCAGCCGCTCGGCGATCTTCTCGGCGAGTTCGCGCGGCTTTTGCCCGGCATCCTTGGCGAGCGCCATGGCCGCATTGGTCGCCATATCGCCGTGCGTGGGATCGCGCGGCGGCTCGACCACGATGCGGGAAAGGTCGGCGGCTGCCGGCACGAGCGGCGCGGTCGCCGCGCGCACGCGGGCGAGCATAGAGGCAAAGAGGTGTTGGGGCGTGGTGGCGGCAGACATCGTGGGCGTGCGCGTAGTAGAAATCACGCGGCAAGTCAAAATTCAATGCTCGCCAATCCAGAGACTTCAAACCAGCTATCGCAACCGCGCGACCCCGGTCACAGGCTGCTCACGGTGAGCTGCACGCTGCCGCGGTTGTTGCCATAGGCCTGCCAGGCGTCGTTGGCATAGCAATAAAGGTAGCCGCCCAATTTCGGCGTGAATGTCGCGCGGTCGCCGATCTTGAAGGTCTCGCCGGTGGCGAGGTTCTGGTCGTCTTCGCCAAACGCGCTCGCGATGTGACCCATCAACGCAAACCAAGGTACGTCTTCGTGGCGCCGCGTCCACCAGAAATCGGCGTGGTCCCCGGTCATCTTGTTGAAGATCGTCTCCGCCTCGCCGATCGCAGACGACGTGAGGTGAATTACGTCGCGTATATGGAACCCGCCGATCTCGCGACCGGCGGGACTGAACTTCTCCTGGCCATCAACCCACTCGCCCTGCGCGATAAACTGATAAGTCTTGCCGGCCTCCAGGTAGATATAGGTGCGGTGCCAATGGTCAGCCGCATAGATCATAGATATTGAGTGTCTTGCTCTCTTGATGCCAGTACCGTTATCGGCCAGTAGTCACCTTGCAGCAGCGGCACGTTTCCGTTCCGCGCGATGGTAGTTTCATGGAGGATAGCGGCGCCTGCGGGATTCGCCGGCGCCCGGCGGGGCTTCGTTTTTAAAGCCTTGAACACGCCGGTGACGGAATCATGGATGACGCCGAGCGGGTCTGGCTTAAGCTGCTCCTTGACTTTCGCGCGAAACTTCAGGCCCAAGGCCTCTGCCTCAGTGATCATCCATTCGAGCGCGCCGTCAGACAGCCCGGTTTCGACGTAACCACCGCCAACGTCACAATGAACGCCGGGGAACCAGATTTGCTTGACATCGGTTTCCGGATGCGTGTCCGACCAGAGCGTCGGCGCGAAGCTCGCGCGATGTTCATCGAGTGCTACGGCGCGGCGCGCGTGGGCGACCATACGGCTCAGCTTCTATCGCGGAAACGGTACCTTTTCGGATCATCGAGCAGGCCGAGCAAGCCTAGATCCTCTGCAAGCCGAGTACGCCGACCGTGTCCCGACGAAGAATATCGGCGTAGTCTCTTGCGCCGAGTGGCCGGCCTGCGCGTTATGAAACGGATAGCGATTGGGGTTAGTAAAATCAGCGCGCGCGCGATAGGCGGCAAAAACCTCGTCGACCCGTTTCCAAACATTGCCCGGCTCCATGTCAGCGGAGAAATCGAGCAGCCCCTGCTTGGTGATCAGGCCGCACAAGCTGCGCACGATGTAGCCGCCGCGGCTGAAACCGAAGAGGAAGATTTGGTCGCCTGGCGAATAATGGGTACCGAGCCAGCGGTAGGCGCTCTTGATGTTCTGGTCGAGCCCTTCCCCGGTGCCGCCACCGGTGATCTTGTCCCATCAGTTGCGGCCAGTGCCGACACCGGGATGATAGTAAGCAAGCCGCGTGTCGTCGCGTAGCAGCGCGTAATAGAGCTTCGTCATATTTGTCGGCGACGGCAGCCCGTGGTCCATTTCGGTCGGCGTGTTCCAGCTACCGTCGCAGCAGACGATAAGCTTTTTCATGGTCGCTTCCCTGAAAAGCCTAGGTCAGGTGGAAGTCTAGCGATTCGCTAGAAAATTGCAGCGAATAAAATTACACGTTTCGACTGTCGCGCGCGCTATACCACCGTCGCTCCGCTATCGACCGAGAGCACCTGGCCGGTGGTGATGGCCGATTCATCCGACGCCAAATACACCGCCATTTCCGCGATGTGCTCGGGCAGGCCGAGGCCGAGCAGATTGGTGGCGGCGAGCTTGGAAATGTCCTTGGAGCCTTCCATCAGCTTCTTCACCCGCTCCGACAGCACGACACCGGGCGCGATCGCATTTACCCGGATCTTGTGCGCCGCGTATTCGACCGCCATCGAGCGGGTGAGCGCGCTGATCGCGCCCTTGGCAGCGGTGTAGCAGTCGCGCCCTGGCAGTGCCTTGAGCGCGACAATCGACGACATGTTGATCACCGAGCCGCCGCCCGCCTTGATCATGAGCGGAATGCCGAGCTTGCAGCACAGGAAGGTGCCGTAGAGATCGAGGCGGATGGCGCGCCAAAACTCCTCCTCCTGCGCCTCAGTGACCGGCCCGTCCGCCGGCGTCGCGCCGCCGGCATTATTGTGCAGGATATCGAGCCGGCCGAAGCGCTTGATCGTCTCCGCGAAGGCCGCCTCGACATCCACGCGTTCGCGCACGTCGCAGCGCACGAACAGCGCATCGCCGCTCGTATTGCCGCCGCGCGACCGCGCCGCGCTGGCCGCCGCCTCGCCGAGCGTCTCGTTGATCTCGGCGATGACGACCTTGGCGCCCTCCTCGGCAAAGCGTTCGGCGGTGGCGCGGCCAATGCCGCCGCCGCCCCCGGTGATGAACGCCACTTTGCCTGCCAATCGCGCCATGCGGGAAAAGATAGCATGCGCGCGCCGGTGCGCCAGCTAGCGCAGCTCCGGCGTCGTCTTGAAATACTTGGCGTGCTCGATCAGCGCATACCGGTCGGTCATGCCGGCGATATAGTCGCCGACGCGCCGCGCACGCGTGCTCTCTCCGGCAAACGCGAAACTTTCCGCCCATTCCGCCGGCAGGTCGGCGGGCGTGGCGACATAATGCGCGAACAAGTCGCGCACCACGCTTTGCGCCTCCTCCATGACGCGCATCATGCGCGGCGCGCGATACATGCGCGGATAAAGGAAGCCCTTGATATCGGCATCGGCCCGTTGCATCGCCGTGGAAAAGGCGACCAACGGCCCCGCCGCCGCGCGCACCTCGGCGGCGGACGCGGGCTTGAGCTCGCCAGCGCGCTTTTCCGTCTCGGCGATGACGTCCTCGATCATGCGCGTGATCAGGCGGCGTATGGTCTCGTGCGCGCGGCGCGCCGGCTCGAGCGCGGGATATCGTGCCGTGATTTCGCGCACGATGTCGCCGACGATCGTCACCGTGCCGATTTCCTCGAGCGTGAACATTTCGGCGCGCAGGCCGTCGTCGATGTCATGCGCGTCATAGGCGATGTCGTCGGCGAGAGCGGCGATCTGCGCTTCCGCGCCGGCGAACGACCACAGCTCCAGATCCTGGATGCGCGAATAAGCCAGGATCGGCGCCGGCACGCCGCGCTCGGCGTAGCGGCCGATGGCGCCGCTGGCGCGGTCGGTGAGCGGGCCGTTGTGCTTGACCAGGCCTTCCAGCGTTTCCCAAGTGAGATTGAGCCCGTCGAAATTGGCGTAGCGGCGTTCCAGCTCGGTGACGATGCGCAGCGCCTGCGCATTGTGATCGAAGCCGCCGAAGCGGGTCAGCACCTCGTCCAGCGCGCGCTCGCCGGCATGACCGAACGGCGGATGGCCGAGATCGTGCGCCAGCGCGAGCGCCTCGGCCAGGTCCTCGTCGCAGCCGAGCGCGCGCGCCAGCGAGCGGGCGATCTGCGCCACCTCCAGCGTGTGGGTCAGCCGCGTACGGTAATGATCGCCCTCGTGATAGACGAACACCTGCGTTTTGTGCGCCAGGCGGCGGAACGCGGTGGAATGGATCAGGCGATCGCAGTCGCGGCGGAAGGCGTTGCGGGTCGGGCTTGCCGGCTCGGCATAGCGGCGGCCCCGGCTCAAGCTCGGATCGGCGGCATAAATGGCGCGCGCCCGCCCGCTCTCAATCGCCATGTCCGCCCACCCGCTCATTGACCTCGCGGCAGCGCGCACTTAACTATTCGGCAGGGCCTATGCCAATAGGCTTCGCGCAGCAAAGGCCAGCCCATGGACGCAAACGTCACAGTCAGCGAACGCGCGGCGCGGCAGATCGGCGAAATCCTCAAGGCCGAGCCGCAGGGCTCCATGCTGCGCGTCTCGGTCGAAGGCGGCGGCTGCTCCGGCTTCCAGTACAAATTCGATGTGGAGACGGCCAAGGCGGAAGATGACCTCGTCATTGCCCGCGATGGCGCGGTGGTGCTGATCGATCCGGTGTCGATCACCTACATGGCCGGATCGGAGATCGATTTCGTCGACGACCTGATCGGCGCCTCGTTCAAGGTGAAGAACCCGAACGCCACCGCCTCCTGCGGCTGCGGCACAAGCTTCTCGCTGTAACGGATTTCCGTTCGTTCCCGCGAAAGCGGGAACTCAGCTCACTAAACCGAAACGAATGGACTCGCCGTCCACGCTCGCGCGGAGACGAACGAGTAAAAACTACTCCGCCGCCACGGCCGACGGGGCTTCCGGCACCTCGGCGAGCTGGGGCTCGAGCCGGCGCTTGATGCGGCGGTCGAGCCGGTCGAGATAAAGATAAATCACCGGCGTGATGTAAAGTGTGAGCAGCTGCGACAGGCAGAGGCCGCCGACCACCGCCACACCGAGCGGCTGGCGCAGCTCGGCGCCGGCGCCGGTGCCGAGCGCGATCGGCAGCGTGCCGAAGATCGCGGCAAAGGTCGTCATCATGATCGGGCGGAAGCGCAAGGTCGCCGCCTCGCGGATCGCCGCCTCCGCCGAGAGGCCGACGCGGCGGCGCTCGATGGCGAAGTCGATCATCATGATGGCGTTCTTCTTGACGATGCCGACCAGCATCACGATGCCGATCATTGCGATCACCGAGAGATCCATCCGGAACAGCAGCAGCGTGAGGATCGCGCCGATGCCCGCCGACGGCAGGCCGGAGATGATGGTGATCGGGTGGATGAAGCTCTCGTAGAGAATGCCGAGCACTACATAGGCGGCGAAGATCGCCGCCAGGATCAGGATGCCCTGCCCGCGCAAGCTGTCCTGGAACACCTGCGCCGTACCCTGGAAGCCGGTGGTGATGGTGGCCGGCAGTCGGTCCTCCCGCTCCAGCTTCTGGATGGCGTCGACCGCCTGGCCGAGCGAGAAGCCCGGCACCAGGTTGAACGAGATGGTGACCGCCGGCTGCGCGCCCTGGTGATTGACCTGCAGCGGCCCGACGCTGGGCACGAGCTTTGCCACCACGTCGAGCGGGACCGCCTGGCCGTTGGCGGCCTTGACGTAGAGATGCGCCAGCTGCGAGGGGTCGGCCTGGAACGGCTTCTGGCTCTCCAGGATCACCT
>Ga0187771_10002258_pt1 | contig 13226 bp, 11 predicted proteins | sample 0116_SJ02_MP15_1_FD_133139 | JGI IMG/M metagenome (GOLD analysis project Ga0187771, IMG submission 133139) | Tropical peat soil microbial communities from peatlands in Department of Meta, Colombia - 0116_SJ02_MP15_10_MG | ecosystem: Environmental > Terrestrial > Soil > Wetlands > Peat | place... | reverse complement strand
TGAGGCAGGCCGTCCGGACCTTCGCCGAAAAGGAGATCCTGCCCGTCCGGGAAGAATTGGACGAGAAGGAAGAGTTCAGCTACGAGATCACCCGGAAGATGTTCGACCTGGGGTATTTCGGCGTCATCATCCCCGAGGAATACGGCGGGATGGGCATGGACTACCAGTCGTACATCCTGGTCGTCGAGGAGCTGGCCCGGGTGGACGGCTGCCAGGCGGCCACGGTCGCCGCCGGCACCTCCCTGGGAACCGCGCCCATCTACTATTACGGGAGCGAGAAACAGCGGCAGGAGCTGCTCCCCGAGATCCTCAAAGGGAAGCTCTGGGGCTTCGGGCTGACCGAGCCCGACGCCGGATCCGACGCCGGGGGCACCAAGACCAAAGCGGTCCAGAAGGACGGCAAGTGGGTCCTCAACGGCTCGAAGATCTTCATCACCAACGCTTCCACGAGGATCACCATGGGCTCGATCATCCAGGCCGTCACCGGCGAGACGGAGGGCGGCAAGAAGGAGTACACCTGCTTCCTCGTCCGGCAGGACCGGCCCGGCTTCACGGCCAAGCCCATGCACAAGAAGATGACCTGGCGCTCCAGCAACACCTCGGAGATTTACATGGACGACGTCGAGGTCGCCGACGAAGACATCCTCGGCAAGCGCGGCGAAGGCTTTCACCAGATGCTCGAGACCCTCGACAACGGACGGCTGGCCATCGCCGCCATGGGCGTCGGCGGGGCCCAGGGGGCCTTCGAGGCGGCCTTGAAATATTCCCGGGAGCGCAAGCAGTTCGGGCAACCCATCAGCAAGTTCCAGGTCACGGCCTTCAAACTGGCGGATATGGCCACCGAGATCGAGGCCGCCCGCAACCTCCTCTACAAAGCCTGCTGGCTCAAGGACAACAAGAAACCCTTCGGCAAAGAGGCAGCCATGGCCAAGCTCTACGCGAGCGAAGTGATGAAGCGGGTCGCTCACGAAGCCGTCCAGATCTATGGCGGTTACGGACTGATGGAGGAATACCCCGCGGCCAAGTTCTATCGGGACCAGCGGCTGCTCGAGATCGGGGAAGGGACGAGCGAGATGCAGCGGCTGGTCATCGCCCGCAAGTTGGGGATCTGAGCCCGCTTCGCGGCTTCCGGGCCCGGGATGGGCCGGCTAGGTCTCTTTGGGCTCGATCTCGGCCAGGATCCTGTCCGCGTCGACGACATCCCCGACGCTCACGTGGACCTTCCTGACGACGCCGTCGATCGAGGTCTGGATCTCGTTCTCCATCTTCATCGCCTCGACGATGACGAGCGTCTGGTTCCTCCGGACCCTTTCACCCTCCCGGACGCCCAGCTTGATCACCTTTCCCGGCATCGGGGCCTTGACCCGCAGGCTTCCCTCCGGTGTCCGCTCCTCCCCGTCCCGGGGCCGGGCCGTTTCGGCCGGGGCCGTCACGATCGTGAATTCCCGTCCGTCCACGCTGACGAAGGTCCGGCTCCCGTCGCGGACGAGATGCACCCGGAACGTCCGCCCGCCGTGCGAGACGCGGAGCTCACTTCCCGAAACCCGGCGCACACTCGCCTCGACGACAGACTCCCCCTCCGAGAATCTGAGGGTTCCCTCCCGTTCGTCCAGGCTGATCCTGCGGGGCGCGCCATCGATGAGGAACTCAAACTCCATCGGGCCCGCCTCCTCCGGCCCTCCAGCGGCCCAGGGCCGTCCACGGCGTTGCGGTTTCGGCGCCCGCGGCCCGCCCCGGAGACGGGGCGCGGCCGCCCGGGCGCGACAGCGCCTCGAGCGCGGCCGCGGCCAGCGCCAGCCGCTGCCTTTCGTCCTCTTCCCAGCCCGTCCTCCAGGAGCCGAGGTTCTTTTCGATGAAGGCCGTCGTCGTCCGCCCGGCGCGGAACTCCGGGTGGTTCACGACGTCCCTGAGGAAGCCGGCCGTCGTGCGGATGCCGAGGATGACGCAGTCCTCGAGCGCCGCCGACATCCTCCGGCAGGCTGCCTCCCGGTCCTCGGCCCAGACGATGAGCTTGGCCAGGATCGGGTCGTAGTGGACGGGGACGTCCCAGCCCTCGAAGATGCCGCTGTCGAAGCGGACCCCGGGACCCTTCGGCTCGCGGAGGAGGACGATGCGGCCGGGCGAGGGGAGGAAATTGGCCTTCGGGTCCTCGGCGTAGATGCGGCATTCGATGGCGTGGCCGCGCTGGCCGAGGTCCTCCTGTCTCAGAGCGAGCTTTTCGCCCGAGGCGGCGAGGATCTGCTGCCGGACGAGGTCGACCCCAACCACGAGCTCGGTGATCGGGTGCTCGACCTGGAGGCGGGCGTTGACCTCGAGAAAGTAAAAGCGCCGGTTGCGGTCGAGGAGGAACTCGACCGTCCCAGCGTTGTTGTATCCGGCCGCGCGCATGGCCCGGACCGCCGTCTCCCCCATCTCCGCGCGGAGGCCGGGGTCGAGCGCAGTCGAGGGCGTCTCCTCGAGGATCTTCTGGTGGCGCCGCTGGATCGAGCATTCCCGCTCGAACAGGTGGACCGTGCCGCCGAAGTTGTCGGCCAAAACCTGGAACTCGACATGCCGGGGCTCCTCGATGTACTTCTCGAGATAGACGGAATCGTCGCCAAAGGCGGACTTGGCCTCCCGCATGCCGGCCTCGACCGCCGGGACGAGCCCTTCCTCGTCGCGGACGATCCTCATCCCCTTCCCGCCGCCCCCGGCCGAGGCCTTGACCATGACCGGGTAGCCGAGGCGGCGCGCCGCGGCCCGGAACTCTTCGGGGGACCGGGAGACGGATTTCATCCCCGGGATGGTCGGGATGCCCGCCTTTTCCATGGTCTGCCGGGCGCGGACCTTATCGCCGACGAGTGCGAGAGCCCGGGAGTTCGGCCCGACGAAAACGATGCCCTCCTTTTCGCAGAGGGCCGCGAAATCGGCGTTCTCGGCGAGGAAGCCGTAGCCGGGATGGACGGCCTCGGCCCCAGCGCTCTTTGCGGACTCGATGATCCGGCCCATGTCGAGGTAGCTCTCGGCGGCCGGGGCGGGCCCGATCGGGAGAGCCTCGTCGGCCAGCCCGACGTGGAGGCTGCAGGCGTCCGCCTCCGAATACACGGCCACGGTCCGGATGCCCATTTCCCGGCAGGCGCGGATCACGCGGACCGCGATCTCGCCCCGGTTGGCGACGAGGACCTTGCCGAACGCCTTCTTCTTCACTCCGACCATTTCGGCTTTCTCTTCTCGAGGAAGGCGGTCATGCCCTCCTGGGCCTCGTCGCTCACGCGCAGCCGGGCGATCATCTCCGCCGTGAACCGCCGGGCCTCGTCGAAGCTCATCCCCGGCACCCGCGACAGGAGCTCCTTGGCCTTGGCCAGGGCCTCGGGGCCCGAAGAGAGGAGCGCCGAGACGATCTCTCCGACCCTTCGGTCGAGGTCCGCGGGTTCGACGGCAAGATTGACCAAGCCGATCTCCGCCGCGCGACGGGCGTCGAAGCGCTCTCCGGTGAGGAAATATTGACGGGCCCGGCTTTCCCCGATGCGGCGGACGACGTAAGGCGATATCACGGCCGGCACGACGCCGATCTTGACCTCGCTCAGCCCGAAGCGGGCGTCCGTCGAGGCGACGGCGATGTCACAGGCGGAGACGAACCCCGTCCCGCCGCCGATGGCCGGGCCGTTCACCCGGGCGATGGTCGGCTTGGGGACGGAATACAGGTCGTGGAGGCAGCCGGCGAGGTCGAGGGACTCCCGGAGGTTCTGCTCGTGGGAGAAGCGCACGATCTCGCGCATCCAGGAGAGGTCGGCGCCGGCGCAGAAGGCCGTCCCCCCACCGGTGAGCACGATGACCCGGACCGAATCGTCGGTGGCCAGCCCGCCGATCGCCCGGCGCAGCTCGCCGATCATGTCGGCGTTGAAGGCGTTGCGGACCTCGGGACGGGCCAGCCGGACCCGGGCGACCCGGTCCTTCCGTTCGACTTCGATCGTCAGGTAGGATTCTCCGCTCATCCGACGCCCTCTCACATCCGGAAGATGCCCACCTTGTAGTCCGGGATGGGCGCGTTGAGGCTCATGGCGATCCCCAGGCCCAGCGCAGCCCGCGTATCCAGAGGATCGAGGATGCCGTCGTCCCAGAGCCGCGACGTACTGTAATAGGGCGTGGCCTCCTCGTCGTACTTGTCGATGATGGGCTTCATGATGGCGGCTTTCTCCTCCTCGCTCATCCGGACGCCCTGGTCCTGGAGCCGCTTGATCTTCACCGTCGCCAGGACCGAAGCCGCCTGCTCGCCGCCCATGACGCAGATCCGGGCGTTGGGCCACATCCAGAGCAGCCGCGGGCCGTAAGCCCGGCCGCACATCGCGTAGTTGCCGGCGCCGTAGGAGCCGCCGACGATGACCGTCAGCTTGGGCACGTCGGCGTTGGCCACGGCGTGGACGAGCTTGGCCCCGTCCTTGGCGATGCCGTGATGCTCGTACTGCTTGCCGACGATGAAGCCGGTGATGTTCTGGAGGAAGACAAGCGGGACTTTCCGCATGGCGCAGAGGGTGACAAAATGAGCCCCCTTGAGCGAGCTCTCCGAGAACAGGACGCCGTTGTTGGCCAAAATGCCCACGGGGTAGCCCATGATCCGCGCGAAGCCGCAGACCAGGGTCTGGCCGTAGAGTTCCTTGAACTCCTGGAAGCGGCTGCCGTCGACCAGGCGGGCGATTATCTCCCTGATGTTGAAGGACTTGCGCAGGTCCGAGGGGACGATGCCGTAGATCTCCCGCGGCTCGCAGCAGGGCTCCTCGGCGGGGGCCGTGTCGAGCGGGAAGCGGCGGGGCGGGTCGAGGGTCTCGATGATGTTGCGCGCGATCTCGAGGGCGTGGGCGTCGTCGGCCGCGTAGTAGTCCGAAACGCCCGAGATCCGGCAGTGGACGTCGGCCCCGCCCAGGTCCTCGTCGCTGACCTCTTCGCCCGTCGCCGCCTTGACGAGCGGCGGCCCGCCGATGAAGATCGTGCCCTGGCGGCGGACAATGACCGTCTCGTCGCTCATGGCCGGGACGTAGGCGCCGCCGGCCGTGCACGAGCCCATGACGATCGAGATCTGGGGGATGCCGAGCGCCGAGAGCCGGGCCTGGTTGTAGAAGATCCGCCCGAAGTGCTCCTTGTCCGGGAACGTCCCCGACTGGTGCGGCAGGAAGATCCCGCCCGAATCGACGAGATAGACGCAGGGCAGCCTGTTCTCCATGGCCACTTCCTGGGCCCGGATGTGCTTCTTGATGGTCATGGGGAAGTACGTCCCGCCCTTGACCGTCGCGTCGTTGGCGACGACGAGCACCTCCCGGCCGTGGACGACGCCGACGCCCGTGATCATGCCTGCGCCCGGGGCTTCGTCCTCATACTGGCCCCAGGCCGCGAGCGGGCTGAACTCCAGGAAGGGCGTGTTGCGGTCGAAGAGCTTTTCGAGACGCTCGCGGACCAGGAGCTTGCCGCGGGACTTGTGGAGCTCGCGGTACTTCTCCGGCCCTCCCTGACGGACCCGGGCCAGCCTGTCCTTGTACTCCGCGACCGCCGCGGTCATGGCCTCGAAGTTCTGCCGGTACTCCGGGCTCTGCGTGTCGACCTTGGACTCGATTCTGAACATCGCCTATTCCGGGACGAACTTGTATCCGTAGTAGATGACGCCCGCGTCCCCGTCCTCGGAGAGCTTCCGGAACTCGAGGCTGACCCGCATGCCCACCTTGAGCTCCGAGAAGTCGCAGTCGACCACCTGGGCCGTCAGCCGGACGCCGTCGTCGAGCTCGGCGATGCCCACGGCGTAGGGCGCCTGGTCCTCGAACGGGTCGGGGGGAACGCGGATAATCGTGTAGGTCAGGAGCTGGCCCGACCCGGCGAGCATCACCGGCGCGAACTCGCGCGAGCCGCACCGCGGGCAGACGAGCCGGGGAGGGAACGAGACGAAGCCGCAGCCCTTGCACTTGGCGGCCTCGAGACGGTAGCGCTGGGGAATCTCACGCCAATATCTCGATGGTGTCGGCATCGCCGCCTCCTCTCACGCCGCCTCGAACACGTGGACGACCGAGCTGCCGCCCGTGCCGCCCATGTTTTGGGTCAGGCCGAGACGGGCCCCCTTGATCTGCCTCGCCCCGGCCTCGCCGCGGAGCTGCTTGACGACCTCGACGGCCTGGGCCACGCCCGTCGCGCCGACGGGGTGCCCCTTGGCCTTCAGCCCGCCGCTCGGGTTGACGGGAAACTTCCCGCTAAGGGCCGTCAGGCCTTCCTCCACGGCCGGGCCGCCGCGCCCCCTGGGCACGAGCCCCAGGGCCTCGGTGACCATGACCTCGGCGATCGTGAAACAGTCGTGGACCTCGAAGAGGTTCATGTCTTCGACTTTGCGGCCGGCCATGGCCAGCGCCTTCTCGGCCGCCAGGCGGGTCGATTCGAGCCAGGCGATGTCTTTCCGCGAACTCAGGGCGATCGTGTCCGTGGCCTGGCCGCTGCCGGCAATCCATACGGCGGGCTTCTTCATCTTTCTTGCCATGTCCAGGGGGCAGAGAACCACGGCCGCGGCGCCGTCGGTGATGGGCGAGCAGTCGAGGATGCGGAGAGGGTCGGCCACGAGGACGGAATTGAGGACCGCCTCCACGGAAACCTTAAAGGGGAATTGGGCCAGGGGATTCTTGGACCCGTTTTCGTGGTTCTTGACGGCGACCCGGGCCAGCTGTTCGCGCGTCGTTCCGTACTTGTGCATATGAGCGACGGCCATCATCGCATAGAGCCCGGGGAAGGTCAGCCCGTGATAGCCTTCATACTCCTGGTCGGCCGCCGTCCCTAGGGCGTACGTCGCCTCGCAGCCTGTGACGTCGGTCATCTTCTCGACGCCGCCGACGAGGACGATGTCGCTGATACCGGAGGCGACCTCGATGAATCCCTGCCGGAGGGCCAGGCCACCCGAGGAGCAGGCGGACTCGACCCTCGCCGCCGGGACCGGGTTACGGCCTAGTTCGTCCGAAAGGAGCGAAGCGAGGTGCTCCTGTCCGACGAACAAGCCCGACGACATGCAGCCGACGACCATCGAGTCGATCCGCTCGACGCCCGCGTCGTCGATGGCCAGGAGCGCCGTTTCCGTGAAGATCGTCCGGAGCGATTTTTCCCAGAGCTCCCCCCACTTGGTCATGCCCACGCCGATCACTGCCACAGCTCTCATCGTTCTCTCCTACTCCGCCTTCCGGATCTTGCGGCGGTACTTGGCGTAGACACCGTAGTCGATGTAGGTCTTGCGCCGGTCCAGGAGATCCCTTGTCCGAGGGGCCAATTCCCTGACCTCGTCGATCCGCTTTGTCACCCTGAAGACGAAGGCGTCGCTCCCGGCGCCCGAGCCGTAAGAGACGACGAGGATCAATTCTGTAGGCTTGGCAACATCCAGGGTCGCCGTGAGGCCGAGGGGGGAAGAGCCCGAATAGGTATTCCCTAGCTTGGGGACCAGCCAGCCCGGCTCGATCTGTTCTTTCGCAAAGCCCAGGATCTCTCCGGCGCGCAGCGGGAACTTTCCGTTCGGCTGGTGGAAGACGACATACTGGAAGTCCTCGGGCTTCATCTTGGCCTTGGCCATCATGCCCCGGGCCGCGCCCGTGATGTGCTTGAAGTAGGCGGGGTCTCCCGTGAACCGGCCGCCGTGCCGCGGATAATACTGATATTCCCGGCGCCAGAAGTCCGGCGTGTCGGTCGTGTAGGAATAGGTGTCCAGGCAGTCGGCGACGAGGCCGTCCTCCCCGAAAATGAAGGCGGCCGCGCCGGCCGCAGCGGAATATTCCAGGGCGTCCCCCGGGGCGCCCTGCGACGTGTCGGCGCCGACGGCCAGGCCGTACTTGACGGCGCCGGCCTGGACGAGGCTCAGGGCGACGAACATCCCCTCGGTTCCGGCCTTGCAAGCGAACTCGAAATCCGCCGTGTGGACGTCGGGAGTGGCGCCGATGGCCTCGGCGAGCACCGTGCCGCTGGGTTTCACGGCATAGGGATGGGATTCCGACCCGATGTAGACCGCGCCGATCTCCCGGGGGTCGATGCCCGCCCGCTTCAGGGCCCGCCGGGAGGCCTCGACGGACATGCTGATCGTGTCCTGGTCCGGCGATGGGACGGACTTCTCCTCGAGCATCAGCCCCTTTTTATAGCTCGGCGCGTCCGCTCCCCAGACCTTGGCGATCTCCTCGACGCGGATCCGGTTTCGTGGGATATAGGCCCCATAGCCGACGATTCCAGCCATGATTCGGACCTCCTTTTGGGGCGGACGCGAACGACCGCGGGTATGAATGCCGATGGCTTTCCTGGGAAGGCCACGGAATTTCGTCGTGAATCACCGGGATGAACCTCATCCTTCCACATCTCGGGGCCGAAGTCAAGCGCCGCCGGCGACCGGCCTCCCGTCTTCGGCTCTGCGACCGGGCGCGCCGAAAGCGAGTTGATTTCCGCGGGGAAAGCCGATATAGAATAGGACAAAGGAGTGGTCTCATGAGCGGCAAGATGATCGACCTTCGCGCCGCGGCGGCCCTCGTCCCCGACGGGGCGACGCTGTCTCTGGGCGGTTTCACGACGCAGCGCCACCCCATGGCCTTCGTCTACGAGCTCATCCGCCTCGGCCGTCGCGACCTCTACCTGTTCGGCCACTCGCCCGGCGGGGACTGGGACATCCTGATCGGCGCCGGCTGCGTCAAGCGGGTCGAGCTGGCCTACGAGGCCGACGAGGCCTTCAATACGGTCGGCCCGCGCTGGCGGCAGGCCGTCGAGCGCGGCGCGATCGAGTTCGAGGACTACAGCAACTTCTCCATGGTCGCCCGCTTCACGGCCGGGGCCATGGGCATTCCCTTCATGCCGGTCCGCAGCCTGATCGGCAGCGATATCGTCGGCCGGGAGGCCCTGCTCCCCGCCCAGAGGAGGGCCGACCCGCGCACCGCGCCGAAGAAGCTCCACGTGATGGACTCGCCCTTCGACCCCCGCGATAAGGTCGTCCTCGTCCCGGCCATCCACACCAACTTCGCCGTCATCCACGTCCAGAAGGCGAGCGAGAACGGGACCGTCCGCATCATGGGCCAGACCTACGCCGACGTCCAGCAGGCCTTCGCGGCCGATACCGTCATCGTGACGGCCGAGGAGATCGTCGACGCGGACGAGCTGCGGCGCGAGCCCGAGGCCAATCAGCTCCCCTATTTCATCGTCCGGCACATCTGTCATGTCCCTTTCGGCGCCCACCCCTACGCCGTCTACAACTATTACGACTACGATCCTCTCCAGCTCAAGGAATACCATGACGGGGCGAGGGACGACGCCGCCTTCCGGAAATACCTCGACAAGTACGTCACCGGCGTGAACAGCCACGAGGAGTATCTGGAGGCGGTGGGGGGCCGGGCTCGGCTCGAGAGCCTGAGGGCCGCGCCGGACTACGGTTACAGCCCGAATCTCAGGCGGAGGCGGCTCTGACCATGGCCGCGCCGGAATACACACTGACGGAGCTCATGGCTGTCGTGTCGGCCCGGGAGATCCGGGACGGAGAGGTTGTCTTCGCCGGCACGGGGCTTCCCATGCTCGGTGTCATGCTGGCCCAGCGGACCCACGCACCGGGCTGCATCATCATCTTTGAGGCGGGCACGGTCGCGAGCCGGCTCGCCCACCTGCCGATGTCCGTGGGCGACCCGCGAGTCATGCGGGGCGCGGCCACGGCCGCCGGGCTCATGGAGGTTTTCACCTACGTCCTCCAGGGCGGCCGGGTCGACGTCGGCTTCCTGAGCGGCGCCCAGGTGGACCGCTTCGGGAACATCAACAGCACCTCGATCGGCGCCGACCCTCGGCATCCCGCGGTGCGTTTCTCCGGGAGCGGCGGGGCGTGCGACATCGCCTGCCTAGCCAAGCGGACGATCATCATCGCCAAGCACGAGAAGAGACGTTTCCCGGAGACCGTGGACTACGTCACGAGCCCGGGCTGGCTCGCGGGAGGGACGAGCCGTCGCGATTCGGGGCTCGTCCGGGGCGGGCCGTCGACCGTTGTCACGACGATGGGCGTCATGCGCTTCCGCCCGGACACCAAAATCGTCTACCTGGCGAGTTACCACCCCGGACTGACGCCGCAGGCCGTCGCCGGGGAGACCGGGTTCGCGCTCGAGGTCGCCGGCGCGGTCGAGACAGTCCCCCCGACGCCCGAAGAGCTGCGCATCCTCCGGGAAGAGGTCGACCCGGAAGGGATCTTCCTCGGCTAGCGACGGCCGCCCCGGCGCCTAGTCGTCGATCCTGATGGTCCCCTTGTACATGGTCACGCCGCGGGGCGTCTTGCCGAGAAAGGACCCATAGGACTTGGTGAAGAGCTTGTCGTCGTAGATGCTCTTGAGATATTCCTCGCGGTAGCGGGGGTGGGCGATGCTGGCGATGGCCAGCGCCTTCTCGCCCGCGGTCAGGCCGCGGAGGTCTGCGATGCCGTACTCGTCGATGACGACCACGCTGTCGTAGGCCGAGGCCGTCAGGCTCACGCCGGGGGGGTGGACCTTGACGATCTTGGACGCCCCCTCGTCGGTGAGGCTCTTGAGGGCGATGAGGGCGACGCCGTAGGCCGGGTCGTTCAGCGCACGGACGAAGTCCGGCTGGCCCCCGACGCCGCTATAGTAGCGGCGCGCGTCGATATAATCGGCCCAGACGTTGCCGTTAAGGTCGACGCCCATCGCGGTGTTGATGGAGACGAAGGGGCTGTTCCTCCGGATGACTTCGGCCGCATTCGTGACCATGCAGGGCCGCATCTGGATGCCGGCCCGCATGTGGACGAACTCGTAGAGCTCCATGGATCCCATGATGAGGGAGGTCGTGCTGTAGCCCATGTGCTGCTTCTTCTTCCGGTTCGTCACGATCTCCGATTTCTGCAGGCGCATCAGGCCGTCGCCGTAGAGCTCGGTCTGGATGCCCAGGTCCTTGTAGCCGGCCTGCTGGATGGTGCCGACGGCGGCGTCGGGGATCTGCCCGATGCCGGCCTGGAGGGTGATGCCGTCCCGGATGAAGTATTCGGTAATGAGCTCGCCGATCCGCCGCTCGGCCTTCGGGAGGTTCTCGAAGTCGGGGCTCGGGAAATCATAGCAGTTCTTGACGTCGTCGTCGTCCACGAGGTAATCGATGGACTGGGCGTCGACGATGCTCTGGCCCTGGGTGAAGGGCATGCTGTAGTCGAGCTCGGCGATGACGCACGTGGCGTGGTCGATGGCCGTGTGGAGGGCCTCGACCGACAAGCCCAGGCTGTACTCGCGGGTGATCTCGTGGGGGCGGAGCTTGATGATGGCCACGTCCGGCACGTACGGCCGGTCCTTGCCGATGAGGCTTTCGAGGTTGGCCAGGGTGCAGGGGAGATAGAAGGCCCGGCCCTCGTTGGCCGCCTTCCGGACGACGCCCGAGGAGAAAATGGAGTAGGTCATGATGCGGTCCTGGAGCCCCTCCTCGACGTACGGGACAGGGCCCTGGAGGAGGAGATGGACCATCCGGATGTAGGGCAGCTTGGGGGTCCGGGCCGTAAGAGCCGCCGTCAGGGATTCCACGCTGGCCGTGGGGACCGCCGCGTTCGAGCCGAGGTAGCAGGTGATCATCTCCCGGCCCTTGAACTCCCGGGCGAGGACGTCCGGGATATCGCCGAGCTTGATGACGGCCGGTCTGCGGATCATTTCGGTTCTCCTGGCCTTTATGATATGTTATGAAACGGTATCAGGAGACCCCAAGATAACCGATTTCCCCGTCCATGGCAAGATGGCCGGGCGGGACGAACATGATGACCTTCGGCCGGTTCAAGCTTTCCTTGGTCAACCACGGCTTCTACCGCCTCGACGGGGGGGCAATGTTCGGGACGGTCCCCAAGACCATCTGGTCCGGCCTGATCCCAGCGGATGCGGACAACTGCATCCGGCTGGCCACGCGCTCCCTGGTCGTCGACGCCGTCGACCGGGTGTTCGTCGCCGACGTCGGCTGCGGTGAGAAGTGGCCGGACAAGCTCCGGGCGATTTACGGCATCCGGAACCTGCCGCCCGCCGAGAGCGGCTTCGACCCAGGCCGCCTTACGGACATCGTCCTGAGCCATCTGCATTTCGATCACGGCGGCGGGATCTCGCAGTACAGGCCGGGGAGCGGAGGCGAGGTCGAGCTCGCCTTCCCCAGGGCCCGGGTTTACCTCCAAGCCGACAACTACGAGACGGCCCGGGACCCGAACCCGCGCGAGCGGGCGAGCTATCTCAAGGAGAATGTCGGGGTCCTCGAGCGGGCCGACCTCCGTCTCACGCAGGGGTCCGAGGAGATCCACCCCGGCCTTTGGGTCCACCAGAACAACGGCCACACGCGCGGCCAGCAGTGGCTCGAGGTCCGGAACGGCAGGGAATCCGTCGTCTTTCCTTCCGACCTCGTGCCGACCGCGCGCCATCTCCCCCTCCCCTACACGATGGGGTACGACATGGCGGCCGAGACGCTCCTCAAAGAGAAAGAAGCGTTCCTGAGGCGGGCCGCAGCCGGGAACTGGATCATCGTCTTCGTCCACGACCCCGACGTCCCCGCCGGGCGCGTTCATCTCGATGAGAAGGGCCGCTTCGCCCTCAAGGAAACGCTGTCCTTCTGACGCCAGCGCGACGCCCGTGCGAAGTTGAATTTCGGCCCCGTTTCCTTTATACTGATGCGCTTCATTCCGAGGAATTATCCGCGTTTCTGAAGGAGTCATCATGACAGGCAAAACCTTCATTCCGGACATCCGCGAAAAGGCCCGGAAAAAGCACATCCGCATCGCCTTTCCCGACGCCGAGGACGTGCGCACGCTGAGGACGGCGCTCGAGCTCGAGAAGGAGAAGATCGCCGCCCCGCTCCTCGTCGGCCCCGCGGACAGGATCCGCCGGCTGGCCAAGGACAGCGGCCTTGATCTCGGAGGGATCGCCGTCATCGACCCCGCGACTTCGGAGTGGAAAGACGAGTTCGTCCGCGGCCTTCACGAAAAGCGCCGGGCCAAGGGCTGGACCGTCGAGCAAGCCGCCGAGGCCCTCCGGAGCTCCCTCTATTTCGCCGGGATGATGCTCGCGTCGGACCGGGTCGGGGCCGTCGTCGGCGGCAACGTCTCCGCGACGGGCGACATCATCCGGGCCGCCATCCACACCGTGGGCACGGCCCCCGGGATCTCGACGGTGTCCAGCTACTTCATCATGGTCTTTCCGGACCGGCTCTTGTGCTTCGCCGACTGCGCCGTCGTGCCCAGCCCGACGGACGCCCAGCTCGCCGACATCGCC
>Ga0187771_10002257_pt1 | contig 13228 bp, 11 predicted proteins | sample 0116_SJ02_MP15_1_FD_133139 | JGI IMG/M metagenome (GOLD analysis project Ga0187771, IMG submission 133139) | Tropical peat soil microbial communities from peatlands in Department of Meta, Colombia - 0116_SJ02_MP15_10_MG | ecosystem: Environmental > Terrestrial > Soil > Wetlands > Peat | place... | reverse complement strand
TTTAAGGGCCTCTTCCAAAAGTTTTTCGTCTATGGCTAGGTTGGTTGCCATCCCTTTCTCCTTTCACACATTAATTCACACATAGATTTACACATTAGCACCTTTTTGTCAAGAAAAAAGGGGTTAAGCTAAATTGCTTAACCCCTTGATTTTAAAAGTGCCGGGTCGCGGAATCGAACCACGGACACGAGGATTTTCAGTCCTCTGCTCTACCGACTGAGCTAACCCGGCATTCTCAGTAATTACGAATTTTATATTACAACCTCCCCGATGTGTCAAGAGTTAGTTTTGAGACCTCTGAAAAAGTCTCGAAAACGGGGTCGAATCAGACAAATGGCTTTCCGAAAACCACCCGTCTGCTTCACCGGGTGTCTTTATCGGAGGGAAAATACTTTTTCAGAAATCTCGTTTCTTCATCACCTCCGGGTGGATGACCCTTAATAATGCCTCCAATCCATCCACAATCCTTGGCGAAGGGCGGTCGACCAGATTTGAGTCTAAGACATGAATCGCACCGCTTCTTACAGCGGGGATGTTTTTCCATCTTTGCCAGTTTTTCGCCAAATTTGCATATCCCCTTTCTCCCTCCATGGAGGTCATGATAATGATCTCAGGAGCCTTCGCGATGATCGTTTCGACGCTATAGTGCGGGTAGCTCTCCGATTCGTTCTCCGAGATGCTCCGCCCTCCTGCCAGGCGGATAAGATCATCAGCAAGCGTGCCCCTGCCCACGGTGACGATGGGGGCATTTCCCACTTGGAAGAAGACTTTGGGTTTGGGAAGGGATCGGGTGAGCCGGAAGGCATCCTCCTTTTTCTTGATCATGTTCTTTGCAATTCCTTTTGCTGGGTCACGCCTTCCAGCAACGTCTCCAATATTTCGGATCGTAGAGACAACACCGTCAAACCCTTTTGGGTCCACCAGGTAGACAGGGAAGCCAAGTTCGTTCAGACTCTGAATGGCCTCGGCCCGATTACCGTCTCTCGTTCCAATGATCAGGTCGGGTTTCAACGAGACAATCTTTTCAATATCGGGATTGACAAACCCTCCGATCCTTGGTTTCTTCAAAGCGGCCTCAGGATAGTCGCAGAAACCTGTCACCCCCACAATTTCCTCATTGAGCCCCAAAGCGAACAGGGTCTCCGTAATGTTAGGAGCGAGGGAAATGATCCTCTTCGGAGAATGAGGGACCCTCACCTTTCTTCCCACTTCATCCGTCAACAGGCGTTCTTGGCCTTTCACCGGGAAATTGAGAAGGACATTTGTCATTAGGATGACGAAAGCAAAGAGAAGAGATTTCTTAATCATCTACTCCTCTATTTTTTCTGACACGCTTGCTTCAGCAAAGGTTGCCATTTCGTCAAGAATCCTGACAGCAGCCTCCGCCAAAAAAATTCCGAGGGCCGCCCCTGTTCCTTCGCCCAAGCGCATGTCGAGGTTCAGCAAAGGTTTCAGGTTGAGATATTCAAGGATGACTCGGTGTCCTCGCTCAACGGATTGATGAGACGCGATCAAATAGGGTCTCACCCGAGGGGAAAGGGATGCGGCAATCAAGGCAGCTGCTCCGGAGATAAAGCCATCGATCACCTCGGGAACGCGGTATCTTGCTCCTGCCAAGATGAGCCCGACAATTCCTCCAATCTCGAACCCGCCGACTTTGGAGAGGATATCGATGGGGTCTTTGGGATCAGGTCGATGGATCTCTAGGGCTTTTCTGATGAACCTCACTTTTCGTTCCAATCCCTCATCGTCAAGACCTGTTCCCCTCCCTGTGACGGTGGGCACGTCGGTGCCTGTCATCACTGCAGCAATGGCGCTCGAAGGGGTGGTGTTTCCTATTCCCATATCGCCCGTTCCCAAGATGTCGACTCCCATCGGCAGTTCCTCTTCTACCAACTCGATTCCGGCTTCGATGGATCGAATGGCTTGTTCCCGGCTCATGGCCGGTCTCACTGCCATATTCTGAGTACCCAGGGCTACCTTCTTTTCCTTCAAATGGGGGTGTTGTTCGAGAAGAGACGCCACTCCGAGATCTGCCACCACGACCCTGGCTCCCACGTGCCGTGCCAGGACGTTGATCCCCGCACCGCCTCGAAGGAAATTATAGACCATCTGGGGAGTCACCTCAGACGGGTAAGCGCTCACACCCTCTTGCGTGGCGCCGTGGTCTCCAGCCAAAGTGAAGATCACTTTGTCTTTGATTCGGGGCCTTGGATCTCCCTTTATTCCGGCGACTTGGATCGAAAGAGATTCGAGCCGGCCTAATGAACCCTGGGGTTTGGTCAGATGGTCCTGTCTCTCCTGAGCCTCTGCCATAACCCGTTCGTCCAAAGGTTTAATGGCTGCGATCGTTTCATTAATTTTTTTCATAGTTTTCTCCCAGACTGTATTGCTGGCCTCCACCCTTCCCTTTCCCTGCGGAGGTTGTGTCATAATTGACGAGAACCTACCTTCCTTGGAATAAGGAATAGGCGGTCGGGTGACGAAGCTTTAGAGCGGAAACCTTTCTTTGCTCAACTGCGGGGTCCCAAGCCCATCAAAAGAATCCCATTTCTGAGAAGGCCGATTACTCATAACTCTAAACGACCGCATTCTAAAGCCGAGGAGCCTGACTGCCTGTTCCTCCGAAATCTATCCTCCCTCCCATCACGACACAGTCTCGCGGAGGAGAAGGATGGGGTAAGAGAGTCAAACGATCAAAAGAAGAAGGCACAGAACCTCGGCCAATTCATTTGCCGCCCCCAGAATATCGCCTGTCACCCCGGATAGTTTCTTTATGAAAAAGAGCCGATATCCAAGGCTGAAAAGACATACTCCGAAAAAGACCATTATGCCCTTAACACCCATGGCCAACAAAGCGATCCCAAAAGCCGAGACCAAGGATAACGCCACTTCCCTTTTTCCAAGATTTTCAGTAAAAGGTTTTGCCAACCCTCCTTCAGACCTTGAATAAGGCGATCGATAACAAACTAAAACCATCGAATTTCTGCCCATCACAACCATTAAGATGAGCGCATACGAGATGGAGGAAATCGGAATTTGAGCCAAAGCAAGATACTGTGCTCCGATGAGCAGAACAAGGCCAATCACACCGAAGGCGCCGATTCGGCTATCCCTCATCACCTCGAGAATCTTTTCCCTCGGTCCGCCAGACCCCAAACCATCCAGGGTATCTGCAAACCCATCCAGGTGGAGGCCTCTGGTTAAGATTGCAAGGAGACCGATTGTCAACCAAAGGCCAAGGTTTCTGGGAATAAAGAGAGAGAAGAGATAATATCCCAGAGCCAAAATCAAGCCGATGACCAGACCGACGATAGGAAAGAAGGCCATCGACCTGGCTAATTCCTTCTCCTCCGAAAAGGAGAGGTGCCCGACGGGAAGGATAGTGAGAAGCGAAACCGCTTGAAGAAGATCCTTCACTCTTTACCCTTCAAAAAGATTGGAATCCCTGAAACCATAAAGATGACTGTATCGAGGGCTTCGGCCATCCTCTGATTCATTGTGCCCAGTAGATCTCTGTATCGACGGCTCAAGGGGTCAGCAGGCACAATTCCCATCCCCACTTCATTGGATACAAGGATAAAAGAAGTTGGGCTCTGTTTAATCATGGTGATCAATTTTTCAGTTTCCCCGATTATCTTCAAGTCATTGTCCCATTTGATCAGAAGATTGTAAAGCCAAAGCGTCAGGCAATCGATGAGGATGATTTCTGCGTCCCCCTCGTATTCTTTGATTTTGCTCACAATGTGGAGGGGTTCCTCTATGGTTTTCCATTCGGGTCCTCTCGCTTTTTTGTGGTTCTCTATACGTTGCGCCATCTCTTCATCGAGCACCTCACAGGTGGCCAGAAATAATTTTTTGGAAAAATGTTGATTGGCATAATCCAAAGCGTAGCGGCTTTTGCCGCTTCGACATCCACCCGTGACAAAGATCATCTTCTTTCCCATTTCTCCTCCAGAATGGTGAGAGACCCTATCAGGTCCTCTATTGTAAAGACCTCTATGGAGACAATGCCATGATAATCCCGAAGGTGGTGGAGAATCAATTCTAAAGCGGGTTCGGGCAATCGCTCGACTCCCAGATGATCAACCCCATTTTGAAAACCATGGAGATGGACAATCGAGGTCTCAGGAAGATATTTTTGTAAATAGAGTCGTAGATCCTGGTTATAAATGAGGACATGGCCAATGTCGATGCAGATAGAAAGGCCGAATTGTCTTACCATGTCCTCGATCCATTCGAAGGGGTATCCGAGGGTCTCGATCGAAATTCGGCTCGGTTCGACACCGCATTCCCTTATCTCTTTTATGCTTTGGCCGATACGCCTCCGCCAGGTTTTAATATCTGTTTCCTCTCGGCCTTCCTTATTTCTCAGATCCAAATGGAGGGTATAGAGAGAGGGCCTCAGACAGAGAGTCCGCTCCATCACCTTTTTTGCAATGTTAACTCCCTTCACCCTGATCTCCTCCTCTTCGTCTCCCAGGAATATGTCGATAGGCAAATGGATATTAAAATCGACTCCTTGGTGGATCGAGAGGCTCATCAGATCTTTCATCTGGGTTTCGTCAGGATAATTATCCAATCCCTCGCTCTCAAAAAGGACCAATTCTATCTCATCAAGAAAGGGAGCAAGCTTGGCCACGTTTGGGACAATTTCATCAGGATAGATGTAAGAAGTGGTCCCCAATTTAAACGGAAACATCCTTTTATAATTTTTTTGGAGATGAGGGTGCGTCATTTCGAGTCTCTAAAAAGTGTAAGAGATTCCTCCGATGAGATTCCATCCCGGTGATGGATAAAAGAATTGGGCTCCCGTTGCACTAACGACACCGAATTCTGAAAACTTTTGATTGGTCAGGTTATTCACACTGACAGAGGCCCTCAATCCCTTCCAGATTTTGTTCGGAAGACTGAAGATGTTCAGTCGTTCGTCCAAGACGTAGGAAAGTTTTGCATCGATACAATAGTACCCACCCAGTTTGGGTACCTCGTTGGCCCAATCGCTTATAAAACGCCGGGAGCCAAAGATATTGGCTTTGGCATTCAGCAGAAATCCTCTCCCAAGCTCAATATCCGTTCCCACCGATCCTTTATGTCTCGGCACCCCAGGGATGTCATTTCCCGAATAGGGTTCCTCTTGCAGTGTAGCCTTAGTATAACTATAGTTTCCCCAGAAAGTGAGCCACCGGAGCGGTTTCGCCTTTGCTCCTATTTCAATTCCCTCACGCCGAGTCTTAGGAAAGTTGGTATTGGTATATGTATAGGGATTGTAGAAGATCTCATCCCTCATATCGACCCAAAAGAGGGTCAGGTTGACTTCGATCTGATCCGTAAAGGTATGGCGAATTCCCGCCTCGTAGTGAAACCCGATCTGGGGTTTTATTGAAGGGTTCACTTGAAACTTAGGAAAGTATTGAATCAATTCGTCAGAAACGGGGAACCGGAAGCTTCGCTTAAAGCTAAAAAAAGCGGAAGATTTTTCCCCAAATAGATAATCAAGAGAAAAGTTGTACGCAGGCTCATGCAGTCTTGCTTTATCTTCTGCTCTTGGGATCTCCTGAAAGAGGTCGTAAGTCGCCCATTCCTCCCGGTAACCCGCTGACAGAATCAGATTGTTGAAAACCGAAAACTCATCTAGGACATAAGAGCCTATCGATTGTTTTGTAACTTCCACCCGATTCAGAGAAGTCTTGCCGGAAGAGACCGTTTGCGAATCGACCGTAGCATCCGAATTAAAGAAATCTAATCCAAGGGTGAGTTTATTCCGAAAGTTCCATAAGTTCTTTTCGAGAATGTATTTTGGGGTGAATCCCCAAGTACTTATATATCTTTGGTCGTAATAAGAGTAGGATACGAAGAAGTCGTCCACCTCTCGGTGTCGATAGGAAAGGTCTGCTTCGATTCGGCCAAAATCCCATAGCTTCGCCTTCATTCCCAGAACACCGTACGCATCATCGGTTTCGGCGTGATCGTTGGGTGCGGTGGTGGCCCGCCGGTCCACTTCATAAATGGCCTTGGGCAAGGCTCCAGGCAACCCTGTGTCGTCCGCATGGAACCCCCCACTGAAGTTGAAACTAATATCCTCATTCAGATCATAGATGACCTTTCCTCCAACATCTTCTGCTCTCAGGAATCCATTCTCACGATATCCTTCTGTAGAGCTGTGACTGGCATTCAGGATGGCAGACAAGGGACCCCACTTTCCGCTTACCGAAGCACTTTCTCTGTTGTAACCGTAGCTTCCGCCCGCCACTTCTGCATTGGCAGAAAAGGGTTTTTCAGGCTTCTTCGTGATGATATTGATTACCCCTCCGGCGGCATTATCTCCATAGAGAACACTCCCCGAACCCCGGACGACCTCAATTCTTTCGATTTGGTCAAGTGGGATTTGGCACCAGTCCACACCGCTCAGATCGATTTCGTTAACCCGCCTTCCATCGACCAACACAAGCGTGTTGAGGGGGCCCGTTTCGCCAAAGTCCCTGATATCGACGGATGCGCTCTTCCCATTTCCATAATAATCACTGACGACGACCCCAGCTTTATCCCTCAGCAGGTCAACAGTATTTTGAGCAGTGGAATGTTCGATCTCCTCCTTGGTAATAACGGTCACAGAGGCAGGGATCTTTCTAATTTCTTCTGTGTCCCGGGTAGCGGTGACGACCACCTCCTCAAGTGTCACCTCCTTTTCCTGCCCAGAGAGGCAGAGTGGAAACAAAACCGACAGGGCTAAAGATGAAACGATAGAGATGAAATGTTTCATAATAACCTCCCCGGCCCATGAGGGCCTCAACTCAATTTCTTGACTGAGGAGAAGGGCCTAAAAAAAATCCCCAGCCTTCGTACCGAAGACTGGGGATCTTACCCGCATGCACCCTTCACAGTCTCGTCCTCGAAGACCTTTCCGTGAAGAATATCCAGGCAGGTTTTCTGACTCTCCCGCCCTTTCAGCAGCCTTCCCGTCTCCGGACACCATGATGACAGTGGCTACTCATTTGCTGAAAGGGTTCCCTTTTCCATTCAGAAAAGGGCGGGACTACAGCGGCGGGTCCGTCCCCGAATTTCCTCCGCTAAAGCAGGGGATCACGGGGTTCCCTTCCCTGGATATCGCCGATTACAACGAAACCTATTTAACAAATCTTGAAACGGGTTGTCAAGTTTTTTCTTGATATCTCTGAAAAAGTCTGAAAATCAGTATGAGCGCAGACAGAAGGGTTTCATCAGTTTTAGAATTGCGGAAGATTTGAATCTTACAGTGACCTTTGTATTCACGAGGAATGATGTGTTCAAGAGGGCTTGGGGCTTTTGTGCAGAACCATAGAGGGTTCCGCTCTAAAACTTCTTCAACCCTCCTGTCTGCTCTCCGGGTATCTTCAGTATGGGAGAGGATAGTTTTCCAGATCACTCCGAGTGGGTTACCTCAGCTTTGAAGGTTCTGCTTCACTGAAGATCTCGTCACCGAGCCCTGAATTCACCTTGTAATGGGAATAGGCAATTTCAACCTTGCCGGTTACTCTTTTTGGCTTCTGGCCGGGGAAGCCAAATTCCTTCATTCCATTGGGTTCAACAGACGGAAGATCAAGGTGGAGATCAATGTGTATGGGGAGATCGAAATCGGCGAACTTGCCATATCCGATGACCGCTCTGATCTCCCTTCCTTCGGATGGGGAAGTGCTGATTTCTTTGATGAGAATGCGATCGGTGTCGAGGGTTAAGACAAAACTCCGGTGTTGTTGATTCGTTTCTGTTGGAGTGAGTCTCAGCCTCACTGCTCTTCTCCCGTCATAAGTCAAATGGTCAAGAAGTCTGACCTCGAAATCTTTTTTTCTAAAAAGAGAGGGATTGAAGTACCCCCCCTCTTTCGGGAAGAAGAAGACATTTTTTGACTCGACTTTGACCTTGTCAGGAGCTTTGTAATAAAGCTTTGCTTGCATATCCGGGGCCTTCAGGGCTTCGATGTCAAAATGGACATTTACGTCGACCGTGTAATCCTTTAAGGAGGAATATTTTTTTTCTACCCAGCCGAGGTAGCGAGCCGGATCCTCCTGAGCCTGAATCAACTCAGGGGAAAAGAGAAAGAGAAGCAGAAAGAATAACAGTATCTTTTTCAACTCTTGATGTCCTTTCTGTTGTATGCGAAGAAGGCGATCAAAAACAAGCCGATGTCGTGAAGACCGAGGATGGTTGCCGACTTGGCGATCTCCTGCCACGGTATCGGATCATCAAGAAATCGCTGCCAGAAGATCATATATGTTGTAAAGAGATAGGGACTGACGGTTCGGAAGAAGTCAAAGGGAAAATTTCCGACGACAAAAAAGACCACCACCACAGCCATCGTGCCGATGATGGGGCCGATGGAGTTTTCCGCCAGGGTCGAGAAAAGAAAAGCGACCGAAGCAACGGCGGTCATGGACCAGGTGGCGGCCGCGAAGGCCAAAAGCATTCTGACGGGGATCTCTGCTTCTGGAATGAAGACGATACGAAACCTGGTGGTATAGTTCATGATCAAGTCGCCACTTCCAAAAAGGGCGAGCCCGAGGGAGATGCAGATGAAAGCAAGAAAGAGCACAATGGTCGTTGTGTAAAAGAGAGATGTCAGGTATTTGGCAGTAATGATCCTGCTCCGAGAGGGAGGTCGTATTAAGAGGAGCCTCGCGGTCCCGGATGTGGCTTCGCTTGAGACAATGTCTCCGGCAACAAGGGTGATCAGGAAAGGGATGTGGATGTGAAGACTGTTCATGATAAAAGCCGTTACAAACCAACCGTTCAACACATTTCCAAAGATGAGGAAGTCCTTCTGGACAGATCTCATCATTCGAACCATGATCTCATTGGCGCTCATTTTCATCACGATTTCAGTCGAGATGACAATCATGGCAATGAAACCAAAGGCGATGTACGTTCGCCATCGACTAAACGTTTTGAATATCTCAAGCCAGAAGAGCTTCATATCTCGGATGTCCCTTCCGTTATCTTGAGAAAAAAATCCTCAAGTGTTCGATGGGGATAGAAGGATGAGACTTCGATACGATGGTTCACAAGGAAGCGGTTCAGTTCGGAAGAGTGGCCTGGTTCAAGGTGCACTTCGATCTTGCCATTCTGTGCCGAGAGGATCTTCGCCCAGGGGAGTTTCGCCATGAGCTCGAGCGCCGCTTCGAGGGGCGAAGCTTCGATCGAATACTCCGTCGCTTCTTTGGCAAGAAGCTCGGAAACAGATCCCTGAGCAATGAGCTCCCCTCGATTGATCACGGCCATCCTTGTAGCAACCAATTCCACTTCAGAAAGAACATGGGAAGAGAGAAAAACGGTCATTTCACGATCGCGGAAGAGCTTCTTGATCAGTTCTCTCACCTCCTTCGTCCCTTGGGGATCGAGTCCTGCGGTCGGTTCGTCAAGGATGATCAGTTCTGGTTTTGTCAGCAGGGCCTGAGCGATTCCGAGCCTTTGTTTCATTCCGTGTGAAAAGGTCTTGACCTTTTCAAAAGCGCGGGCTTTCAAACCCACCTCCTCAAGTGCTTCCATGATCTCCCTTTTTTCGATTCGACGGGTCATCGAGCCGAGAATTTCCAGATTCTTGTAGGCCGAAAGATAAAGGTAGAAGTCCGCTTTCTCCACAATTCCGCAGACCCGTGAGAGGACGGCCCGGCGGTTTTTGTGGAGATCCATCCCGAACATTTCAATCGAACCGGCGGTGGGCATGAGGAGTGTGAGGATCATTCGGATGGTTGTGCTTTTCCCTGCCCCGTTTGGTCCGAGGAAACAGAAGACATCCCCGCGGTGGACTTCAAGATTCAAGTCCTTGGCAGCCCAACGTCTTCCAAACTTCTTACTCAAACCATCGGTGCGCAGGACAACTTCTTTGTGAAGAGAATCTTCCATGGCATTGAAAAAGCAGACGCGTCCCTTCTTGTCAAATGAAAAGCTTAAATTTAGCAAGGATCATAGGAGCTTCTTTTCCAAGAAATATCACCTATCTCTTGAAATTTGGCAAGAATGACATCCAGTCCAATCTCCGCTCTTCAAGATGGGTTCATCCATCTTTGAACTTCTTCCAAGGTGGGGATCCCTCTTCTTCCGCCGACATCACAGCATTTGAGCGCTGCCACGGCATTAGCGAATCTCATTATTTCTATGGCCTCCCAATTCTGAAGGAGGCCGTAGATGAATCCTGCATGAAAGACATCGCCTGCGCCGGTTGTATCGACGACCTTCAGCTCAAATCCTTTGACTCGAAGAATCCCGCCGTCTACCAAAGCAATGGCGCCTTCATGGCCCAATGTGACACAGAGAAACCCGGAGGTATGCTTCTGAAGTTCGAAGAGTGCCTTTTCCCGATCCGAAATTCCAGTGAACAGAGTGGGGAACCGTGAAGAGGTGATCACAAAGTCGATCTTCCTGATCAACTCCGAGGTGAGCGTTTCCACTTTATCGAGATCGATGACCGTGGGAATTCCTTCGTCCCTGGCCCACTTGGCACACTGGATAGCTGCGCGAATATCATGGCCGTCCAAGTGGAGGAGCTTGCCAGAGCAGATCTCCTCTTTCCGAAGCTCTCCTTCACGATACATCAGTCGATCATCCCGGTCCCATAGGATCGTCCGCTCTCCCGAGACACCGTCCACAATGATCATGGCAAGCTGATTTTCGGCATCGGGTTCAATGGTGACTGAAGAGACGTCCACTCCCTCCTGTCGAATGGAATTGATAGAAAAACGGCCCAATTCATTCCCTCCAACTTTTCCGACGTACTTCGTTTTCACTCCCCATCGACTGAGAGCCACCATTGCTGTGGCAACCTGTCCGCCTCCCTGTTTTGAAAACCCGAGAATTCTCATCTTCGAATTAAGCGTGGGAAATTCGGGAACCACGCCGAGGAAATCGACGGAGTTGAGACCCATCCCCACGACCTCAAAAGGTTTATCTTCTGGGAAAGAGAGATTGAATCGCATCAGTTTCTTTTACAAACTTTTGAGAAGTTTTTCAAGGCTCAGACGGAAAGGCTCAGACGGAAAGTGAGACTTGAGACACAGGGTTGACTAAAGACGATGAGAATAGTATAAAAATAATAAATTCGTTAGAAAAGGATAGAGGGATTGGAAGGAATCGCAACGATCATCCTTGCAGCAGGGAAGGGGACCCGGATGAAATCCGACTTGGTGAAGGTTCTTCATCCGATCTTGGGACTTCCCATGCTCTCCTATCCCATTGACCTCTCGGTAAATGGAATCAAAGCCGAAAAGACGATTGCGGTGGTAGGTTTTCAGGCTGATCGGATCAAGGAGAGATTTCAAGATCCTCGGGTTCAGTTTGCTCTCCAGGGCGAACAATTGGGCACGGGCCATGCGGTTTTGCAGGCCATTCCATTTCTCAAGAGTTTCACCGGCATTGTTTTAATCCTCTGCGGGGATGTTCCCCTGGTGAAGGCGGAAACCCTTCATTCTTTTATCGATGCCTTCCACGAGAAAGGATCAAGCCTCTCCGTGCTGACGACTGTTGTGGAGCAGCCCTTCGGATATGGCCGGATCCTTCGCAGCGAAGAGGGTTGGCTGGAAAGGATTGTGGAAGAAAAAGATGCGACGGAGGAAGAAAGGCTGATTCGGGAGATCAACACAGGAATCTATTGTGTGAAAGCTTCCTTACTCATTCAAGAACTGCGTGAGATCGGGCAGAAGAATGTGCAGGGAGAATACTATCTCACAGATCTGGTTGAGATCGCGAGGAAGAAAGGGTTGAGGTGTTCTGCCCATTGGGTAGCGGATGCGGTGGAGGTGATGGGGATCAATACGCGAGTTGATCTTGCCGTCGCCAACGAAGTGCTCAGGCAGGAGAAGCTGAAGGAATTGATGCTTTCCGGTGTGACGGTTGTCGACCCCAAGACGACTTATGCGGACCGAACGGTAGAGGTGGGGAGAGACACGGTTCTCTATCCGAATTGTACTCTTCAAGGGACGACGAGAATTGGTGAGCGCTGCGTGATAGAGTCCAATTCGAAGATTTCGGATTCCATCATCGCCGATGAGGTGACGATTCGTTCGAACTCTGTGATCACGGAGAGCAAGATCGAAGAAGGGGCTTCCATCGGCCCCTTTGCCCATCTGAGGCCTTTGAGCGAGGTGAAGACCAAGGCAAAGATCGGAAACTTCGTGGAGGTGAAGAAGTCGGTGATCGGCAGAGGTTCGAAAGCCAACCATCTCACCTATATCGGAGATTCCATGGTCGGAGAGGAGGTTAATATCGGTGCCGGAACGATCACCTGCAATTATGATGGATTTGAGAAACATCCGACCATCATCGGTGATCGGGTTTTCGTGGGATCGAATGTGGAGCTGGTGGCTCCGGTCAAGGTGGGAGATCGTTCCTCCATCGGCGCAGGCACAACCGTCACCAAGGATGTTCCGGAGGGAGCCTTGGCGATCAGTCGGGTGAAACAGAAGAACATCAAGGGATGGTGGAAAAGAGTAGAGGTCCACCATCAGAAGAATCAAAAGAAGAAGGGCTAAGCAATGTGTGGCATTGTAGGATATATCGGCTCCAGGGAGACGGCAAGAGTTCTCATCGATGGTCTCAAGCGGTTGGAATACAGAGGATATGATTCTGCAGGCATTGCGGTCTTCCATAAAGGAAGAATCGAGATCCGGAGAAAAGAGGGTAAATTGACGAAGTTGGAGGAGTTGGTCAGAGATGAGACCTTCGATGGAAGGGTGGGGATCGGCCATACTCGGTGGGCGACCCATGGAAGGCCCTCGGATGAAAACGCCCACCCCCATAAAGCAGGTAAGGTGACGGTTGTCCATAACGGCATTATTGAGAATTATCTTCCCCTGAGAGAATATCTTAAAAAGAAAGGCCATGTCTTCAGTTCGCAGACGGATACAGAGACGATCGCTCATCTCATCGATGAATTCATCCGGGAGGGTCACTCCTTCCTGGATGCCGTAAAAATTACGTTGGGCCGGATCAAGGGGTCTTATGCCCTCGGAATTCTCTATGAAGGGGATGAGACGTGTTTAATCGGCGCAAGAAATGAAGCTCCCCTTGTCATCGGTCTCGGTGAGGAAGAGTATTTCATTGCCTCTGACATTCCTCCGATCCTTCCTTATACCAGAAGCTTCATCTTTATGGACGATGGGGAGATCGCCTTCCTCTCCACTCAAGGGGTGAAGGTTTACGATGCCAAGGGAGAAGAGGTTTCAAAAGAACCCAGATATGTGGACTGGAATCCCCTCAT
>Ga0187771_10002256_pt1 | contig 13229 bp, 10 predicted proteins | sample 0116_SJ02_MP15_1_FD_133139 | JGI IMG/M metagenome (GOLD analysis project Ga0187771, IMG submission 133139) | Tropical peat soil microbial communities from peatlands in Department of Meta, Colombia - 0116_SJ02_MP15_10_MG | ecosystem: Environmental > Terrestrial > Soil > Wetlands > Peat | place... | reverse complement strand
TGCCGTGCACAGTTCCACGCCGATCTCTCGCGAAGACGCCTGCCGTTTGATCCGTTGTTCCGACCGAGAGCTACCCGAACTTCTTGCGGCCGCGCGCCTGGCCGCACAAAAATTCAAGCCCGGAATCATTACTTATTCCCGCAAAGTCTTCATCCCGCTGACCAATCTTTGCCGCGACTACTGCGGATACTGCACCTTCCGCCGCGATCCCGGCGACCCGGGAGCTCACACAATGACTCCCGAAGAAGTGCTCGACGTGGCGCGCGCCGGCGAGAAGCTTGGCTGCACCGAAGCCCTGTTCAGTTTGGGCGACAAGCCGGAGTTGCGGTTTCCGGAGATGCGCAAGACGCTGCGCCGCCTGGGGTGCAACTCCACGCTGCATTATCTGGAGGCCATGTGCGAATTGGTTCTGCATGAAACCAGCTTGCTGCCTCATCCCAATCCCGGCCTGCTGAGCGACGAATGGGTAGCACGGCTGGCGGCTGTCTCACCCAGTATGGGCCTCATGCTGGAAACTACGAACACCGCTCTTTTGCGCCCCGGGAACGCCCACGCCAATGCGCCCGACAAGGTCCCAGCCAAACGCCTTCGCACCATAGAGGCTGCCGGCAAGCAGGGAGTGCCTTTCACCACCGGCATTCTGCTTGGCATTGGCGAATCTGCTGAGGATCGTGTGGACGCTTTGCTGGCAATCCACGCGCTTCACCAGCGTTATGGCCACATTCAGGAGGTCATCATCCAGAACTTCCGAGTGAAGCCCGGGATTCCGATGCAAGCCTGGCCCGAACCCACATCCGGAGAGATGATGCGTGCCGTAGCGGTTGCGCGGTTGCTCATGCCGGAGATGAATATTCAGGTGCCACCCAATCTTTCAGACCCGTACTACGATGAATTTCTTGACGCGGGAATCAACGACTGGGGAGGGATTTCGCCCCTGACGCCGGATTTCATCAATCCAGAACGACCGTGGCCGCAGATTGAAGAACTGCGCCGGCGCACCGAAGCCAAAGGATTCACATTGCGTCAACGGTTACCCGTTTACCCCGAGTTTGTGCCCGGACTCATTCGACGTCCCGGCTTGCTCGCGCAGAAGTTGAACGCCGCTAGCGATGCTGAGGGGCTCGCCCGGAGCGCCGCTTGATCGTCGTTTTCACCGGCGGCACCGGCGGCGCCAAGTTTGTCGAGGGCCTGCAGCGCGCTGTTCCCGGTGATCAACTCACCTGCATTGTGAACACGGGAGATGATTTCAAGTGGTGGGGCCTGCACATTTCTCCCGATCTTGATTCCATCACCTATGCGCTTGCGGGCCGGCTCAGCCCCGAGCGCGGATGGGGCGTTCGCGACGACACCTTCTTTTGCTTGCAGACTATGCGCGAACTCGGCGAACCGAGCTGGTTTCAGGTCGGCGACCGGGACCTGGCGATTCACCTGGCCCGATCCAGGATGCTAGCGGAAGGTAAGACGTTATCCGAAGCTACCGCAGCCATCACTGAGAAACTCGGCGTCAATGCGCGCATTCTGCCAATGACGGATTCACCCGTCGAAACCAGAGTTGAGACGCCGGATGGCGAATTCAACTTTCAGGAATATTTCGTAAAGCGCCGTCATCAGGATCAGGTCAAGTCGGTGCGTTTCGATGGTGCAGCCAAAGCCCAACCCGCGCCCGGTGTTGTTGACGCCATCCATTCTGCCCACGCTGTGATTCTGGCTCCGAGTAATCCGATCACCAGCATCGGCCCGATTTTGGCGGTGCCGGGCATTCGCGAAGCTCTGCGCGCGGCCCCGGCGGACGTCCTTGCGATTAGCCCGATCGTCGCCAACAGTGCCGTCTCGGGACCTGCCGGCGCGTTGATGGCTGCACAAGGCTATTGCGTCTCCATCGCCGGAGTGGCCCAGGTATACGCGGACTTTCTTGATATTCTGGTCGTGGATCAGCGCGACGCAGACGCGGCGAGAGAGTTAAATCGGCCCGGCCTGCGCGTCCACTGCGAAGACACAATTATGCGTACGCTTGACGACAAAGCTCGACTTGCCCAAACTGTGCTCGCACTGGCTTACGCACACCACGGCAGTGCTTCGGACCGGTCATGATTCTTGTCCCCGTCAAGGACCTGTCGAACGCAAAACAGCGGCTGGCCGGGCTGCTCGATCAGCCCACGCGCACTGCCCTCGCGCAAGCCATGCTGCTGGATGTGCTCGAAGCAATCCACGCCTGCCCAAAGCGGCCAGCGGTTGCGCTGGTTACTTGCGATGATTTCGCGGCCGGTTGCGCAGGGGAGTTTGGCTTCGAAATTGTTCTTGACAATTCCAACCGCAGCGAAACTGATGCGATCGAAATGGCCACGCAGGTGTGCGTGGAGCGCGGCGCGCACAGCACCCTAGTGTTCCCGGCCGACATTCCCTTGATTCAGGCATCTGAGCTGGAACAGATTCTTCAAGCGGCGCCCAGCGAGGGTTCCGTACTCGTTCCCTCGGCTGACGGCCGCGGTACGAACGCTGCTTGGAGAAGTCCGGCGGCGCTGTTTCCGCTGCGTTTTGGCAACGACAGTTTTAGACCGCATGTCGCCGCTGCGCGCGCGACGGGCAAGCCTTGCGTTGTGTTGTCGCTGCCCGGAATCGGTCTGGACATCGACAACCCCGCCGATCTGCGCCAACTCGCCGCAACACCGGGCGAAACCCGCGCCCAGCGGTTTGCCCGACAACTCGACTTGGCGGAACTTCCCAGCGCCGCAAATCAATGAGAGTTAAATGACGCGCACACGCGAGAATCAGGAATTGCGCATCCTACCCGTTCCGTTCGCAGACGAGATTTGCCCCGGCGATTCTCTGATCGAAAAGCTTTTGACTGCGTTGCGCAGCGCGCGGGTTTCACTGCGCCCAGGCGACATCCTGCTGGTGAAACACAAAATCGTTTCCAAGGCGGAAGGACAACTTGTTGAACTCAAAACCATTCCGCCTTCCGCTAGTTCGCTTGCGTGGGCCCGACGCTACAACTTGGATCCTCGCGTCGTCGAGCTGGCTCTGGCGGAGAGTAAACGCGTGGTTCGCCGGAAACATGGCGTACTGATCACCGAGACTCATTCCGGATTTGTCTGCGCCAACAGCGGCGTAGATGTTTCGAACGTCGACGGAGGCCGCAATGCGCTTCTGTTGCCCAAGAACCCTGATCGTTCCGCTGCGCGGCTTCACCGCGAGATCAAGAAACATCTGGGGCTTTCGATTCCAGTCATCATTACAGATAGCTTTGGCCGTCCCTGGCGTGAAGGACTGACGGAGGTCGCCATCGGCGTGGCCGGAATGAAGACCCTACGCGACTACCGTGGAGCGCGAGACCCGCATGGCTACAAGTTGCGCGCGAGCGTGGAAGCTGTGGCGGACGAGCTGGCTTGCGCCGCCGGCTTGGTTTGCGGCAAGCTGGCAGGTATTCCTGCTTGCGTTGTCAGGGGCTTTTTATATCAGCCAGGGAACGGCTCCGCTCGCGACCTCATTCGTCCGGCGGCGCGCGACCTGTTTCGCTGATAGGATTTGTCTGAGGAGAGGGTTGTGAACCGCACATTATCGCAATCGGAACTGCAGAACTTTCCGTCGCTCGAATGGGCGGACATTGCTCCGCGAGTGAGCAGTCCTGCCCGTGCGGCTCTTGAGCAGGTGATGCAATCACTGGAAGGAGGTGTGCTGACGCGAGAGCAGTGTCTCCTGCTGGCCAACGCAGATGGCGATGATCTTCTCGGGTTACTGGTGGCGGCTGATGCGCTACGCCGGGAATTGGCCGGTAACATCGTGACCTATGTCGTGAATCGCAACATCAATTTCACGAATATCTGCTTCATCGGCTGCAAGTTTTGTGCATTCAGCCGCGGCCCGCGTGAGGCGGACGCTTATTTCTTGTCTCTGGAGCAAATCGCGCAGAAGACCCGGGAAGCGCGCCAACTCGGCGCGACGGAAGTCTGCATCCAAGGCGGCTTGCCTCGGGATCTGCCACCGTTTTACTACCGCGACGTGTTGCGCGCGGTCAAGCAAGCCGTTCCTGAAATGCATACCCATGCTTTCTCTCCAATGGAGATTGTCTACGGCGTCGAACTCACGGGAATGAAGCTTCCTGAATATCTCTGCATGTTGCGCGACAACGGCCTCGACACGCTGCCGGGCACGGCGGCGGAAATTCTCGACGACGGCGTTCGTCAAATCCTCTCACGGAACAAGCTACACACCAGCGAATGGGAGCACGTAATCCGCGCCGCACACGCCTGTGGCATTCGCACTACGTGTACCTTGATGTACGGCCACGTGGAAACGCCCGAGCATTGGGTCAACCAAATTCTTCTGTTTCGTGAAATCCAGCGCGAAACCGGAGGGTTCACCGAATTCGTTCCCCTGGGATTCGTGCATCACAATACTCTACTTTTTCAGCAAGGCCTTGCGCGCCCCGGCCCAACTCTGGCCGAACACCTGAAAATCCATGCACTGGCCCGCGTACTGCTGGCTGGTACCATCAATAACATTCAGGTTTCCTGGGTGAAGTTGAATCGCGGCCTATCGCAACTCTGTCTGCACGCCGGCGCCAACGATTATGGCGGCACGCTCATGGAGGAAAATATTTCCCGTGAAGCTGGGTCGGAAGCCGGACAGTACACCAGCCCGGAGGAGTTCCAATGCATGATTCGCGAGGCTGGTCGCATTCCCGCTGAGCGCAATACTTTGTACACGCGTATCCGGCTCAAACTGCAATCGGAAGAATCTGTTTGCGAACCGGCGTTCACCATGGAGTTCGCATGACGGAGCGTGCCTGAAACACACTCGTCCTATCGGCGTGATCGGAGGAACCGGAGCACAAGGCTTCGGGTTGGCCCTGCGTTGGGCGCAAGCGGGAGAGACCGTGGTCATCGGGTCTCGCGAGCCTGGGCGTGCCCAACAAGCAGCCGAGAAGATAAAGAAGAGGCTCGGGCCAAACGCCAAAGTTTCCGGCGATGAGAACCGCGCTGTCTGCGCGGCGTGTGACCTTCTTGTGCTGACCGTCCCTTTCGAAGGCCACGCGGCGTTGCTGAAAGAGCTCAAGCCATCGATTCGTCCGGGGGCCATCATCGTAGATACCACCGTCCCGTTGGCTGCCAGCGTGGGCGGCCGCGCCACACGTACGCTGACCCTTTGGCAAGGCTCGGCGGCGGAACAAACCGCCGAGTTGGTTCCCGCTGGCGTAGCAGTTGTAGCTGCCTTTCAGAATGTAGGGTCGAAAATGCTGACCGATGAAGGCCCGGTGGAATGCGACGTGGTCGTGTGCGGCGACGATCACAAGGCTATCCAGATTGTGCGGCATCTTGCGGCCAAGATCCCAGGCGTTCGCGCGCTGGATGGCGGGCCACTCGAGAACGCACGCGTGCTCGAACAGATCACCGCGTTATTGATCGGCTTCAGCGTGCGCAACAAAGCCCACTGCGGCATCCGCATCACCGGTCTGCCAGAGTCGGCGTTAGTCCACGGCAGTTCTCGATCTGGTGGATGACGCGCTATCCGAGACTGCTACATCAGCCAAAGCGCGTCCACGTCCACGATCACCTGGGTGCGCGGAATCTTTTGTTGCGTCGCATGCTCCAGCATGGACCGCAACAGCGCATTGAGCTTCTCGCGGCTAGCGGACTTCAGAACAAACTGATAGCGGTAATCACGCTTCAAGCGCACAATTGGCGCCGCTGCCGGTCCCAGAACTCGAATGCCCTCGTGCCGCGTCTTCTCAAACCATCGCCCCAGCACGCCTGACCAGCGCATCGCCTCATCCAGGTTGTCGCTGCGTACCAGCACATTGGCTAGCGCGCTGTAGGGCGGGTAATGCATCCAATTCCGGTAACGCAACTCTTTTTCGTAGAACCCGACGAAATCGTGGCGCGCCGCATACTGCACCGCGTAATGCTCCTGAAAATAAGTTTGCAGGATCACCTTGCCCGGCGTTGCGCCGCGGCCGGCGCGGCCTGCGACTTGCGTGAGTAATTGAAAGGTACGCTCGGCAGCGCGAAAGTCCGTCAACCCGAGGGCTGCATCGGCGCCCACCACGCCGACCAGCGTCACGCCATGAATGTCGTGCCCCTTGGCGATCATCTGCGTGCCCACCAGCAGATCAAGTTCGCCTTGGTCGAGCGCGTTCAATGTCCGCTCGAAATCCTCGCGCCCGCGGACGGTGTCGCGATCCAACCGTCCGATTCGAGCTTGCGGAAACATCCCGTGCAACAGCTCTTCCAGTTTTTCCGAGCCGGTCCCGAGGAAATATACATACTCGCTGCCGCACTCCGCGCAGACTTTCGGCACCGAGGCCATGAATCCGCAGTAGTGGCAAACCATACGGTGAGAACGTTTGTGGTGGGTCATTGCGACGGCGCAATTTCTGCACTCCAGCCGGCTTCCGCAGGCACGGCAAAGCACCACGGGCGAATATCCGCGGCGGTTCAGCAGAACCATGGCCTGCTCGCCGCGCTCCAGGCGCGCGCGAATTTCTTCCGCCAGCCGGCGCGAAATCACCTGCTCTTGTCCGGTTTCCTGAAACTCTTGCCGCATGTCGACGATCTCGACTTCGGGCAAGGGACGCTGCTCCACGCGGTCGGGCAATTCGAGCAGCGCGTATTTGTTTTTCCGGGCATTGAAGTACGATTCCAGCGACGGCGTCGCCGAGCCCAGCACCACGACCGCATTGGCCAATTTGGCGCGCATCACTGCCACATCCCGGCCGTGGTAACGCGGCGTTTCGTCCTGTTTGTAAGATGGATCCTGCTCTTCGTCGACGATCATCAACTTCAGGTCCGCCACAGGAGCGAACACCGCCGAGCGCGTACCCACCACCATGCGCGCGGAGCCCTGTCTGATGCGGTGCCACTGCTCAGCGCGCTCCGCATCAGTCAGCGCCGAGTGCAGAACCGCCACTTCTTCTCCAAAGACCTGGTGCAGATCCGCCGCGACAGCAGGAGTCAATCCAATTTCAGGCACCAGCAGGATTGCCGAACCACCTGCCTCCAGCACGGACCGCATTGCGGCCAGGTACACGGCGGTCTTTCCCGAGCCGGTGACTCCATGCAGCAAAACTCCGGAAAATTTCCCTGTTGTTACTCGGTCGCGGATGTGGTTCAACGCACTCTTCTGTGCGGCGGTAAAGTCCAGCTCCAGCGGTGAAGGGTGCGCCTTGAGGCTGGAGACTGTGAATCCCGCCGCCTCCTCGGCAATCTCTACCAGCCCACGCTTCACCAGCGTCCCCAGTGTGGAGTGCGGTACCTCTAGCGTTTGCACGGCCTCCACCGCAAGTCGCCCCCCAGAAGCCGCCAGCGTATCTACCAGCGTGCGCTGGTTCGCGTTCAATTTCCCTTCCGCGCTCTTCAGTACGGCGATCCGTACCGTACGGGCTGCTTCTCGCGGGTGCGACAAGTCTTCGCGCATGATCCACCTCTTGCGCACCAACCCTGCCAGCAAGGACCTGGAAACGCGCGTCGCCGACCGCAAACTCTCTTCCCGCGCCGTCTGGCGCTCAGCCAAATACTCGAGCACGCGGAACTCGGCGAGTTGCTCTTCCGGCGTTTTGCGTGAACGCGCCGACGATCCTGACATTCCCGCCAGGTGCAATGCCATCTGCCCCTCATCGGTGATTCGGTAGACAATGGCCCGCTTGAATTCGGCCATGAGCGGCAGCATGGTGCGAAACACCTCGCCCGGCGGAGCAAGATAGTAGTTCGCAATCCACTTACCTAGGCGCAACGACTGCTCATCGAGGACCGGCGATGAATCGAGCACGGAGAGAATATTTTTCGTGCGGACATTGGGCTCCTTATCATGCAGCGCAACCACCACCCCAGATAGACGCTGCTGCCGGAATGGAACCAGGACACGCCCGCCTGCGATCGGCGTCAAGTCCGCGGGCACGCGATACGTGAAAGTTGTATCGAGTGGAACCGGCAGCGCAACGTCGCAAAATTCAGCCATGAGTAAGAAGTCCGTCACTTTCACGCCGCGGATGGTCAGTTCTTGCCCATCCACAGCGCCTGCAAGGATTGTACAAATCGTTTACATTTCCGTGACAACCAGCTAAATCGCTCAACCTACCATCGCCACATGCGACGGCCCGCTAAGAACGTTCGTGCCGCGCAGTAACATCCGGGCACTGACCCATTCAGATCAAAGGAGATTCAACATGAAGAACAAATACGGTCGCGCACTCCCATTGGCCGCATTTTTGGGGCTGGTAATGAGCATTCTGCCCAGCCAAGCCTTAGCACAATACACCCTAACAAAACTCACCTCCAACGTGACCGGCCAAGCGAAGCACACCGACCCGCTGCTGGTAAATGCCTGGGGAATCGCGTACGCCCCCAGCGAACCGTTCTGGGTCAGCGACGAAGGCAGCGGTTGGTCCACGCTCTACGACGGCTCAGGAAACCCGCAATCGCTTCAGGTAATAGTCCCGCCTGCCAGCGGCAGCGGCGCCGGCACGCCGACGGGCCTCGCATACAACGGTTCACAGGAGTTCCAGATCGACACCTGGCCTTCCGAATTCCTGTTTGCAACGCTCGACGGCACGATCCAGGGCTGGTCGCACTTTGAGAGTTCCACTACCTTGATCGCGGTAAACAATTCCAGCTCGAAGGCCAGCTATACGGGCATTGGCGTGACCGCCCACACTTCCGGCAACCACCTCTACGCCGCGGATGCCAACAACAACAAGGTCGACATCTATGACGGCAGCTTCAATTTCGTGAAGTCGTTCACCGACCCCAAGGTCCCCAAGGGTTTTGCGCCGTTTAACGTGGAAGACATCAAGGGCCGGGTGTATGTCACGTTCGCCGCGACCAACGGTGGTCCCGGCGGTTACGTGGACATTTTCAAGGAAGACGGCACGGTGGTGAAGCGGCTGATCCATGGCAAACCGTTAAACCAACCCTGGGGAGTAGCGATGGCACCGAAGAATTTTGGCCCGCTCAGCGGAACTCTGCTGGTTGCTAATGACAACAATCTCACCAGCACCATCAGCGGCTTTAACCCAACAACCGGCGCGTACGTCGGCACGATTACCAACGCAAAGGGAAAGTCGATCAAGATTGACCAGCTCTGGGGTATCGAGTTTGGTGGCGGAACTTCTTCGAACGGCAAGAAGAACTCGTTGTACTTTACGGCTGGCCCCAACAGTAGCGCGGACGGCCTTTTCGGGATGATCAACTACAAGTAGTCAGTTTAGGCATCCTCCTAGGTGCGTTTCTAGCGCAGCGCAACCGGACGCTCTCTCCTCAAAGCGGGCGTTCGGTTTGCCTTTTTTGTTTGGGGAAAATGTGTGAAGCGCAGGCCGCTGCCTCGCCATGGCGTGACGCTGTAATCTGGAAGTGTAACTGGCGGTGGTCGCCGGTCCCTGCTAACATCCACTCAAGATGCCACCCCGTCAGCGAGTTGGCAAAAAGCGGAAGGCGAAAGTCACTCAACCAGCTTCACGCGATGGAAGCCGCCGCGCGAATTCTTCGGCGGAACTGGTGGTGATCACCGGGATCAGCGGTTCCGGCAAAGCTTCCGTCCTCAAGGCGTTTGAAGATCTGGGTTATTACTGCGTGGACAATCTGCCCGTGGGTTTGATTCCGCGTTTCGCGGAACTGGTGAAACAATCCTCTGACATCAAACGAACCGCGATGGTCGTCGATGTGCGAGAAGGCAGCCAACTCGAAGCCCTGCCCGCCATCGTGCATGGAATTCAGAAGATCATTCCCACAAAGACCATTTTTCTGGAAGCGTCCGATGCCGTCCTGTTGCGCCGCTATAGCGAGACGCGCCGCCCCCATCCCTTAGGCACTGATACCTCCGTCAAGGCCTCGCTGGCAGCAGAACGCCGGCATCTTCGCCGCATTCGTGCCATCGCCGATCTTGTCATCGACACTTCACGATTTAATGTGCACGAACTGCGAGCCTACATTACCGAGCGCTTTCAGCACAGAGAATCGACTAAGAACATTCTTGTGTCCTGCGTCAGTTTTGGGTTCAAACATGGCGTTCCCGAAGATGCCGATCTGGTTTTCGATGTTCGCTTCCTGCCCAACCCCCACTTTGTGCCCGAGTTTCGTCCCTTCACCGGACGCGATGGACCAGTGGCGAAATACATCCGTTCGTTTCCGCAGACGAAGGAATTCACTAAGAAAGTGAGCGATCTCCTGATTTTCCTGTTGCCGCATTTCATTCACGAAGGCAAGAGTTATCTGACCATCGCTTTCGGTTGCACCGGCGGGCAGCATCGCTCGGTGATGATGGCAGAGGAATTCGGCCAAATTCTCCGCAAGGCCGGATACCGTGTGAAGATTGTCCATCGCGACAGCCCAAAATAATTTGCATAGGGAACCTGAACCGAAGATCCCAAATAGTTCTGCGCATGTCAGAGCATAGGTACCGATGGTGAGCGGACGGACATCCTTCAACTCAAGTAGAATATGAGCTTGCGACGCACCCCGATGCCATCGGCGATACGCGGCGGGAGCCCCCAATGCGACAACTGACTCGGCTGATCCGCTATGTCGCACCCTACTGGTGGCAGTTGCTCTCTTCTGTCGTGCTGATGGCCGCAGTAGGCTTGCTTGAAGCGTTCCGCTTGCTCCTGATTGCTCCTACCATTGACACTGTTCTCAATCCCAGTTCGCATTCCCGCGAAATGCAACTTTTCACTATTCCCGGTACGCACCATGCAGTCTATCTTCAGCAACTGGTCCCTTCACACTTCCAAAATCCCTGGACCGTACTCGCGTTTGCCCTCGTGGGCGCAACCATTTTGAAAGGTTTGTTCGATTACACCGGCACGTATCTGGTGAACTACGCGGGATACGGGATGATTACCGACCTGCGCAACGATCTCTACGAATCCATCCTGCGCCGCTCCGCCGCTTTTTTCCAGAAACACACCACCGGCACCTTGCTCTCCACCATCATCAATGACATTGAGCGCGTGCAATACGCCATGTCCACGGTCATGGCAGATTTCCTGCAGCAGGTTTTCACGCTGATCTTCATTGCTTATGTGGTGGTTGCGCTGGGCGGGAAACTCGCGTGGGTGTTGCTGCTGTTCGTCCCCTTTATTGTCGTTTCGGCCGGAAAGATCGGACGTCAGGTGCGCCATACCACCCGCAAAGGGCAGGACAAACTCGCTGAGATTCAGAACATCCTCCACGAAACCATCACCGGCAATCGCATTGTGAAAGCGTTCAGTATGGAGTCCTGGGAAATCGCCCGATTTCACAAGGCCGCACGCCGCCTGTTCTGGGCTAATTTGCGCTCGGTGTCGGCAGCCGCCTTGAGTTCCCCGCTGATGGACAACCTGGGCGCGATTGCTATCGCGCTATTGCTGCTCCTGGGACGGTCCAAGATCAATCAGCACGTTTTCAGCACCGGATCATACCTGGCCTTCGTCTTCGCAGTTTTTCGTCTCTATGACCCTCTGCGCAAATTCGCCCTGTACAACAACAATTTCCAGCAGGCACTGGGTGCGTCCCAGGAGATGTTCCGCTTCATGGATACGGAAGATGAGGTACGCGAGAAGCGCGGAGCCAAGATTCTCCCTCCGTTTTCCCGCTGCATACACTTCGACAACGTCGGCTTTTCCTATGAGCCGAATGGCGAAGACACGCGGGAAGTCTTGCATGACGTCAATCTGGAAGTGCGTGCCGGTGAAGTGCTCGCAGTGGTTGGCTCCAGTGGAGCTGGGAAAAGCACCTTAGTCCATCTTATTCCCCGCTTCTTTGACGTGACCTCGGGACGCTTGCTGATCGATGGCTGCGACGTCCGCGATGTGACGTTGGCATCTCTGCGCTCCCAGATCGGCGTGGTCGCGCAGGAGACAGTGCTGTTCAACGACACGGTAAGAAACAATATCGCTTACGGCCAGCCTAGCATTGCCCAGAGTGCCGTAGTGGCTGCTGCCCAAGCTGCGTTGGCCCACGACTTCATTCGTGAGATGCCCAACGGATATGATACGGTCATCGGCGAACGCGGCTTGCGCCTTTCCGGCGGCGAGCGCCAACGGATCGCCATTGCCCGCGCCATTCTGAAGAACGCACCTATCTTGATCCTCGATGAAGCTACTTCTGCGCTCGACAGTGAATCCGAGGCGCTGGTGCAGTCTGCGCTGCAAAACCTGATGGCCGGGCGCACGGTGGTAGTGATCGCCCACCGGCTCTCGACCGTCCGCCGCGCCGACCGCATTGTGGTACTGGAAAATGGCACAATCACCGATATGGGTGCACACGAAGACCTGATGAAGAAATTGGGAACCTACCGTCGCCTGTACGAGCTGCAGTTTGTGGATTTGAGCCCGACTCCTATGGATCCGGCTCCGTTGAGGCCCTAGATCATGCCTATCCGCTCCATGACCGGTTTCGCACTGGTGAAGGCACAAGTGAACGGCCAGCTGGGCTTCGCTCTCTCGCTTAAGTCGGTCAACCACCGTTTTCTGGATTTGCACTTCCGCACGCCGGCGGATAGCGACCCGCTGGAAATGAAGTGCCGTCGCGTTCTGAAAGAACACCTGGCCCGCGGCCACATCGAGTTGACCTTGAGTCTGGAGCGTGGCGGCGGTGAAACCATTTCCCTCAATCACGCCTTGGTGGCTGGATTCGTGAATGCTTTCCGGTCAGCCGCCACTGAGTTTGGGCTGGCAGCGGAACCTGACCTCAACACTATCCTCCGTATGCCCGGGGCGCTCGAGGCCGCGTCTCTGCCCGCCGAAGAGGAACTGGAAGCCACCGTCCTGGCCAAACTGGAGGAGGCTCTGGAGCATCTGAATCGGATGCGCGAGGAGGAGGGCCGCGGCATTGAGCGCGAACTGCGGCAGCGCATGGTCCTTGTTCAACAAGCCGGACAAGAGGTTGAAAAGCACCGGCACGCCGTCCTGAAAACGTATGTCGACAAGTTGCGGGCGCGGTTGCAGGAACTGGTTGGCGCTCAGATTGATCCTGAGCGCATTCTGCAGGAGGCCGCTTTGCTGGTCGATCGCAGCGATATCCATGAAGAACTGGTCCGGCTAGAGAATCACGTCCAGCATTTTCTCGGCTTGCTCGATCAGGGCGGTGAGGTCGGCAAGAAACTCGACTTCCTTCTGCAGGAGATGAACCGCGAGGCCAATACGTTACTTTCGAAAACTTCCGGCTTGACTGGCGAAGCCCTTAAAATTACAGAACTGGGTCTCTCCATGAAGGCGGACATCGAAAAGGCCCGCGAACAGGTGCAAAACCTCGAATGAC
>Ga0187771_10002255_pt1 | contig 13229 bp, 10 predicted proteins | sample 0116_SJ02_MP15_1_FD_133139 | JGI IMG/M metagenome (GOLD analysis project Ga0187771, IMG submission 133139) | Tropical peat soil microbial communities from peatlands in Department of Meta, Colombia - 0116_SJ02_MP15_10_MG | ecosystem: Environmental > Terrestrial > Soil > Wetlands > Peat | place... | reverse complement strand
CCATGCGCTGACCGATCTTTCGCTCGAGGTGGCACCCCGCCAGATCGTCGGCATCATCGGCCCGAACGGTGCCGGCAAGACCACCACCTTCAACGTCATCACCGGCGCCTACCGCGCCTCCTCCGGCGCGGTCGCGCTCGACGGCCGCACCATCACCGCCGAGCCGCCGCATCTGATTGCCCGCGCCGGCATCTCGCGCACCTTCCAGAACATCCGCCTGTTCGGCGACATGACGGTGTGGGAGCATCTCCTGGTGGCGCAGCCGCACGCCGGCCCGGCGTGGCGGCGGCTGCTGCCGCCGCGGCTCGCCAATCCGCAGGCGCTTCATCGCGCGCAGGAGGTGCTGGAGTTCTTCGCGCTCGGCGACGTCCGCGACCGCCTCGCCCGCTCGCTTCCTTACGGGTTGCAGCGCAAGGTCGAGATGGCGCGCGCGGTCACGGCCAGGCCGAAGCTGCTCCTGCTCGACGAGCCGGTCGCCGGCATGAACCACGACGAAGCCGAAACCATCCGCGGCCTGATGCTGAAGCTGCGCGACGAGGGCTTGAGCATCCTTCTGATCGAGCACGACATGGCCTTCGTGATGAACCTGTGCGACCATCTCCACGTGCTCGACTTCGGCGTCATGATCGCGCAGGGGCCACCGGACGAAATCCGCGTCAACCCGATCGTGCTCGACGCCTATCTGGGGCAGGCCGCATGATGCTGAAGGTCCGCGATCTCGCCGTCAGCTACGGCGCCATCAAGGCGGTGCGCGGCATCGACCTCGACATCGCGCCGGGCGAGATCGTCGCGTTGATCGGCGCCAACGGCGCCGGCAAGACCACGGTCGCCCGCGCCATCGCCGGGCTTTTGCCCTATCGCGGCGAGATCGCCTTCGAACGCGAAACCTTGAGGCCCAACCGCGCCGAGCGCAACCTGCGCCGCGGCATTGCCCTGGTGCCCGAGGGCCGCGGCATCCTCGGCACCATGACCGTGGCGGAGAACCTGCTGATGGGTCTCTACACCCGCACCGAGCGGGCGCAGGGCGAGGCCGACCTCGCCGCGATGCTGACGCGGTTTCCGATTCTCGCCGAGCGCCGCGCGACGCTGGCGAGCCTGCTCTCCGGCGGCGAGCAGCAGATGCTGGCGATCGCCCGCGCACTGTTGTCGCGGCCGAAGCTCCTGCTGCTCGACGAGCCCTCGCTCGGGCTCGCGCCGAAGATGACCGACTTCGTGTTCGACATGGTGCTCAAGCTGCGCGCCGAAGGCCTCACGGTGCTGCTGGTCGAGCAGAAGGCGCGGCAGACCCTGAAGATCGCCGACCGCGCCTACCTGTTGGAGACCGGCCGCGTCGTCACCTCCGGCGCGGCGCGGGACATGATCGACGACGCCGTGGTCTCGGAGGCGTTCCTCGGCGGCAAGGCGGCGGCGCGGGGGTAGAGGCTGACTGAGAATGCAGGCCACGGAATCAGGTCGTTGTTGTTTTGCTCGTCATGGCCGGGCTTGTCCCGGCCATCCACGTCTTACCTTCCTGCTGCACCGTAAAGACGTGGATGCCCGGCACGAGGCCGGGCATGACGGAGAAAAACGCTGAGGCCGCTCGCTGCATTTGCGTCCAGGCAGCATGTGGGCGCAAGACACGCTCCGATTTCGGTGTAGAGAGACCGTCGACCGGCCGCAGGCCGGACGGACGGGCCGCCGGCGTTGGGGCGCTATTTTTCGGGTGCTTCGCGCCGCGCTCCCGCGCTAGTCTGGCTCATCGAACGATAACGCCACGCGAGGAAAACGACGTGGCCCGGAGGGAACGATGCAAGGCTTGATGATGGATATGCCGCTCCTGCTCAGCGGCCTGATCCAGTATGCCGCCGACTATCATGGCGAGGCGGAGATCGTCGCGCGCGAGATCGAGGGCGACATCCACCGCTATACCTACGCCGAGGCCCATCCCCGCATCAAGCGCATGGCGCTCGCCCTGCAGCGGCTCGGCATGAAGCAAGGCGACCGGGTCGGCACGCTGGCCTGGAACACGTTCCGCCATTTCGAGATGTTCTATGCCGCGCCCGGCATGGGCTATGTGCTGCATACCATCAACCCGCGCCTGTTTCCCGAACAGCTCGTCTACATCATCAACCATGCCGAGGACCGGCTCCTGTTCATCGATCGCGCCACGCTGCCGCTGGTCGAGGCGATCGCGCCCAAGCTGACGACGGTCGAGGGCTACGTCTTCATGTCCTCGCGCGAGCGCATGCCGGAGACCAAGCTCGCCAACGTGCTCTGCTACGAGGACCTCGTCGCCGCCGAGACCGACGCCGGCTTCGCCTGGCCGGTGTTCGACGAGAGGTCGGCGTCGACGATCTGCTACACCTCGGGCACCACCGGCAACCCCAAGGGCGTGGTCTACACCCACCGCGCCGCGCTGCTGCAGACCATGACCTGCTCGGGCCTCGACTTCCTGCCCGGGCATCTGGAGGGCGTGCGCGAGGTGATGATGCCGATGGCGCCGCTGTTCCACGGCAACGGCTGGAACATGCCGTTCACCGCGCCCTATACCGGCTCGAAGCTGGTGCTGCCCGGCCGCAACTACGAGCCGGACAAGCTCTACGAGCTGTTCGAGGGCGAGAAGGTGACGCTGTCCGCCGGCGTGCCGAGCTTCTGGCTGATCCTGCTCGACTGGCTGTCGCGCAACGACAAGAAATTCACCACGCTGCGCGCCACGCTGTCGTCGGGCTCGGCGCCGCCGCGCGCCATGGTCGACAAGCTCAGGCGCGAATACAACGTCGAATACATGCAGGCCTGGGGCATGACCGAAGCGCTGGGCTGCTCGATGCCGAGCCTGCGGCCGGGATCGGAGAGCCTCTCCGACGGGGAGAAGCTCGACCGCCGCATGGTGTCGGGCCGCGCCTGCTTCGGCACCGCGCTGCGCATCGTCGACGAAGCGGGCAACGAGCTGCCGCGCGACGGCAAGACCGTCGGCCACCTGCGCGCCAAGGGGCCGTGGGTGTCGTCCGGCTACATGAAGCTGAACGAGGGCCTCGACCGTGACGGCTGGCTGATCACCGGCGACATGGCGGTGATCGATCCGCAAGGCCACGTCACGCTGACCGACCGCTCCAAGGACGTGATCAAGTCCGGCGGCGAGTGGATCTCCTCGATCCAGCTCGAGGATGTCGCGCTGTCGCATCCGGAGGTGCTGCAGGCCGCCGTGATCGCCATCGCCCACGAGAAATGGCAGGAGCGGCCGCTGCTGCTGGTGGTGCGCAAGAAGGGCTCGACGCTCGACGCCGCGACGCTGCTCGACCACATGCGGCCGAAGATCGCCAGCTGGTGGGTGCCGGACGCGGTCGAATTCGTCGACGAATTCCCGATGACCGGCACCGGCAAGGTGCAGAAGATGGCGCTGCGCGAGAAGTTCAGGGACTACAAAGTGGCGTGAGGACGACTAGTGGAATACTTTCCTCTTGAAGCAGCCTGAGGCATCGTAAGGCCCAGGCCGCTTCGAGGGGATTGCCGGCGATCCAACCAGCAGGGGTCGCGATCATGGAGCCGCGCGACGCCGCGCGCCTAGCGCCGCGACGGATTGCACTAGAACCAGATCCGTCATCCTGAGGTGCGAGCGAAGCGAGCCTCGAAGGATGAACGGCCCGGGCAGGATGACGATAACTCTCCAGCATCTACGGACCCGCCATGGCCAACCGTGACCCCAGCGAAGAAAGCCGCCGGCAATTTCTCAAGTTCCTGCTGGCCAGCCCCCTCTTCGCCTGTCCCGGCATGGCTGCACTCGGCGCCGACGGAGTGGCGCCGCGGCCACGGCCGACCGATCCGATGATCTGGGCACCGCTCGATCCCCAGGCCCCGATCGCCTCGCCGAAGGACGCCATCAACGTGTTCGACTTCGAGCCGGCGTGCCGCAAGAACACGCCGCCCGCGCATTTCGGCTACGTGGCGACGGGGATCGACGACGAGGTCACCCTGCGCGCCAACCGCGAGGACTTTCTCAAATTCCAGCTGCTGCCGCGGCGGCTGCGCGACGTCTCGACGGTGGACATGGGCGTCGAGTTGTTCGGCACCAGGTTCGACACGCCCATCGTCATCGCGCCGACCGGCGGCAACATGATCTTGCATCCCGACGGCGAGGTCGCGGTGGCGCGCGGCGCCCGGCCGGGCAATCACCTGTTCATCCTCTCCGCGGTGTCCAACTACAGCGTCGAGGACGTGACGGCGGCGCGCGGCGCGCCGGTCTGGTTCCAGCTCTACGTGTCGCCGGACTGGAGCGTCGGCATGGCGCTGGCGAAGCGCGCCGAGGCTGCCGGCTGTCCGGTGATCGTGGTCGCGGTGGACCGCGTCGCCGGCCGCAACCAGGAGACCATGTTCCGGCTGCGCCGCGAGGACGACCGCGACTGCGGCGCCTGCCACTCGCCCGGAATTCCCCAGCGCGTGCTGCGCCGGCACAATTACGACGGCATCGACATGTCGCGCCTGAAAAACTGGGAATCCGCCAACCTCACCTGGGATTTCCTCAAGCAACTGCGCGACGCCACCAGAATGAAGATCGTGGTGAAGGGCATCGTCACCGCCGAGGACGCGCGGCTGTGCGTCGACAACGGCATGGACGGGCTGATCGTGTCCAACCACGGCGGCCGCAGCGAGGACAACGGCCGCTCGACCATCGATGCGCTGCCGGAGATCGTGGCGGCCGTCGGCGGACGCATTCCGGTGCAGGTGGACAGCGGCTTCCGGCGCGGCACCGACATTCTCAAGGCGCTCGCGATCGGCGCGCAGGCGGTGTGCATCGGCCGCCCGTACCTGTGGGGCCTCGGCGCCTTCGGCCAGGACGGCGTCGAGCGTGTGCTGGAGCTCTTGCGCACCGAGCTGAAGACCGCGATGCAACAGTGCGGGGTCAGGACGTTGAAGGACATCACGCCGGAGCTGGTGCGGCGGGCGTGATGTCGCGGGGGCGGCCGGCGCTCTCAGGACGCTCGCTTGTCGGCCTCTCCACCGCTTGCCTTCGGCAGGTTGGCGCGCAGCGTCAGGATGCCGGCGCGCGGCTTGCGTTCCTCGTCCACGGTGAGCCCGCTCGCCGCGAGGACAGGCGCGGAGCACGCCGACACGTCGCGTGCGCTCGAAAGGCCGCGGCCAACGCGCCCCGCTCCTCAGCTCTGATGCGGGCCCTGCATCATCTTCATGGCTGCTTCGATGTGCCGCCATTCCTTGGCGTCCTCGAGGTCGCCCTTCTTCTCCGAGGCCTGTGCGTTGTGCGCCGCCTGGGCGATGGCCTCGAGGCCATGCCGCTCGAACATCTGCCGCGCGATCAGGTAAACCTGCGTTTCGGGTATCATGTTGCTCTCCCGGTCCTGTCCGGAGCCGCCGCGCCGGCGACTGCGGTCTCATCCATTCATCCCAAGTCCATTCATCCCAAGTCCATTCATCCAAAGTCGGTGCACTGCAATTCAATGCAGAACCGGGGGGACCTGTTCCGCCGGCACCGGCCCTAAGTCCTTGGCCTCGGCGCCGACATCACTAAGATACCGACTGGCGGGACGCTGGCGGCGGCAGCGGATCAACCGGATCGAGGCAGGCGTTCATGGGCAGGACAAGACAAGGCGCGATCGGTCTTCTCGCCGCGCTTCTCATGCTGGCAGCCTTCGCTGCCTCCGCCGCCGACCAGACGCCGACCGTCACGGTGTTCGAGGGCGCGCGGCTGATCACCGGCGACGGCGGCCCCGCCATCGAGGACGCCGCGTTCGTCGTCGTCGGCGATGAAATCACCGCGGTCGGCCGGCGCGGCGAGGTCACGGTCCCGCCCGGCGCCGGGCATGTCGATCTTGCCGGCAAGACCGTGATGCCGGCCCTGATCGACGACCACGTCCACATGGGCTACCGCAAGGGCAGCAGCTTCTCGGCCGCCAACTACACCCGCGACAACCTGCTCGACATCCTCGATCGCTTCGCCTTCTTCGGCGTCGCGGCGATCCTCGAGACCGGCACCGGCCGCGGCGAGCTGCCCTATCAGGTCCGCGCCGAGGCACATTCCGGCGCGCGCTATCTCACCGCCGGCAGTGGCTTCGCCATGCCCCGTGCCGGCCCGGGCGGCCCCATGGCGGATGCGGCCTATGGCGTCACCACCGAGGACGAGGCGCGTACTTCCGTGCGCGAGCTCGCGGCCCACCGGCCCGACATGGTCAAGATCTGGGTCGACGACCGCGACGGCACGGTGGAGAAGCTGCGGCCCGATCTCTACCGGGCCATCATCGACGAGGCGCATCGGCTGGGCCTGCGGGTCATGGCGCATATCGTCGAGCTCGACGACGCCAAGGGCCTGCTCCGCGCCGGCGTCGACGGCTTCGCCCACATGATTCGCGACAAGGACGTCGACGACGAGCTGCTGGCGCTGCTGCGGGAGCGGCCTCGGGTCTTCTTCATGAACACGCTGTGGGGCGAGCGACGCGCGATCTACGACGCGCCGCCCGCCTTCGTCGACGAACCGATGCTGCGCGCGGTCTTCACCGCGGAGGCCTTGAAAGCGCTCGCCGCGCAACTGACGCCGGACCCCGCCGCGGACCCGCAGAAGGCGGCGCGGGCGCGGGCGATGGCAGAGACCAGCTTCCGCAACACCCGGAAGCTTCACGCGGCCGGCGTGACGCTCGGGCTCGGCACCGACACCGGCGGCAACAACGGCGGCCAGTTCTTCGGCCTCGGCACCCATGTCGAGCTGGAGCTGCTGGTCAAACGGGTCGGGCTGACGCCGAACGAGGCGATCACCATCGGCACCCGCAACGCCGCCGCGGTGCTCGAGCTCGACCGGCTCGGCACCGTGGCCCCCGGCAAGAGCGCGGACTTCATCGTGCTCGACGCCAACCCGCTCGACGACATCGCCAACACCCGCCGCATCGACAAGGTCTACCTGCGCGGCAGCGAAATCCCCCGCGCGGCGCTCGCGGCGAAGTGGACGGGGCGCGGGTGATAGCAAGACGTGCCCGCACGGCCGCCATCGAATCAAACGCCTGGCCTGGCGTTTCGACAAGCGACAGCGCCTGCGGCGACCAGCGCCGGCGCATGTCGAGGAAGGCCGTTGGAGAGTTGACATAGCTCAAGGCCGCGCCTTTGCCGTGTGAAAGCCTGCAAGCGCTTTCGCCATCGTCGCGCCTGAACCGTATCGCCCGCAACTTGAAATGACCGACAACTCAAGTCTGCCCGCACCCGCGCCGCCCCGGCAACGGCAGTCCGTCCGCGCGCTTCGCCTCGGTGGCCGGCTCAGGCTGGCGGGTCTCGAGATTGCAAGCCTCAACCGACCCGAGGTGCTCGCCACGTCACCTCTCATCTTGCGCTTGGACAGTGGAGGCGTCGTCGCGCTGTTCCCCTACGGCACGGTTGTCCTCATCGGAGTGTCGCGCGCCGAGGAAGAAACGCTTCTGCAAACGCTCGGCAGCCGACTCGAAGGCCGGCTGGACACACCGGTCGTCGCCTTGTCGGAGATCGAGATCGGACCGAGCGCCGGGATCACGGGCGATGTCATCACGGTTGAGGATCTGTCCTTGCGATCGCTTGTTGTCGTTGCCGACGCGCTCGCCAAGAACGTCGCGCTCGCCTTCGAGGAAGGGGAGGTCGGCAAGGTGCTCGAAGCCCTCGAGCCCTACGCCGGCGATCTGGCCGACTCCGGCCGGCTGCCGCGGGACCGGCGGCGAATGCTGCGCACCGTGGGACAGGCCTTGCGGACCCATCATCGCCTTCTCGAACGGGTCGAGGTCGAGGAAAGCCCCGATCTGCCGCCCGATGATGACGACAGGATCATTCGTCTGCACGAGGATCTGGCACGCGCCTTCCATCTGAAGAAGCGAGCCAAGTTGCTGACGCGCAAGCTCGATGCCATCGAGGTGATGACGACAGCGCTCACCGAATTGAGCGACGCCCAGCGCGAAATTCGCGTGGAGCTGTGGATCGTGCTGCTGATCGCGCTCGAAATCGTGATCTGGCTCTACGATATCTTTGTGCGCGGCGAATGACTGGCCTCAACGAAGCGAAGCCGCCTCCTGCTGGTGCTGCGCGCGGTCTTCGCCGCGAAGGATCTTGAGGAAGGGGCCATGCGCAGGGCGGTGGCGGGGACGAACCGTCAACGGTATCGGTTGCGCCGGCCTACACGCGCACGCCCTGAAATTTTTTGGGAGGTATTTTTCTCATTTCTCGCCCCGCCGCCGCTCCGGATGTGTCCGCAGCCCATGTTTTCAAGCACTTCGCGGATACGTCGCCAGGATCCACCGCCTGACCTGCCCGGGATCTAGACAAATGCCGCGCGAGGATGCCGCCTGCAACGCTGTGATCATTTAACGAGTTGTAAGGCCTCCCGACTACACTCCCCTCGACGATCCCACGTTGCCGGCGCACCGGAGACAGCGCGAGAAGCCGGGCCGCGCCGGGGTCTTCAAGGCAGCAGATACGGTTTCATGCGGAAGGCGTAGCTACAGGAAAAACACTCTACCACCGACTACCGGATTACCATATGACCGACCTCGACCTCAGATCATCCCTGCAGCAGCTCGACGAAGCGGTCTTGCACGGGTCGCCCGAGCGCCGCATGCAAGCCCTCTGGCACACTACCGATCTGCTGCTGGCGGGCCGCTACACCGAAGAGCAGATCTGGGTGTTCGGCGAGGTCATCGGAAAACTTGCCGCGGAGATCGAGGTCGCGGCCCGCGCCAGACTCGCGCGGCACCTCGCCCGCACGAACAACGCCCCCTTTCAGGTCGTCAAGAATCTCGCCCTCGATGATTCCATCGACGTGGCGGGACCGGTTCTCCAATATTCGGAGCGGCTGGACGTCTCCACGCTGGTTGCCACCGCGCGGTCGAAGAGCCAGCGACATCTGCTGGCGATCTCCAGGCGAAAGTCGATCGACGAGCCGGTGACCGACGTGCTGGTGGCACGCGGCAACCAGCAGATTGCCGTCTCGGTGGCCGCGAACAGTGGCGCGCGGCTTTCGGATTTCGGCTTCCTGCATCTGGTCACGCGCTGTGAAGGAGACGCGATTCTCGCGGAGCGGCTCGGTCTTCGTCAGGACATTCCCAGGCATTTGTTTCAGCAGTTGATCGCCAAGGCATCGGACGAGGTCAGGAAGAAGCTGGTGAACGAACGCCCGGACCTCGCGGATCAGGTTCAGGTTTCGGTGGCCGATGTCACCGGCACGATTCATGCGAAATTCGGACCGGCATCGAAATCGTATTTCGCGGCGAAGAGAACCATCAGGGCCCGGCATCAATTCGGCAATCTGGGCGAGAACGATATCCTCGAGTACGCGCAGGCCCACAAGCTCGAGGAGGCGATGGTCGGGCTCGCCGTGCTGAGCTCGCTGGCCGTCAACGTCGTCGAACGCGTGTTGATCGACAGAAACAGGGAAATGCTGCTGGTGCTGGCGAAGGCGCTCGGCTTCTCCTGGGCAACCACCATGGCGCTGTTGTTTCTCGGCGCGCCCGGCTTTCGCATTTCCACGCGCGACCTGGACGACCTGCAGAACGACTTCACCAAGCTCAACGTCCAGACGTGCCGCAGCATCCTGGAGTTCTATCGGGCCCGCAAACGCGATACCCAGCTCGATGAAGTGTAGCGATCGCGCGGCCCCGGCTCGGCGATCCCGGCTTCCGGCCAGATCGAGCCCGCTTCGAGACCGGGAATTCACGCACTCGTCTGCAAATCAAGATCGTAATTGATAATAAATGTCACTTTAACGATTTCGCCTTAGGCTCGCCATTCTCGGGCCAACGGCGTTCCGAGCATTCTTGACGGCAATTTTTTTCAAGCCGCCGTCGGCCCATTTGGCCGGGTTCGTTCCCGTTTGTTGTGGAAGAACGCTGATGGCGACGGTTACCTCTTTTCTCATCGCTGAACTCGAAACCGCCGTCCGCAGTGGATCGCCCCAGCGCCGCGCGAGGATGCTGCAGCAGGTCACCGGCCTGTTCCTGTCGGAGGCGGAACGCCTGAACGAGCAGCAGGTCAGCGTCTTCGACGAGGTGCTGCTGCGGCTGATGGAGCAGCTCGGCGCGCAGGCGCTCGCGCATCTCAGCAAGCACATCTGTGGTTCGAGCGCCGCACCGAAGCAGGTCGTCCGCCAGCTCGCCTACCATGAGGACGGGTCGGTCGCGGCCCCCGTGCTCGCGCATTCGGATCGCCTGTCGGGGGCCGATCTCGCCGAGATCGCCGGCACGCGGGGGCGGCAGCACCTGCTCGCGATCGCCTCCCGCAGGTCGGTCGACGAAACCCTCGCCGACATTCTGGTGAGGCGCGGCGATCCCCGCGTATCGACGGCGCTGGCCGGCAATTCGGGAGCCCGGCTTTCCGATCTCGGTTACCGCGCGCTGGTGGAGCACGCCGGACGCGACGACGATCTTGCCGAGCGACTGGGATTGCGATCGGACCTGCCCGAGATGATGCTGCAGGACCTGCTTGCAGCGACAACCGGCGCCGTCCGATCGCGGCTCCTGAACACCGCGCCACCGCGGCTCAGGGGGAGGATCGACGAGGCCGTCAGGCGGATCGACGCCCCCACGTCGCCGCCGAAGCCTCCGGAGAAAATCGACTACACCGCGGCCGAACAGCGGGTCGGCGAGCTCAGTCGCGCCGGGCGGCTCAACGACTCCGCGATCTCCCGCTTCGCGCTCGAGGGCGATCATACCCACATTATCGCCGCGCTTGCCGTGCGGTCGACGGTCCCGGCCGCGACGATCGAGCCGCTGGTCAAGAGCGCGCGAAGCTACAGCGGCATCATGATCGCTTGTCGTGCCTGCATGCTCGACTGGTCGACGGCGGTCGCGATCATCCGCAGCCGGCCCGACCGCCCCCTGCCCTCGAAGCGGGAGCTCGACGCGAGCCGTCCGGCGTTCGAGACCGTCGCGTGCTCGGTGGCGATGCAGACGCTGCAGGTCTGGGCGGCACAGGAGCCCGACCTGAGAGGCGACGGCCCGCAGATCCCGTCGCGCGCCATCGAAGGCCCAGGGCAGGTCGCGGGACAAAAGAAGCTCTGATCGCGCCGTTCGCCGCCTGCGCAGCTCCCTTGGCGACGCAGTGCCGATCCCGCCGCCGTCGCACGCGCTCTGATCGGAAGGAGTTTAAATCGAATTTATCCGATTTCTCGTCGCTCCGGCATCGGCGAGAAGCGCCCCAGGATGGGGCAATCTCCGCACTACCGGCACGGCCGCCGATCGAATTTAGCAAGTCGTAAGATCTCGCGAATACCCTCCCGGACGAGACCTCGAACGGGGCCGATGCGGCGACGTCCCTGCTGCCGCGACGTGCGTCACGCCGAGGTTTTCAGGCACTGCAAGCGGTTCGAACGGAATGTGTAGCCTCAGCCGGAAACGCGCTGCTCGATCGATCGCCGGGTCATAAGATGGATCACCTCAGAACATCCCTGCAGCAGCTCGATGATGCGGTGTTGCGCGGGTCGCCCGAGAGCCGCATGCAGGCGCTTTGGCACACGACCGATCTGCTGCTGGCGGGTCGCTATGCCGAAGACCAGATCCTGGTGTTCGGCGAGGTCATCGAGCGGCTTGCCGCCGAGATCGAGGAAGCCGCACGCGCGAGACTCGCGGGGCATCTGGCCCACACCGACAATGCGCCGGTCCAGGTCGTCAGCAAGCTGGCCCTCGACGATTCCATCGATGTGGCGGGACCGGTTCTTCAGTTCTCCGAAAGACTGGATGTCTCCACCCTGGTCACCGCGGCGAAATCGAAGAGCCAGCAGCATCTGCTGGCGATCTCGCTGCGAAAATCGATCGACGAGCCGGTAACGGACGTGCTCGTGGAGCGCGGCAATCAGGAAGTCGCGATCGCGGTCGCCGCCAACACCGGCGCGCGCCTCTCGGAGTTCGGCTTCCTGCATCTCGTCAAGCGCTGCGAAGGGGATTCGATTCTCGCCGAGCAGCTCGGTATCCGGCAGGACATTCCCCGACACCTGTTCCAGCAGTTGATCGCGAAGGCGTCGGACGAGGCCAAGAAGCGGCTGGCGAAGGAGCGCCCCGACCTCGCGGACCAGGTTCAGACGTCGATGGCCGACGTCACGGGTACGCTCCAGGCGAAATTCGGGCCGGCATCGAAATCGTATTTCGCCGCGAAAAAGGCCATCCGGGCGAAGCACCAGTATGGCAATCTGCACGAGGACGACATCTTCGACTATGCACTATCCCACAAGCTCGAAGAGACGATGATCGCGTTGTCGCTGCTGAGCTCGCTGTCGGTCGATGTCGTCGAACGCGTGTTGATCGACAGAAACAGGGAAATGCTTCTGGTCCTGGCGAAGGCGCTCGGCTTTTCGTGGGAGACCGCCATGGCGCTGCTGTTTCTCAGCGCGCCCGGCTTCCGCATTCCCATGCGCGACCTCGACGAGCTGCGCAACGACTTTGCCCAGCTCAGGATCCAGACCTGCGAGAGCATCCTGGAATTCTACCAGGCCCGCAAGCGCCCCGCCTAGCTCGGCGCGGCGATCTTCGTCCAGCGCGGCGCCTCTTCGCGCAGGGCGAGAAGCTCCCGATGGAGCGCGTTCTGTTGCTCGAGCGGAATGCGGCCCATGGCGCCGAACAGTTCGCCGCATTCGGCGACGTGGGCTTCCATCACCTCCGCGGCTCGCAGCATGCCGCGTCGCTCGGCGTCGCTCGGCGTCGCACCTTGCGGCAACTCCGCCAGGGCCTTGACGACCGACAGGCCCTCGCCATGCTCCTGGTATAGCCGGTCGGCCAGCGCATCGCCGAGCAGGCGGCGCAAGGCCGGGTAGAAGAACTTCTCCTCAAAGGCGATGTGCGCGCCAGCTGCCCGATCGACGCGATCGCCGCAGGCCTTCGCCGCCGCAATGTCGCCGGTCCTGAGATGTTCGGAGAGCTCATGCAGCCCGCGCCCGAGCACGGCGTGGTCTTCCCTGAAGGCCTCGAACAGATTCGATGGCTGCGGAGCGTTCACGGTGGGAATAACTTCCTCATCGATGGTCGGGCGAGTATAGTTCCGGCACGCGTGGGAAAGGCAATCACAAACATGTGTCGCCTCTACGGTTTTCGCGGCAGCGAGCCCACCAAGGTCGAGTGTACGCTGGTCTACGCACAGAATGCGCTGATGGTGCAGAGCCGCGAGGACCTGACCGGCCGCGGGCACACGCATGGCTGGGGCGTCGCGACCTATGAGGACCACTCTTTGCATGTCGAGCGGCAAGCCTGGGCAGCCTATCACGGAGAGCATTTCCGGCATGCGGCCGCGCGAATCTTCTCACGGCAGGTGCT
>Ga0187771_10002254_pt1 | contig 13230 bp, 10 predicted proteins | sample 0116_SJ02_MP15_1_FD_133139 | JGI IMG/M metagenome (GOLD analysis project Ga0187771, IMG submission 133139) | Tropical peat soil microbial communities from peatlands in Department of Meta, Colombia - 0116_SJ02_MP15_10_MG | ecosystem: Environmental > Terrestrial > Soil > Wetlands > Peat | place... | reverse complement strand
GGATCAGGATAATGATGAATGATGAACGATGAATAAAGAATTGAGGAATTAAGGATCGGGAATGGGGTTGAACTCGTTGAAATGGCGGGCTGGTGAGGAGCAAAAGGGTCTAGGGCTCATCGAAGCCGTTTCCGCCTTTCTCAAGATCCCAACCGACGAAGCGGGCCGTCTCATCGATTTCGGAGCCGTTCTTGTCCGGGGCCGGACAGAGCGTAATCCTTCGATGATACTCCACGGACGTGAGGAGATTTCCGTTAGCTTTCCTCCCCACGGAATCCGCAGGTTCTACGAAATCGATCCATCCCGCATAATTTTCCGCGACCGTTTTCTGCTTGCATATGACAAGGAAGCGGGCATCCCGAGCCAGCAGGTCCCTTACGACGCTTACAACAACGTTTTCGCCGCCTTGAGGCGCTGGCTGGCCGCAGAAGGACCCGACACCGAGACAGGGGAAGGGGATGACACGGAGAAGAAGGGCTTTTTCTCTCCGTATCCGGTCCACCACCCGTCCCAGCTCGTCCGGTCTGCGCCCCCTCTTTCCATGACCGGTCCGCAACCTGTCCCGGCGTCTAAGTGTCCCCTTTATGCGGCCATTCACCACAGGCTTGACAGGGAAACGAGCGGTGTCCTGCTTTTTGCGCTCGAAAAAAAGGTGAACGGCTCTTTGGGCAGCGCCTTCCGGCAAAGGCGTGTAAAGAAGGAGTATTTAGCCTGGGTCGAAGGGTCTCCAAAACAAGATTCATGGACGTCCGATGCGGATATAGGCCAAGTGGGCGGCAAATACACGGCGGTAAGGAAGGGCGAAGGCAAGGAAGCCCAAACCAATTTCCGGGTGCTGCGCCGGGAAGAGGGCAGAACGCTTGTGCTGGCTGTCCCCCTGACTGGCAGGACTCACCAGATAAGAATTCATCTTGCGGAAGCGGGCTGCCCGGTACTGGGAGACCGTTCCTACGGGGCAAAACCTGATAAGCGTCTATACCTTCACGCATGGCGCCTGACGTTGAAGCATCCTGTTTACCGGAAGCCCCTCAGCTTCGAATCCAGCAGTTTTGAGTTTTATGTTTTCAGCGGCCCTGAGCGAACCCGAATCCATCAGCCACAAACTAAAAACTAAAAACTAAAAACTAGAGAACTCTTCTCAGCTCGTCCTCTTCTCCTTCAAGCAGCGGATAGCGGCACAATTCTCCGAGGTAGTTCTCGACGATCATGCTTCCATCACCGATTTTCCGGATCATATTCGGCGAGATCTGTATTTTCCCGCGCCCTCCCGGCAGATCGACGACGAAGTGGGGCATCGAGGGGCCGGAAATCCGGTTGCGGAGCCGGCGAAGAATTCGAAGCCCGGTGGCGATGGGGGTCCTGAAGTGGGCCGTGCCCGCCGTGAGATCCATCTGCATCAGGTAATAGGGACGGACTCGTATGCGGAGCAGCCGGTGAAACAATTCGGCGAGGATGGCCTCCGAGTCGTTTATGCCGCGCAGAAGGACCGTCTGGCTGCCCAGGGGAATGCCTGCGTCGGCCAGCGTCGTGCAGGACCGCTCCGATTCGGCCGTAATTTCTGCGGGATGGTTGAAATGAACGTTTATGAACAATGGATGAAACCGCCGGAGCATACCGGCCAGATCGGGAGTGATCCTGCCCGGAAGAGCGCAGGGGACACGGCTTCCTATCCTGATTATCTGTACGTGCTTTATCTCCCGCAGCCTGCCAAGTATCCGGCGAAGACTCTCGGGTGGAAGCAGAAGGGGATCTCCGCCGGAAAGGAGCACGTCCTGTATCTGTTCATGACTCGCGATATAGTCCAGGACCGGCGCCCGGTCGGCAGCATCTCCACCAGCCGGCGACCGGTCGTCGCTCCATTTTCTCTTACGCGTACAGAACCTGCAATGGACGGCACATTGGTCGCTAACCAGCCACAGAACGCGGTTTGGATACCTGTGAACCAGATTGGGCACTGGCGACAGGCTCTCTTCTGCAAGCGGGTCCTCAAAACCGGAAGGGTCTGAAATCTCCCTTCTGTCAGGGACTATCTGTTTCCACACTGCGTCGCCGGCGCTTTGGATAAGTCCCTCGAAATATGGGTTCAACCTGAATGGATACCTTTTGACAACAGGTTCCAGGGGAGCGGGGTCTATTTTCCATCTCTGAGCGAAGCCATGGAGCGAAACCATGAAATCTCCGAAATGAGGTTGCCAAACGATTAAACAAAACACGCGGCTGGTTGCAGGTAAATATATATTTCACAACAATGGCGAATGCCCTGAGGTTGTTGCCCGGCTTGGCCGCAACGACTCCGGATATGCGGGCGCTATGCGGCCAGCGGAGATCGCCGGGGATATCGAGGAAAGAGCAGCGGTTTGGATAAGCGCGGTAAAAGAATAAACGTAAGCCCCTGCTTAAACCCAAACCCGAAACTCATGGGGGCTGAAAGGGCAGCTTTTTCCGTTAAGTCAGCGGCATTGGGACCGGGCCAATCCCGCGTTAAAATGGGACTAACCGCCGGGACGAACTGTCCCCCGGTTCGGAGTTCTCCGGGGGGTTTTCGTCACCGCGCGGAAAGATCGAAAAACGAGCTCAGGCAGAGCTATGGTGCGGCCACAGTGCTGCCGTTCACGATTACCTTGATCGGACCGGCGCCACCCTTGGCATTTTTGATCGCGAGGGTAGAACCTGCAGAGATCGGGATGCCGACCAACCCCCCCAGCTGATGGGTGGTGTCGTGGTGCTCCACAAAGGATTCACGCGTGATTGTGCCGTTCTGGATGAGTTCCACTGTATCCTGAACCTTAGCGTTAGCAATGGGGTTTACAGGGACAACGATGAAAGTCTGGATAAGCAGGACCTGTCCACCGGGAACGGTGTACGCTGCTGTGCTCCCATCCGGCTTTACCTCTTCCAGCAGTGCTGTGCTTCCGAGGGCGACCGAACCTGCTGTCTGAAGTTCCACTTCCGGCAAAGTCGTGGCCAACGCTTTGGAGCCTGCCACGCCCAGGAGCATACTGACAGCGGCGAAAACCACTACCACTACCATAGCTTTGCTTCTCATCTACTACCTCCTTTTCTAAACCGTTAACGACCATTTTGACTATAAACTAATTTGACTGGCTAAGTGAGTCAAGGAAAAACTAGCGAGCGCGTGGAGTTATCGCCTGTGGTTGCCGAGATAATCCCGGATTCGGCAACCGCTTCGCTGCCAAACTTAAAGCTCGACAAATCGGGCTAAATCAGTGTATTGTGACCGCATATCCCAACTCGGCAGGCCGTCACCGTTCAAGACTTATCCAAATAAGGGCTTGTGAGATGCTCAATCGCCATTTTGGTTTTTCCTGTTCTCCTTTTGAAAACACCCTGGACCAGCGGTTCCTGTTCCTGAGCAAGTGCCATGAAGAGGTGATCGAGGCGCTTCTTTATTTCATCGACCGTAAGAAAAGCTTTGCCATGGTGTGCGGGGACGTCGGAATGGGCAAGACCATGATAGTCCATCATCTCCTGGCAAAGCTGCCCGAGTGTGTCCTGCCGATCCTGGTTCCATATCCCGATGTCGAATACCTCGAGTTGCTTCGCTACATTGCCCGCGTGCTCCAAAAAAGCACGGAAGGCAAAGGGGTCCTGGAGCTTACCGCCGACGTGAAAGGGGCCCTTACAGAGGCGGATCTCGACGGCAAACAGGTCGTGCTGATCATTGACGAAGCTCATCTCCTGTCCATAAACAGCCTTGAGAATATTCGGCTGCTTTCCAATATCGAGACCACCGAAAAGAACCTCCTCCAGATACTGCTTATCGGCCAGAATGAGTTGGGACTCAAGCTGAGACGAAGCGACATGCGCCAGCTTCGCCAGAGAATAAACATAAACTGTGTGCTCTCCCCGATGAGCTCCTCCGAGACGATCCAATACATCGACCACAGGATGAGGATCGCCGGAGCCTGCTTCGACCACAGGGTCGAAGGCGCTGGATCGTGCTTCGACGGGTGTTTCGAACCGGATTGCAAGAAACCGCTTTATGAGATGACCGGAGGGGTCCCGCGGAGCATAAATCAATTGTGCGATACCGCTCTTCTAATATGCATGAATGAACAGCGTGAATACAGGGTGACAAGGAGAATTCTCGAAAAAGCCCACCGCGCCCTTAACAGGGATTTAGTACAGGCGCCGGCGCTTCGTCCTGCGGGCGCATTTTCTCGCGCCTTCTCATATGTTAAAGGATTCAAGCCTGCTTTTACGGCGGCAGGGATCATTCTGCTGCTTGCGCTTGGGGTGCTTGGATACAGGTACAATCTGGGCGAACGTCTGAGGGAACTGGCATACCGTCCCGATGTTGGGAAAGAACTAATTGAGTCCGTCGCGAAGCGCCCGGTCCTGGGTCTTGACGCGGCGAACCGCGGCAACCCGGCTCCCGGGGCCGGAGACGACAGTGCACCGGTGAGTCTGCAGGGACCTGAAAAGCCGCATGTTGTGAATTCTGAGGCAAAATCCCCTGATGCCGGGCCTGAGGCCGTGAAACTCCAGAAAGTCGATGAAAGCGCTGTGGAGACCGGCGCCGCTTCGCCTACCGAGGGAATAGCCGGCTCGGGGCCCGCAGTGGCTTACCAAATACAGGCTGATCGTCAACCTCCCGGCAAAAGCCGGGATGAGCATCCCGAACAGGGTGTCGAGCAGGCGGCAGCGCTAAAGAGAGAAAATCCGGACGATGTCCTCCACGACACCGGTACTCAAGAAGAAACAAAAGGTCTCTCCGATTATTTTATCGTGTTCGTTCGAAAGGGGGAGTCGCTGAGCAAAATCGCTAAGCGACTGTTTCCGGATGACCCGGAGTTTGGCAGGAGATTGATCTTGTCGGCCAATCCTCACCTTGTTAACCAGGATTTAATTTTTGCGGGGCGAACCCTTCGGGTGCCCAGGAAAGGGGCGCAGACCGGATCCGATTACTTTCCATCCGAGAAGGGCTCTTTTCCGCCCTGATGTCGTCAATCTTCTTTAATAACAGCGGATAACAGCGAGGTCTCGCGAAACGCCAGGACTGGGTTGCCATGGACTGAGGGTTGATGAGGAAAGAGACGATTACATCGCTTGGCCAATGCGCCCCCAAGGATACGCGGGCTACAAAGCCAAGAATAAGAAGCGCGCCGCAGGCTATCAGTACGATGGTGCGGAAAACACCGGAGTTCTTTACGGCGGCCAGAACTGCAAGGAAACCGAAGGTGGCGGCGTATCTCAACGCGAACAGGGAAGGGAAGCTATAGCCCGAAAAGGGCCGAAATAGGTGCAAGGGCAAAGATCAGGGCCAATATGAGGAAGATCCAAGGGGATTCGGCCGTCTTCGAAACCCATGCAGCCCAATCGAGGTGTGGGGAGACCACTGATTGCACCCAGTTTTCCACCGGTACGTCCCCGGGGAAACAGGCATAATATTTCATGGCCGGCGTGACGAAGATGACAATAACTAACACAGGTGCTTTGAAATCGAAAGGTAAAACGTAGTTCCTCTCTGAGTTCCAGGTTCGACCCAGACGCGCCCGCCGTGCTTTTTGGTTATTTCTTTTACTATGGTCAGCCCCAGGCCTGCCCCTTCTATCCCTCTGGATGTTTTTTCACGGTGAAACATACTGAAAATCTTTTCCGAATCTGCTCCCTTCAGCCCTTTGCCATCGTCGCCCACCGAGAAAATGTGGAAATCTTGCGTCTCTTCATGCCTGATCCAAATTTTGCTCAATTGCTCCCCACCGTATTTCAAGGCGTTATCGATAAGGTTCCTGAAAACCCGGAGAAGGGAGAGCCTGTCCGCGTTGATCTCCACCTCCATTTCAGGTTCGATCCATTCGATTCGACGAGTTCCGAGCTGCGCGGAAAATTCGTTCTTGAGCGTCAGTAAGATATCCTTGAAGTTGGTGTGTTCGAATAACGGAGTGGCCTCTTTGGTCACAATGAAGGCATTGACCTGTTCGACAAGCGTTGCAATATGCTCGGAGACTTTCAGAATCTGATCGCAATAAGTCCTGCCTCTCTCGTCGAGCACATTTCCATAAAGCTTGTGAAGGCGGTCGGTCAATCCATGAATTCCGATGCTGGGGCTCTTGAGATCGTGCGCGATCGAGTAAGCGAATATCTTTAACGCCTCTTCCGCCCGCCGGCGCTCCTTTATCTCCAGGGTCAGCCGCTCGTTTGATTTTGCCAATTCGGCGGTGCGCTCCTTAACCAAATCCTCGAGGTGATCGCGATACCTGCTCAATTCTTGCTCGGTCCGTTTACGTTCGGTTATGTCGAGCATTGCTCCGACAAGGCCTGCGATGTTCCCCTCCAGGTCCGTGAAAGTACCCTTAGTGAAGATAACATCGTGGCTGGTGCCGTTCGGATACTGGACGCACATCTCATACTGTTTGGCCCCAGGCTCATCGAAAAGGGACAGGTCGGATCGATGGTAAATGTCAGCCAAATCCCTCGGTGCAACTTCATACGGAGTTTTCCCTATGATATCGGCCTTGCGCATGCCCAGAAATGATTCGAAGGATGAATTGCACCCCAGGTATTTGCCCTCGGTATCTTTATAGAATATTGGGATTGGAATCTTATCGATAAGCGTTTGCTGAAAGTTAAGCTGCTCTTTTATAGCCTCTTCGGCCTGCTTGTCTTCGGTAATGTCCCTGACCACGCCGCATAAGACTCTACGGCCAGCCAAAACAAAACTGCTGGCAGATATTTCAACCGGAAAAAGGGTACTGTCTTTTTTCTTATGATAACGGAGCCGTACCTGAACGCGCTTTCCGGCAAGCGTCTCCTCTATGCTGACATTCGAACTATCAGGTTCAGCGGTAATATCGGTATGTGTCAGTTCGAGGAAATCTTCTCGTGGATAGCCGTAAAGGCGACAGGCTTGCTCATTGACGTCGATGAACCGGCGGGTCTCTCCATCGAAGACGAGAATGGCATCCGCCACAGTTTCGAAAAGCTGGCGGTATTTTTCCTCGCCCTGCCTGAGCGCCTCTTCTGCTTGTTTGCGCTCAAGAATTTCACCCTGCAATGCTTCGTTTACTTTAGTCAGTTCCGCCGTCCGCTCCTCTACCCTTCGCTCCAGTTCGTCGTGAGCCTTTTGCAGCGACTCCTCAACTCGCTTTTGTGCCGTTATGTCCTCATATGTACCCAGCACCCCCTTGATTCTGCCTTTCACATCAAGCAGAGGAACCTTGCTTGTACGAAGCCAGATTCTATCGCCATTCGGTGTGGTCTGAGGTTCTTCATAGCCGAGTTTAGGTCTCCCGGTTTTAATCACCATCCGGTCATCTGAAATATATAGTTGCGCCTGTTCCGCCCAACCCATCTCAAAGTCGTTTTTACCTACGATCTCCTCCGGTGACTGGAGGCCGGCATCAAGAGCGAATGGGCGGTTGCAGCCCAAGAACTTTGAATCACGGTCCTTCCAGAAGACCCGCACCGGGATGGTATCCAGCACTGAGTGCAACATCTGCTGTGACTCACGTAGCGCCTCCTCGGCCCGGTTGCGCATGAGAGCTTCCTTTTCCAGCTCCTTGATCCTTTGTTCCAAATCTTCGTAACTCATCTTATCAGACACCGGCGATTTCCTCTCCTGGATTCCTTTGACCATAACATTTCAAAAACAACTGCCGGGAAACCGCAAATGTAGGGATCGGAAGAAAGAGAAATCTCCTTTGTTTTCCTAGCCATCCTTCATCCACCGTCACTAGATTTTTGACAGTTTCACCGGTTGGGGACCACAATGGATTCAATAGCTCGCATCATAGCTGCTTTTCGCAATAATTAACAAAGAAATGAGCAAAATCGATGCAAAAACCTAAATGCCGGGGATTCAATCGGCAGGCCCGTTCACGCTTCCCCCTCGCCGGGTTTTAAGCCCGGCAAGTCGATACCGAAAGGGTACGGATCTTCAAGCCGCGTCCCGGGCCTCAGTGACAGGACTATTTTTGTTGCTTTCTCTTCAACTGCCGGCGCCGTATGGACAACTGTACTCAAAGATTTGAGCGACTTCAGCATCTGTTCTTTATGGCGAGCAGGCAGGACCGGGTGTTCTGCCAACCGGATTACTTCATCCAACTGGAGCAGTGACATCCGACTTGCCTGTTCGATTTGGAAATCGTATGATTTTACAGGTCTTTGGGCTCGCGCCGGAAGTTTTTTGTGGTGGAATCCGACACCAAAATGCAGTTCGGCATCCGAACAGAGTCAAGCCGGCCATTATTCCGAACGAAATTCGCGGGAGATGGAAACCTTGCCGATCGTTAAGCAGTCCACCTACTCTCCACCTCCGCTCTTTTCGAATCCCCATGTCCAGACCGTCTTCCCCGGCGTGTTTCGCACAGTGAGGGGCGTTCGCTACCACAGGGAACGGATCGAAACCCCGGACGAGGACTTTGTCGATGTGGATTGGTCAAAAGTCGGCTCCAACCGGGTGGCCCCGGTTCTGCACGGTTTGGAAGGGGATTCCGGCCGGGCGTACGTGCGCGGCATGGTGAGAGCCTTGAACAAACGAGGTTGGGATGCCGTTGCGATGAATTTCAGGGGTTGCAGCGGCGAATGCAACAGGGATCTCCGTTTCTATCACAGCGGCGAGACCGAAGATATCCACGCGGTGCTCCAGCATATCGTCGAACCGGGAGATTATGCGGAAGTAGCTCTGGTGGGATTTAGTCTCGGAGGGAATGTGATTCTCAAGTACCTGGGTGAACAGGGCGCTCGCTTGCACCCGCTGGTGAAAAAGGCCGTGGTATTCTCGGTACCGTGCGATCTAGCATCCAGCGCCCTGAAATTCAACAGGCTCTCCAACCGCTTCTACTTAAAGCGGTTTCTCAGAATGCTGCGCGGGAAGATCCGCATGAAAATGCAGCTCATGCCGGGCCGGATCACCGACGAAGGGTATGCGGACATCAAGACATTCAAGGATTTTGATGACCGCTATACCTCCCCGATCTGCGGGTTTGCCGGTGCGGAAGATTACTGGGCCAAGGCTTCCAGCAAGCCCGGCATCCCGCGCATCGTCATCCCTACGCTGCTGGTCAACGCAGCGGACGATCCTTTTTTGGCCAAGCCCTGCTATCCAATCGACGAGGCGCAGGCCAGCGCTTCCTTCTTTCTGGAAATCCCCGACCACGGGGGACATGTCGGATTCGTTGCGTTCGGTCCCGAGGGCGAGTACTGGTCGGAAAGACGAGCCGTTTCGTTCCTCAACGAGGAGTCCACTTGAGCCGACTCAAGATAAACCCTTTGTTTAAGGAAGCTGTTTATGGCGCAATCACGTGAGACGTCATTTCTCCGTATTTCGGCTATCTTTTCTGTGACGTTTTCTCCGTCTTTTCTTGATAAGATCTCAGGAGCGTTCGCTGTCCAATACGGCCATCTGTTCGGGCATGTAGCGTTCGCCCGCTACCGCAGCGGGGGGGATTACGGTTTCCATCTTCGAGAGATCCTCCGGAGTAAGGACCAGCTCGAGAGCTCCCAGGGCTTCTTGCAGGTTGTCCCTTCTGCGGGCGCCGATTAGAGGCACGATATCCCGGCCTCTTAACAGCACCCAGGCGATTGCAAGTTGTGCGACACTGACGGCCTTCGACTCTGCAAAAGTAGCCAGAGCTTCCACAAGAGCGAGATTTTGCTTGAGGTTTTGGCCTTGGAAACGTGGAAGCTGAGATCGGAACCCTGAGAGCGATTGACCTTTGAGAGCTCCGGAACCGATGATTCCTCGCGAGAGCACGCCATAGGCGGTTACACCGATACCCAGTTCACGCAGGGCAGGAAGGATCCTTGTCTCCACCGAACGGCTCATGAGGGAATATTCGATCTGAAGGTCTACAACCGGATGAACCGCATGAGCGCGTCGCACCGTCGATTTTGAGATGATAACATCCCCAATGCCAAGTTTTGTTAGTTGAATAGAGCCGTCGCCTGCGGCTGATCCGGCGACTGTGAATGTGTGTGGTCGCATCGGCAGCATCGGATGTTCAGCGACCGATTGCTGCTAGAAAGCGCCATTTGCTGTGCCAATCTGCCCTGGACCGGAAGAGACGAAGCTGTTATTTGGATCGTGTTGCCAAACAACAGGCCCTACCCCTTGCTTGATGCATTTCCATTGAATGACGGTGTTCGGCGGCACATTGGAGACTGCGCCGGTCCAGCGGGGGTAATTGGTTGGGTCCAGTTTCACTGCGCTGTTGGGATCCCAGTTCCCAAGGGCGGGAATACTCCCGACCACAAATACCGACTGACCCCATGTGGTTGTGCCGTTGTCACAGATAAATTGCTCGGTCGTTGTCGATACGCCCCCACCAGCGAAGTCGCCGGATGTCGTACCGACGCCCGAAGCGGCGGACGTAAACGCATTATTTGGGCCGGGCTGCCAGACAACGGGACTATCGGCGCTTTCCGGGCGCATGATGCACTTCCATTGGATAGCGGGGTTGGCCGGGATAGGGATCGTCCCGGTCCAGGTCGGATATGGACCGTCAGGGTTGAGTTTCACCCCCTGGGCAGGCGCCCAGTTCCCTAGCGCGGGAATGTTGCCGACCACATACACCGATTGACCCCAGGTGGTGTTGCCGTTATTGCAGACAAACTCTTCTGCTACAGTCCCGCCGTCGGCTGTCTTCAGCGTAAACACCAGCGTCTTGTCTTTGGTGACATCCAGGCTTCCGGTCTTGGCCAGGATCAAGTTGTTACCCGCGTTGAACCAGCCGGTGCCGGCCGCGTCGAATGCCGCCTGGCCGGTTAGTTGCGGTAAACTCGTCCCGTTCAAGGTGACGTCACTGGCTTGGGCATTCTCGACCACCAGCTCGACGACATTATTCCTGCTGGTTGGAGCGCCGGCATAAGTACCGCTCGCGGCGCCGATGACGACAGTCTCGGTGTTTGTGGCGCCCGACGCGGTGGGCGTGCTGGAGAGTTGCTGGGAGATCAGAGTGGTACAGTAAGCGTTACTCTGGTACGCGACAGTCTGGCCGTCATCCTCGTAAAGCGTGAAGCTGCCGGGTATACCGGAGGCGTATACGCGAGCGATCAGCTCGTTACGGGTGGAACCGTCCGTGCGCATGCCAAGGATATTCATCGTCTTACCGTCAACGTACATCTTTGGGATGATTGCGCCGGCGCGGGCGAAGGTCGGCAGACGGAAAATGCCGTCGATATACTCCGGTTGGGAGGGAAAGGTCTGGCCGGTGCTATGGATCCACTGGTTGGAATGATGGTCGATCCATGCACCTGCAGGCAAGTACATGGCCCGTTGCGTCTCGGGATTACTATTTCCCGGACCGGGGTTGGCGACGACCCCGACCAGGAGATCGCGGCCCAGCAGCTTTTCGTCACCCGTCTGGCGGACGTTCTGGTCGTTCTGGTAGTAGTAGACCATGGGCGGTGCCACGGGTTCGCCAAAGAGGTAGGCGCGATACGCCAGTGAATATATGTACGGGCTCAGCTCGTACCGCTGCCGAAGATTCGCGAGGTTGCTTGGCACGTTACCGATCCGGTCCGGTGCTGTTTCGTTGCAGTCGCCCGGGGGCGGAGTCGGGGTTGGGTACGGGCACGCGTGAGTGTCGGTATGCGGCCGTCCCGGGACGTCAAACATCATGCCGTTGGCAAACCATCGCGTATACAGATCGTTCAGGTCGCTGTTAAGTGCGCTGCGCATGAACCCACCGATGTCTGCACCGAAGTAATCGATGCCGGACATGGACATGTGCATCTGGGCATTCGCGTGTGTCGCCAGGTTGCCCAACTGGGACCCGATGTCGTTCGACCACATGCTGACGCCAAACCTCTGGATGCCGGCTGCGCCGGAGCGCGCCATCATGAACGGCCGACGCGTGATGCCGTTGCGGGTGTAACCGCGTGCAATGCTTTCGGCCCATTTGAAGTTGTAAAGGTTGTGGTAGTCGGCATGGGCATGCTTGCCGGGGACTACACCCACTGTCCAGTCTGGCTGTCCCTGTTGGTCGCCATACTGCTCCGGTTCGCCCAGGTCGATCCAATGGCCCATCACCCCGCTGGTGATCAACGGCTGCCGCTTCAGATCGTGCCAATAGTCTCCGGCCGTGTCATTCGTCCAGTCAATCATGCCGCCTGTGCCCCACCAAGCGGAGGAGAACAAGACGGGAGGGCAGAGAGCAGCGGGACAATTAGGCGTGGGTTTACAGGCATTACTGGAATCCTTTTGGCATTGTTTTACCAGGAACTCGCGGCCTTGCAGGTCTTTGAACTCTGGAAGTCCTTTGTCGATATACGACTCCTCGATCGTCATGATCCCGATGCCGTTGTTCTGATAGTCGGCAAGCTTGCCCGTTGCGTTGGGGAAGTTTACTGGGTCCCACGTCAGGCTGCCCATCCTGCTGGGGTTGGCGCCGGTGGCAGGGACCCCGCCAAACCACTCCAGATCCAGCACGAAACCGTCTACGGGAAACTGGTCTGTGCGCAGGTTTGGCGTGCCCTTGCTGAGCTTGTCGTCAATCTCCGCCCACTGGTGAAAGCCATATTGTGATACCCACAGGCCGAACATCTTCTTTGGCGGCACCGGAGGGTGGCCGGTCAAATGCATGTAAGCTTGGCGCAAGCTCGGCAGATCTTTTCCAATAATCAGGTACCCTCGGATCTGATCGCCCCACATTTGGACACTCCACGGGTTCACACTAAAATCCCAGCTTTGTTTGTAGACCTGATCCAGGAACAGGGCATAATTGGCGTTATTCGGACCCACCGCATACATGACCGGAATTTGGGCGTTGCCGACGGCCCCACTGTCAAAGCCGACCCTCTGGTTACCGAAGTTATCGCCCGGTGTCCGTTGCTGGCGCCCGCTGGCGGTCCAGTCGCCGTTGGGATTGCCCCATTGGATAAACTGCTCCCCAAGGCCGTATACATTTTGCATGGCACCCGGTGTGATGGTCAACCCTTTCCAGGCTTGCGCAAGATTCAGGGGGCCGATCGTGGTCAAGACTAAGTTCTGGGTTTTGTCAGTCACCGTGACGCACAAACTACCGGTATCGACCACCACCTTCATGTCTGCGGTATCTAAAGTATTGCCTCCGGGTCCCGTTTGAGCAAAGCTGTTCGGCCCAGCATAATCTTTCTTATAAACCTGGGGGGTGTTGAAAATCGGGCTGCCAGGGTCAGGACCGGGTCCCAGTGCTGACAGTTCAAAATGCATCAGGTCATCGTTAAGAAACTCCATAATCAAATAATTGTTACCCGACGTGAATTTGACCCGCTGCACGCCTACTG
>Ga0187771_10002253_pt1 | contig 13233 bp, 10 predicted proteins | sample 0116_SJ02_MP15_1_FD_133139 | JGI IMG/M metagenome (GOLD analysis project Ga0187771, IMG submission 133139) | Tropical peat soil microbial communities from peatlands in Department of Meta, Colombia - 0116_SJ02_MP15_10_MG | ecosystem: Environmental > Terrestrial > Soil > Wetlands > Peat | place... | reverse complement strand
TATTCCAGATTTTCGCAGCCTGTCAATCGTGGATAGAAAGCCAGGGTCTGCGGCACATAACTGCATTTTAACTGGATGGAGCTGAGTTCATGATCAAGATCCAGATCGCCAATGGTTATGCTTCCGCCGTCTTTTTTGATAACGCCTGTGAGGATGGATATGAGGGTCGTCTTCCCCGCACCGTTGGGCCCCAACAGCCCCATAATGGAGCCGCGGCGTACTGAAAGGTTCACATCTTGAAGGACAGGCTTTTTGTCGTAGGATTTGTAAAGATGCTTTATCTCGATCAACGGCTCACCATTTTTTAGGGGTTAGGCGATTTTCCTAACCCCTTGACTTCCTTTGGAGCCGATGGCCAGAATCGAACTGGCGACCTACTGATTACGAATCAGTTGCTCTACCGGCTGAGCTACATCGGCTTTTTGACCTACGATTTGATGGTTGTCCGGCAATATTTTCCCAAACAATTAATGGAAATTTATATTATCATAGTTTTCATGTCAAGATTTTAAGATGTCTGATGACATCAACGTCGGTTGTTTCTTTATCACTATTGTTCTTTACCTTGACTTTCAAATCGCGTTTGGTATTATTCGAGAACTTTTAAGGGGTGAAGCCACGTCATGAATGAACGACTAAAAAAAATGTTTTCAATATCACCTCTGAAGATAGCGATCTTTGTCATTTTTATCGCCCTCATCCTGTTTTTCATTGACGTACGCTTTCTCCGATTTATGGAATTGAAAGCCCTTGATTTAAGAATGTTCTCCAGGGGAAAAGTGACTCCAGGAGGAGAAACAGTTATCGCATCAATCGATGAAAAGAGTTTGAGCGAACTAGGCCGTTGGCCTTGGCCGAGGACAACTCTTGCTGAGTTGGTTGATAAACTGAAGGGATATGGGGCAAAAGCGGTGGGGTTCGATATTGTTTTTTCAGAGCCGGATCAAAATTCAAGCCTTAAGACTATTATTGATCTCTCTAATGAATTAAAAAAAATCGGGATTCATGACAAAAGGATACAGGGGCTACTAAACAGGAAACAAACGACTGCCAATACCGACGTCGCTCTGGCTGAAGCGATCAACCGGGCAAAGAACGTTACACTCGGCTATTTTTTTTACAGATATAAGAATGAAGCCGCTCATCTCAGCGAAGGACAACTCGAAGCTTCCGCTGAAAATATCGCCAACTCCAGATATCAAATGATCAAGGGCGAAACAGCGTCTGACGACTCCGTATTTGTCCGTGCTTATTCAGCCGTGACTAATCTCAAACCTATAAGTGACGCAGCTGAGAACAGCGGATACTTTAATGTTTTCCCTGACAGTGACGGGACACTAAGATGGTCGCCTATGGTCATCAAATTTCAGGACGACTATTATTTGCCGCTGTCACTATCCCTGCTACTTCAGTATCTGGACTGGCCAATGCTTACCCTGAAGACAGCTGGATACGGAGTTGAGGGGATAAAGATAGGAGATATTGATATTCCAACCGACGAATCCGGGAGGATGCTGATTAATTATTTAGGGCCGGTGCAGACATTTCCCCATTATTCAATATCCGACATTATCCACGGCCGCCTGTCTCCTGACAACTTCAAAAATAAAATCGTTGTAGTAGGCGCTGCGGCCATTGGAATATACGATCTGCGGGTGACGCCTTTCAGTGCCGTATATCCGGGCGTGGAAATCCATGCCAATGTCATCGACAATATCCTGCACCGGAATTTCCTGCGGCAATCAGTCTTTACATCGCTTATTGATGTATGCACAATTATACTCTTCGGACTTATAGTCGGCATCGTCATCCCAAGGGTTAATGCTGTCCAGGGGGTAGTATTAAGCCTTTTAATAGTCACGGCCTTCATTGTGATAAACGCATTTATATTTTCTCACTTCAATGTCTGGCTAAATGTCATTTATCCGGTTCTCACGATGATAACCATCTATCTAGGCATAACGATATACCGTTATATCACCGAGGAGAGGGAAAAGAAAAAAATCCGCAGCGCCTTCCAGTATTATCTCACCGCTTCGGTCATCAATGAAATGCTGAAAGACCCGTCAAAGCTCAAACTCGGAGGCGACAAAAAAGACCTGACCGTTCTTTTTTCTGATATCAGAGGATTTACGACTATATCGGAGAAGATGACTCCGGAAGAGCTTGTGCATTTGCTCAATGAGTATCTGACGGCTATGACCAATGTAGTTTTTAAATATGATGGGCTACTGGACAAATACATAGGAGACGCCGTGATGGCGGTATTCGGCGCCCCCCTTGATCAGCCGGATCACTCCCTCAGGGCATGCAGAACTGCCCTTGGCATGATGGATGAATTAAAGAGGCTGCAGAAAAAATGGGCAGAGGAAGGTAAGCCTGTACTTGATATCGGCATAGGCATCAACAGCGGCGACATGGTAGTCGGCAATATGGGCTCTGATATGAGGTTCGACTATACGGTCGTGGGAGACATGGTGAATTTAGGCGCCAGACTGGAAGGACTTAATAAGGAGTATGTAACAAATATTATCATCAGCGAATATACTTATACCGATGTCAAGGATGTCCTTTTTTGCCGCGAACTGGATGCCGTCATAGTTAAAGGCAAGAGACTTCCGGTAAAGATCTATGAGCTTTTAGGTGAACGAAAAGATGCCGAAAAGTGGGAAAAAGCTGTTAATCTTTTCGAAGAAGGACTGTCAAAATACAAGCAGGGCCTTTGGGATGAGGCCATCAAGTCTTTCCGGAAGTGCATCGAAGTTAGACTGGACGATGCGCCTGCAAAACTGTATATAAAGAGGTGTGAGGAGCTAAAAAAGAACCCTCCCGGAGGTACATGGGACGGCATTTTCACAATGACGAGAAAATGATGAGGCAATTGAAAATTACACAATATGTCATTGCGAGGAAGTGAAACGACCGAAGCAATCTCATAAAAGTTGATAATACAGAGATTGCCGCGCTCACTTCGTTCACTCGCAATGACAATGAGGTGATTGTGATTCCACTTTCTGGAAATGACAAATACTTATTTTTATATTAACCGTTAGATGAAAGAAAAACAGAAATACAGAAGCTGGGTAGAGGTCGACCTCGACAATTTCACGAAAAATTGGAGTGAGATGAAAAGGCTGGTCGGCCCCGATTGCCGGATTATGCAGGTAGTCAAGGCGGATGCCTATGGTCACGGTGCGATTGAGATCTCCAACGTCGCCCTGAAAAGTGGCGCCTCTCTCTTAGGTGTCGCAAATGCAGACGAAGGGATTCAACTTCGCATCAGCGGGATCACGGCGCCTATCCTCATCCTGAGCCCATCTACAGGTTCTGAGATCGATGAAATCATCAAATACAATTTAATACCATCCGTCTCTGATCTCAACTTCGCCCAGGATCTCCAGAGAAAAAGTAAAAAGGCGGACATACGAACGCCGATCCACATTGAGGTGGATACGGGAATGGGGAGGGGCGGAACAATATATCAAGAGGCTTTTCATACGATAAAAGAAATCCTCGGATTTCCCAATATCATCGTCGAAGGTATATTTACGCACCTCGCATCCAGTGAAACCCTGGACGATTATAATGATATGCAGTGGAGACTTTTCAAGGAGCTTCTTGACAAACTTGAGGAATACCACATCCGCATCCCCTTTAAACATATGGCAAACAGCGGCGCCATCCTCAATTACCCCGCATTCCATCTGGATATAGTGCGGCCCGGCCTTATGTCCTACGGCGTCTATCCCGGCCCTGAAACAAAAGCGAAGGCGCATCTTCTGCCTGTCATGTGTTTTAAAACGCGGGTCGCCCTGATCAAGGAATTCCCACAGGGATACAGCATCGGGTACGGGAGGTCTTACATTACGACGGAACCCACGAAGATAGCAACAATACCTGTAGGATACGGCGATGGTTATGAGCGTATTCTTTCCAATCAGGGAGAAGCACTGATCAGGGGAAAGCGGGCCCCCATCGTCGGGCATATCTCCATGGACATGTGTACTATCGATGTCAGCCATATAGACGACTGCCGGATCGGCGATGAAGTCGTCCTGATGGGAAGCCAGGGTAAAGAATGTATCTCGGCGGATGAAATTGCCGGTAAGGTAAGAACAATCAGCTATGAAATCCTTTGTGCCCTGGGGAAGCGGGCGCCGCGGGTGTTTTTGCACAGGGGAAAGACCGATACGGTGGAGCCAATATTGAGGAGGGTCTTCATCCCTGATGAAGAAAAGTCGATCGCAAGAATAGATAACATCATCAGGCATTGCTTCCAGACGAGGGCGCGGAATGAAGAGTTGGGCAACGCTATATATTACGAGATGTTTGAAACTCTCTTCGGCAAGGAAGACCGGCAGTTGGAGCTGAGAACCAATTTTAAATACAATATTAAGGTAACTGAGTTTTCGAAGAAAGAGATCAGCAAAGACCGTTCAGCAGATAACTACTTCAAAGTTACCATCCATGTCGAATACATCAAGACCATAAAAAATTTCATCTTCATGATTGGCTGCGCCCTGAACGAAGAACAATTAGCCGCTTTTTTTGATGATACGCACTGCGAATACCGATGGCTCTTGAATCGGGGAGACGATCTGGTAATGGAGAGAGATTTTAAAGTCGAGAGGGTGCGTATTGATAATAAAGATGTCCCTATCATCAGGACAGAAAATACAAAAAGAGGTTATGAGATCTGGTGCGGCGATGATAAGCTCAAAAAGAAGTTGAACAAGCAGGCCAAGGTGGAAATTGAGATCGTTACGAAGAAATCCAAAAGCAGCAATACCTTCTCTGTTTATCTCGTATACCCCACCAGGGGTCTGGACATATCGTTCAATTATGAGGGGGTAAATTTCAAGTATGTAAAGGAAGTCAGTTTCTTCGCCGGCAAACAGCCTTATCCGGAGATCATCAGAAAGCAGGGAAAATCGATCAGGCTTAGAATCAGCGACAATGACTGGATCTTCCCCAACAGCGGTGTTACTTTCTTCTGGGGTATGTAATTTATGGCAAGATTAAAAGTAGGAATCATATTAGGCGGCATGTCTTCAGAGAAGGAGGTCTCCCTCAACAGCGGTAGGAATGTCTTTGATAACCTCGACACTGAATTTTACGAAGGCATACCCATATTCATGGATGGCCAGGGAAGACTGTGGGTAATCACATGGCAGCTCATCTCTCAAAACACCACCGTCGACATATCGGAACGCCTGGAAAAAGAAGCGCGCAGGATTACATACGAGGATCTAAAGACGGAAATTGATTTCGCCTTCATCTCTCTTCATGGAAAATACGGAGACGACGGCTGCATCCAGGGTTTCCTGGAACTGCTGGGGATACCGTACACAGGCCCAGGGATACTGGCATCGGCCCTGGGCATGGACAAGCATATGCAGCAGAAAATCCTGCGGGGGGCGGGGCTTAGCGTTCCCGATAGCGAAATCATCCATGAAATGGATTGGCGGAACAGAAAGGAAGAAATAAAGAAGAAACTGATTGATCATTTTAAATTCCCTTTTTTTACGAAGCCGATCAGGGAAGGCTCCAGTGTGGGCGTCACCTCCGTCAAGGATGAAGCGTCTCTCGAAACGGGTGTGGAAGAGGCCCTGAAATGGGACACCGCCGTCCTGGCCGAGGAGTATATTGATGGGATAGAATTCTCGTGCATCGTCCTGGAAGAGGACGGTAAAGCCAGTCCTCTCGCCCTCACAGAGATTTATCCTCAAAGCGAATATTACACTTACGATGACAAATACATGCCCGGGAGGTGCAGAAAGTTCACTCCGCCGAAAAATATTTCCCCTGACATGGTGGAAAAAATAAAAGCGGAGGCGCTTAAAGCATACCAAGCATTGGGGTTCAGATCATACGGGCGTATTGACGGATTCCTCGCGAAAGACGGCCGTATCCTTATCACGGATCCCAATTCATCGTCCGGCATGGCCCCATCTTCCTTTTTCTTTGAACAGGCGGCCTCCGCGGGGATGCTTCCGACAATGATTATATCCGCGCTTATACAGAACGCTCTTAAAATCCATCGGGAAAAACAGGGACCCCTGTAATACCGGTCTGTCTCATGTTACCAGCGCCGGCAAAATGACTTTACAAAACTCCAAAATATAATTATAGTCCGTCAACTATCACTCGTAAGGAGCACATAACCCTTGGAAGAAAGAGGTGCGAAAAAACTCAGAGTCGGTATCATCATGGGAGGGATATCCTCGGAGAAGGAGGTCTCTCTTGAGAGCGGCAGGAACATCTTCAATAAAATCAGTCGGGCTAAGTATAACCCCATTGCGATATTTATGGACAGCAAGGCCGCGTTCTGGGAGATACCGATAAAACTGCTGATGCGCAACAGCACCAAAGACATCGAGGAAGATCTGTCCGACGAAGCAACCCTTATCCCGTACGAGGCGTTAAAGTCACAGGTGGATTTCATCTATATCGGCCTTCACGGCAAGTTCGGTGAAGATGGAACTTTGCAGGGCTTGCTGGAGCTTCTGAATATCCCCTATACAGGTTCGGGTGTCCTCGGCTCTGCCATAGGGATGGACAAATTTACATGCAGGAAGATCCTGTCTATGAGCGGTATCGACGTACCCAGGACAATGCCGGTTTACAAACGGCAATGGGTAAGTGGAAACAACAAAGAAATTCTCAACAGCATTGAAAAAGAGATCGGGTTCCCCTGTGTTATAAAGCCGACGCGGGAAGGGTGCAGCACTGCTGTTAAAAAAGTGGTATCAAAAGCCGGTATACCGGCGGCCGTCGAAGACGCATTGCAGTGGGATAACACAGTACTGGTTGAGGAATTCATTGACGGGATCGAGGTCACCTGTGGTGTCATCGAGAATGATTACCCCATGGCGCTGACCCCTTCCGAAACCATTCCCACCCAGGATGTCCTTTCCCTGGAAGACAAGTTCCTCTATGGCCAGGGTGAAAACAAAACCCCTGCCCGCGTGCCGGACGATATATTGAAGAAGATACAGGATGTTGCGGTTCAGACATTCTGCGCCCTTGACCTTAAAGGCTATTCAAGGATCGATATGTTTGTCAGAAAAGACGGGCGCGTTGCCGTCCTCGAGCCCAATACCCTACCCGGAATGACCCCTTCCACTGTCCTCTTCCACCAGGCAGCGGCCTCCGGCATCACCCAATCGGAATTGATAGACCGGATCATCGACGCAGCCCTGAAGGTACATGCGAAGAAAAGAGGGCCGTTGTAATTGAACGGAGTAAATTCTGGCCTTTCACGCCGTCAATTATTACTACATTCCTTTCTCCCTGAAATAATCATTTCTATTTAGTAGTGAATTAATCTTTTTAACCCGTTTAGTTCGTTTTAGAAACGTAATAAAATTGCGGAATAAAGCTTTTCCTTCGAACTTTCCAGTCAGGTAATTTGAGGCTGAAAAACATCGAAAATGTTCAATATCATTACAAATATCTCATAAAATGGCAATTATTCCCATGCGATATACGCCGCCTCATAAAAAATATTGACAGAATATGAAAGATGAATATATTAAATAAAATTTTTGAGGGGTACTGAACAAAATGGCTAGTGCAACCATGCACTTCAATTCATTACAGAAATCTCTCGCAAATAATATGTTTCAGCACGCGGAGAATCTGGCGGGAAAGTACTTTCGCCTGAGCTGTGAAAAAATGAAAAATTACCATTATGATATCAAGACCCTAGCCTATCTCGAAAAGCATGAAGTAAAGGAAGGAGCATTCGCCCATCTGTGCAGGTATCAGTGTAAAAAAGATGAGGGCGCGAACCGGCCGGGCGACTTTTACTTTTACAGGATATGTCTTCAGGATAACAGGATTTTAGATGCCGTGGAGAGGGGTCAATCTTTCATTAAACTGAATCCCTTATTGTTGTACATCGCTGCACACGAGCTAGTCCACATCATCAGGTTCGAAGCTAGAGAGATCGATTTTGACGCCCCCAGGGAAGAAAAAGAGCGGGAAGAAGATAAAGTACATACGATAACGAAAGATATGCTTCAGTCCTGCATTTCTCCCGATATTAAACTGATCCTTGATTGCTTCAGCAATCGCTATAAAATAGGAGACCTTTTTAATTAAGAATTTTTTTGTTGGAGGATTTATATGCCGATTTATGAATACAAGTGCAGAAAATGCGGGAAACAGTATGAGCTGTTCCAGAAGATGACTGATCCGGTTGTCAAGACCTGCAAGTTCTGCAAAGGCCCTGTTAATAAACTTATCTCTGCCACCTCATTCCACTTGAAGGGTTCGGGCTGGTACGCAACCGACTACGGCGGAAAGAACGCGCCGGCAAGCGAAGTGAAAAAAGTTGATGCGGTAAAATCAGAGACAACAGAAACCGCAAAAACGGAATCAACGCCGAAGGCAAACACAGATGATCAAACACCTTAAAACCTTCCGATATGGGCGGCTATCTTTAACAGATAAGCCGCCTTTTTTTATTTATTGGACACACCTATATTTAGTGCTGGGTAGTTTTGATGATTGAGAATTACTGTTGCAATACAGTGCATCTCAATATCCGCGTATACCAATGTATTTAGCGAACCAAGCCAGCTTCAATAAATTTATTGCTGATCAATTACTTTTTTCAGGTGGCCAAACCCCGAGGCGGCAGTGGGCCACCCTGCGTAAAAAGTGATTCCGCAAACTTCACCATATCGTCGGTAAGCACGATCGTGCCGCCGGGAAGAGCAATAACACCTTGCATTTTCACCAACAGAATATTATTTATAATAAGGAAATAGAATGTCCCTGTCGGGGGCAGGAATGACGTAGCAAAGATTGGAAAGGAGACAATTTCATGCTTGCCAAAATCATCCAATTCTTAGAGCGCGATATTTGGCGCATTCGGTTGAAGAACCTTCCTGCTACGAAAGCCATCCTTATCGACCATCTGAGGATCCTTCTTGCCGCATGGAGAGGGTTTGACAACCACCAATGTCAATTGAGGGCTTCCGCCCTGACCTTCTTCTCACTCCTTTCTATCGTCCCGGTAGCAGCCATGGCCTTCGGTATTGCAAAGGGATTTGATATGCAAACCGTCCTTCAGGAAAGGCTGCTGGAGAAGTTTGAAGGTCAGGAAGAGGTTCTTACAAAGATCTTTGGCTTTGCTAACGCCCTTCTGGCAAATACGAATGGAGGGGTGATTGCCGGTGTCGGTGTGGCAGCCCTCTTCTGGACCATAATTAAAGTCCTTGGGAATATAGAAAGCTCTTTGAATGACATCTGGGGTGTTAAGAAATCTCGGACTCTGCCCAGGAAAGCCACGGATTATCTTTCCGTGATGCTTATCTCCCCGATCCTCCTAGTGGTGTCCGGCAGTGTTACGATTTTCATCGCCTCACAAGTTACATTCATCACTCAGAAGATCGCAGTGTTCGGTGCCCTTGGCAAAGCTGTTTCTTTCATTCTCAAGTTTGCCCCCTACAGCATCATGTGGGCACTTTTTACTTTCATCTACATTTTTATGCCCAATACTAAAGTAAATCTAAAATCAGGCTTTTTCGCAGGGATAATAGCCGGAACAATCTATCAGGCGGTGCAATGGTTATATGTAACCTTTCAGGTGGGTGTCGCAGAATACAACGCGATCTATGGTAGTTTTGCCGCTTTGCCTCTTTTCCTGGTCTGGGTCCAGCTCAGTTGGCTTATTGTTCTCGCCGGCGCAGAGCTTTCTTACGCTCATCAGCATTCAGATATGCTTGAGTTCGAGCCGGACATTGAACGTGTGAGCGCCTCCTTCAAAAAACTGCTCACATTACGGGTGGTAAGTCTGCTCGCAAAGAATTTTTCGCAAGGTTTGAAGCCTCTCACAATGTCGGACATCTCACATGCGACGGATATCCCCAAGAAGCTGATCAAGCAGATCCTCAATGACCTTACGGAATGCGGCATTGTAACCGAGACTTCGAACAAACAGGAACATGAAACGGTTTATCAGCCAGCGCTTGACACCGATCATTTGACAATCAATTATGTCCTGGATGTTATGGAAAGATGCGGTATTCCTGACATACCTGTTGAAGCTAGACCGGAATTGGATACCCTTGCACAGAGCTTAAAAACGTTCAGAGATGAGCTCGAAAAATCTCCGGCGAACAGGATTTTGAGAGAAATTTAAAGATTTTTTCATTTAAGGCTTAACATTATTTTTTAAAGTACGTTTCCCGCGGAGGCGTTGCATGAGAAATTGGTCGATTGCTTCGTCGGAAATATCATTATGCAGAGCCTCATTGATCGTCTCGATGGGAATCTCCACCCGCGCGGCACTCCTGTGACCGCCGGCACTTCCATAGTTTTCAAACGCCTTCTTAGCAATCGCCCCGCAATCCTGGCGGTAACCATCTCCCCTGAAAATTATGATAAGCCTGTCTTTGACGATCCCTGCGATAATAACGTAAGAGATGTCAATAATCCGCAGGAAAAAGTCGGCTACCTGAACACATGCGTCAACACTTTCCACCCTGCCTAGAAAACTGATAATCCTGTCACGGTAACGACGCTTGTTATGGTATGCGTAATCGTAATACTTGAGAAAGCGATCGGGGATTTGATTCAATTCAATACGCCGGATAAGCTGCTGATTGGCTCGGGCAAAATTCAGATAATACGCGCTGATATCTTCGAGAATGACATCACGCTCGAAATTGTTTGTATCTGCTTTAATTCCGTAAAGCAGCGCCGTATGGAGCTTCTTGGGAATTTTTATTTTTGCCGCCAGGAGGTACTCCGTCATCATCGTGGATAGAGCGCCGTAGTTTTCACGAACATCGGCCAGTTCCGCATGCCATACAGTCGTGCATGGATGATGATCAAAAACGATTTGCGGATGAATATCTCCGTGTGCCTCACCAAAGAACGTTGGCTGAGCATCAACAAGGACTTTCAAACGGTAAGCCCCGAGATCGATTTTGCCCAGCAGGTGAATCTCAGCTTTCATTGCCCGGATAAATTCAACATTCTGATGCCGGCTGACGGGTTCGGTTGCGACAAAGGCGTATTTCGAGAGAGTTGCAAATCGTCTGAATAGTTCGTGTATTGCCATGGCCGATGCAACAGCATCCGGGTCCGGACTCCCATACATCAGAACGGCAAGGGAATCATTTTCCTGCACCATGGTTTTCAACTTCATTACATTGTGTAGAGTCTCCTCTTTAATGAGAAACGATTCTATACGCTTCATATAATGTGAATTTTTCCCTTGGGTTCAGAAACGACCTCGCCGACTATAGCCGCCTCGGTTATGCCCCGCGCATGCATCTTCCCGATTAATTTTTCCGCCTGAACTTCCGGTAGGGCAATGAGAAGCCCACCGGCTGTCTGCGGATCAAACAAAATATCCACCATCCAATCGGGACAGGACGGATCAACCCCTATCAGTTTCGAGCGATACTGCCGGTTTCGGTGCAGCCCTCCCGGTACAACCCCCGTCTCAACAAACTCCCGTATCTCGGGGAAAAAAGGAACGGAAGAGGCACGAATCATCATGCCTACATCGGAATTCTCGATCATCTCAAGAGCATGCCCCAGGAATCCAAAGCCGGTGACGTCTGTACAGGCATGAACAGCGGGCATTTCCTGCATGAGTTCTGCCGCATCCTTGTTTAAGGTGGTCATGCATTTTACCGACTTCGCTATCAGTCCCTCGCTGGCTAGTTCACCTTTCAGCGCTGTACTGACAATACCGGTACCTAACGGCTTGGTAAGGATCAGTTTGTCCCCTACCTTCGCACCTCTGTTTAACAGGACCTTATCAGGATGGATCACCCCGGTAACAGAAAGACCATACTTCGGTTCGTCATCATCAATACTATGCCCCCCTATGAGAAGTACACCGGCCTCCCTCATTTTATCAAGTCCGCCATGGAGAATACGATGCAGAATGGACATATCCATTTTTTTCACGGGAAAACAGACGATATTCAAAGCCGTAAGCGGCCTTCCGCCCATGGCATAGACATCGCTAAGGGCATTAGTTACGGCAATCTGACCAAACGTATAGGGATCATCCACGATCGGTGTAAAAAAATCCACCGTCTGGATTATGGCAAGATCATCACGGAGTTTATAAACTCCGGCGTCCTCCGCATGCTCCATCCCGACGATCAAATTCGGATCGGAAATCAACGGCAAATTCTTCAATGCTTCACTCAGGTCGCCCGGACCGATCTTGCAGGCTCAACCGGCCCCGTGAACCGTCTCAGTTAGGCGAATTTTCGCTCTTTCATCCATGTGCGCATCCTACAGCAATTGTAAAAAAGCGTCAATGGTTTGTGTTGGTCAAAATAATCGGTGAAAAATAACCAAAACTCCAGCTTTTATTGTATCATATAAGTATGATATTTGGACAAATATGAGCTACGATAGATTCAAGGATATTACCATCCAGCAGCTGGAAGTCCTTATTTCCCTTGTTGAAGCAGGCAGTTTCACCAGGGCTGCCGGGAAACTGCATCTCTCACAGCCATCCCTGACCAAGCAGATTCAAAACCTGGAAGCGGCAACGGGAATACAACTAGTTAAAAGGGGCAGCACGGGCATTTCCCTCACACCGGAAGGCCGGGTTATATATGATTATGCAAAACGGATCATTCGATTGCGTGAGGACGCCAAGGAGCGTGTCATACGGCTCAAGGATCAGGAATCGGGTCATATTTATGTATCCGCCAGTACCATACCGGCAACGTATATACTTCCCCACCTGTTGAGCAGCCTGAAACAGACGCACCCCGATATACAGGTACACATGCAGATACACGACAGCGAGGAAACACTGCAAATAGTTCTGAACGACCAGGCGGAACTAGGATTCATCGGAAAAGAACCGATGAATAGAAAACTGGCTGCGGACCGCCTCTGGAAAGACAATCTGGTCCTTGCCGTCCCAGTTGACCACCCCCTTGCGAAAAACAAGACTGTGACAGTGGAAAAGCTTAGAGGAATACCTTTTATCATCCGGGAAAAGGGATCGGCGACGCGTGATATTGTCGAGGAATGTCTCCAAAGGCATCGCGGCACAAGCTTGTCTCGATTTAACGTGATTTGTGAAATGGGAAGTTCCGAGGCCGTGAAGGAGGCCATACTGGCAGGCTTTGGGGTTTCGATTCTTTCTATTTTTGCCATTAGACGGGAGATATCGCAGGGCTTACTGACAGTTGTCAATTTAAGCGACTGCAGGATGGAGAGGTATTTCTATCTTAT
>Ga0187771_10002252_pt1 | contig 13235 bp, 12 predicted proteins | sample 0116_SJ02_MP15_1_FD_133139 | JGI IMG/M metagenome (GOLD analysis project Ga0187771, IMG submission 133139) | Tropical peat soil microbial communities from peatlands in Department of Meta, Colombia - 0116_SJ02_MP15_10_MG | ecosystem: Environmental > Terrestrial > Soil > Wetlands > Peat | place... | reverse complement strand
GCTCATATTAGAAAAGAAGTTTGGGCAAAAAAACGGCGTGGGCTTCTATGATTGGACGAAAGGAAGGCCGAGGATACCTTTCAACCTTCTCGACGAATACGACGTCGACAGATCGTGGGCGGTCGCCGTTAACGAGGCCGCCTGGCTCATTCATGACGAAGCCGCTACGCCAGCGGATATAGATACCGGAATGAAACTCGGCACCTACTGGCCTTCAGGCCCATGCGAATATGCGGACCGCACGGGAATCGACGTTATGCTGAACAAGCTTAAGGAGCTTCACGGCAAGTACGGCATGGAAATGTACAAGCCATGTCCTATGCTTGAGGAATACGTGAGCAAGGGCTGGACGGGAAAGAGAGCTGGAAGGGGGTTCTATTAGATGAAGTTTGAATTTGACGAGACTCAAACAGGAATCGTGAACGCAGTTAGGGAATTCTGCGCCAAAGAGTTCAAGCCCGAATTAGCGTTGGAACTCGATAGAAAAGAAGAGTTTCCGATGGAACTCTACAAGCAAGCGGCCAAACTGGGATTCGTCACGTTGAGCCTGCCTCAAGAATACGGAGGCCAGGGCTTCGGTCTTCTAGAAACATGCTTGGCCATCGAAGAAATGTGCAGAGCGGACTCATCCCTAGGCGTTGCCGTATCGACCGGAACCTTCGGAAGCGAATTCATCGCGACCCTAGGCACAAAAGAACAGAAGGAAAAGTATCTGCCCCCCATATGCAAGGGCGACTGGATCTCAGCCGCAGCGTTCACTGAACCCAACGTGAGCGGAAGCGACATCACCAAGATGGAGACGACGGCCACAAAATACGGAAACGAGTGGTGGATAAACGGAACAAAGACGTTCATAACTAACGCCACGACTGCCAACTTCATAGTCGTCTTGGCACAAACGGACACGAAGGTCAGACCGACGTACAGAGGCGAAACACTCTTCGTTCTAGACAGGGGCACTCCCGGACTTGAGACTTCGAAGCTTCATGACAAGATGGGCATCAGATGCTCGGTCACCGGAGAGGTGCGCCTCGATAACGCAAAGGTGACCGACTGGAACATCGTCGGCGAGCTGAACAGAGGATTCTACAGTTCGATGGAGTTCTTCGACAAGACACGCGTCGGAGTAGCCGCTCAGGCCGTGGGCATGGCTCAGGGAGCGTTCGAAATTGCGTTCAAGTACTCCAAACAGAGAGAAGCCTTCGGACAACCGTTGCTGCAGCACGAACTGATCGGCGCCGGCTTGGCTGAAGCGATGACCAAGATCGAAGCGGCGAGATGGATGACCTACAGGGCCGCGTGGCTTGTTGACGAGGGAAAGATGGACCCGATGGTGACGGCGATGGCGAAATTCTACGCGGGCAAGATCGCCATGGAAGTCACAGACTTGGCCATCCAAGTCCTCGGAGGCTACGGATACCTCGGAGAGTACAGAGTCGAAAGATTCCACAGGGATGCCAAGATAACCGAGATCTACGAGGGCACAAAGGAAATTCAGAAACTAACAGTGTTGAAGTACCTGTTAAGAAAGTTCTAGAACATCCACCTCAGATGACTAGGCCTCCCCGAGCGGACCTGATGAACGTGCGTTGCGGGCACTTGTCTACGAGTGAAGAATGTGAATGGCGACGTCCGTGATGCCGTTGATGAGGAACTGCACAGCAATAGCCAACACGATGATGGCCATAATCTTTGTTACCACATGCAAGCCTTCCGTGCCGATAGCGCCTGCTACCCTCCCAGCGTATAACATTCCCACGTAAGAAAGCACCACGCTCACGAATATGGCGACAAACACGAAGAAATATTCAACGAATCCGTTGGCTTGAGACATGAGCAACATCACCGTGGTGATCGAACCCGGCCCTGCAGTCAGTGGAAACGCCAGAGGCACTATGGCTATGTCCTCCAACTCTTCGCGGGAGTACTCATCCTTCGTCGGGTGCAGCATTCTTAGCGCTACATCAACTAGCAGGATTCCACCAGCAATCTGAAACGCCGAAATAGTAATGTTGAAGAACCAAAAGATAAGCTGCCCAGCCAAAGCAAAGATAGCCAACACAAGAAAAGAGATCCTCATGGCTTTGTCCACAATGCGTCTCTTCTTTTCGTTGCTCATGCCCTCAGTAAGACTCAGATAAATTGCAATGTTACTGCCAGGCTCAACCACTGCGACTAGGGACGTGATTGCCAACAAGGCAAAACTCAAAACCCCAATCACATTGACCACGCAACAGCATTTGCGATATGGAAACTTTAAGCTTTCTTAAAGCGGTCGTTACACATATCCGGTTTCGGCATATTTCGCCTAGGGATTACTGCGCCATCTTGTAACATATCGTTTTTCGTAATAAGGGAATCAGGCGGCCCACTCTCCCTGCCTATCCAGTGCTAAGGATGCCTGAGGCCTCTTCCTGGGGCTCCTATGTTAACACAAAGTAGACTCGTCTGTTCTGCTTGCCTTTGTTCTCGGTTTTGAGAACTCTTATCTGCCCGACTTCTCTGAGGTTTTTCACGTGCGTGCCTCCGTCAGCTTGCTTGTCAACACCGACGATCTCTACTATTCGAAGCCGTGGGATGTCAGGTGGGAAGGCTTCTGCCATCTTGACGACGCCTGGAATCTTCAAGGCCTCTTCTCTTGGAAGCTCGTATGACTTCACGGGAACGTCTTCTTTAAGGAGTTCGTTAGCCTTATCCACGTATCTTCTTAGGGTTTCCGGATCAAATTTCTCAAGGCTGAAGTCGAATCGAATCTTGTCCTCTTCAAGTTGATTGCCCGTCACGAGGGCGCCCGTGCCCGTGCAGAGGAGTGAGGCGAAAAGGTGGGCCGCCGTGTGGCTTCGCATAAGCCTGTATCTGTGTTCCCAGTCCAGCACGCAGCGTACCCTGTCTCCTTCTTTTAAGCTTGGATGATCGACCTCGTGAGATATCTCTCCCGAAAACTTTCCAACGTAGACCACCGTGTAAACCTCATCTTCCCGCAGCATCTTTCCCGTGTCACACGGTTGACCGCCTCCTTTTGGATAGAATATGGTCTGATCGAGAACCACGAATTTTCCATCCTTCACAGAGACAACAGTAGCGTCGCATTCCCTGAGGTAGCTATCCTCCAAAAACAGAGTTCGAGTCATAATTTTCACCGACGATTTCTAAGTGAAGTCGAACTTCTTTAAGCTTGTCTCCTGCCTTGTCGAACCCCGCGGATTAAAGTAGAAACGAGAAACTTGTACCGCTTGACGACCCAAGAATAAAAAAGCGCGCATGCCTGTTCCTAAATTCTATTTTGTTCTCGAAGAGGCGGAACAGCCGTCTTTGATGTTCCTTCGACGTTGTAGTCCAGTGTTTGTGTGCGCACAGCCTACCCCCCGGGTCTACTATATGATCCGAATATTCCTGAAGAACAGAATAAGTACACAAGCTACTTCTCAAACGAACGAATCTAAGAATACGCTAGTCCGCTTGTAAGAGAGACCTGACTAGCCGACAATCACAACACATGCCATGCCTTAAGATGTCAAACGTTTGATTTGGTCATGCCTGAAACAGTGGACGAGATGATCGTTAACCATGCCTACGGCCTGCATGAAGGCATAACAGATTGTGGGCCCGATAAACTTGAACCCCCTCTTCTTCAGCTCCTTGCTCATTGCCCTCGACTCCTCAGATTCCGGTGCCATCTCCTTGAAATTCTTGAGAGTATGGTCGATCGTTCTGCCCTGGACGAACTTCCAGATGAACGCGTCGAAGGAGCCGAATTCCTTCTTGACCTCTTTGAACCGCTCTGCGTTGTTGATGGCTGCCAGGATTTTCGCCCTGTTCCGAATGACATCTGGGTTGTTCATCAAACGCTCCACATCTTTGCCCGTGTAACGGGCTATCTTCTCCGCGTTGAAATTGTCGAAGGCTTTTCTCAGAGCGTCTCTTCTCTTTAGTATGAGTTCCCACGTTAACCCTGCTTGAAGTCCCTCCAACGTTAGAAACTCAAACAGTGCCCTATCATCATGAACCGGGGTGCCCCACTCCTCATCATGATACTTAACGTAAAGGGGGTTATCCGTGTTCCAGCATCTGATAGGCTTCTTTGTCATAGTAGACAATGGTTCTGCAGGAGACTTAAATTTCTTGAGCCTTGAGCAGAGACTTGAATGACTACCGCCTATGCGGTGGCTCCTGGTCCTCGTTCCACGCCAAATCGAGTATATGCTCATATCGCCGAAAAGTAACATCTTACTCAAGGACTTTGATTGAAAGGAAGTAGAAAACTGTAGCCGGCGAAGCAGTTTGAACACGCCTGTTCGACGACTTGATGGAATAAGCTACTGGGTGATTGAAGATCCTAGGGCAATCTTTGACTTTATCAATTCTGAGATTCGAAAAGAGTGGGAGGCAGACGCTCAAAGCGAGCACAAAGACCCAAAAGATGATCTGTGGCTGAAGACTCTGACCAGACGCAAATGGCACCTGGAAATGATGGATATGAGCAGGATCAAGTTAGATCCTGATACCATGAACTACGTTGACCCCAAAAGAGGCTATGTCTTTTCGAAGAGCCTTGAGAAGAGAACTGAAGAACTCAGGCAATCTCTCGAGTTAGGAGGTGTCGTTCTCTCCCCCTTGATTGTAAGAGGCGAAGACACTCAGCTCGTTGATGGTTATTGTCGCTACAATACGCTCAGGGTGACGAACGTCTCAAGAATCTACGCCTATGTCGGCATTCTCTAATCAGTAAATCGCATTAAAACCCACGTCACCTAATGACAGGCGAAATAGACTAGTAACGACAGAGAGAACGTCGAACACGGCCAACGGGTGGCTAAGAACAATAACTTCGATGACCTTTCCCGTTGAAAACTGAGGTAGAATCGATCATTGCCTGATAACTAGCTAGATCGTCACCTGCCGTCCAACTTATCCAAGCGACAGCTATAATGGCTATAACAATTGCGCCCGAAGCGATAAAAACCGCTAGAAATTGTTGCCAAAAAGTAAGATTGTCCGCAAAAAAAAAGGCCAGATAGAACACGATGAAAGCTAACCAACCGTCCGCCCGCTTAATTCGCGCGCTTGTCCCGTTGCAGTTTTCTCTTTGGCATATACATCAACTTGGTTACATGCCAAGCTAATATTTTGTGAAACTTTCTCTCCAAAACGCCGAAAAAGGTATACTATCGAATACTCAAGTTCATAACAGGCACTGAATTGACGAGGCATGTATCCTCTTTCCATCGTATTCTTGTTACAAAGCTTGTTTTATTCCTCTAGATCCATGAAGAATGTCTTGCTTATCCATTTCTTTTTTTTCCCATTATTGTTTTTTGAAGGCGAACTGTATCAAGCGAGCTTTGACTCAGGGACCCTACGGGTCAGAAGAAAAATCGCAATTTGCACCACGGCTCTTTTAAGGTCTCCTCTATTCATTCATTCCTGAAATGTAATTGGCCAAGACTCCGAGAGTCAAGGAACGATAGTGTGATTTGTTTGTAAGGTCTATCAAGAAGCTTTCGATATTCTCGTTAGCATAGGCCTTTGCTGTTTGGTCTCATCTGAATTTCCACGTGAATTGCGTGCAGTCGATGTAGGTTTTGTGAAGCGAGATTATTGCTCCAGTGTGATTTAACCTGATGCCTCTCTCAAACATTACTATTTTGTACTCCCTGGCTATGTCATCGTTCTCTTCAATAAGCTCCTGAGCCTTTACCATTGCCTCGTCTGCTTCTGGAGGAAAGATCCAGCAGATATTTCAAACAATGCAACAGTTGAGTCAAGGTTGACAATTCCCTTTTGCGCTAGGAATAAAAGATGGATTGAGCTTAATTAAACGTAAGATTGACTGCTATGAGCGCTTTTCAAGGGCAATGGACAACATTAAGCTATCATGGACTCTTTCGCAAAGGAGTAATAACTCAGGCTTGGCCAATATATGATGATGCAATTAGCGCCATCCAGGCGTTCCAGAACGCGAAAATTCCAGCTTCACCAGTTTGGCAAATATACAATAAAATGATTCAAACAATGGATGTTCCTGAATGGGCAAAGAGAAGATTCTTTTTCAGAGGGCATTCGGACTTCTCCTTCAACCTTTATCCCACAATGCTTAGAAATTTACTAATAGCCTCCGGACGAGAAGCCGAGCAAGAAGCACTAGAAAAACGCTGCAACTCACAGGAACATTTTGTCAAAACAATATTTAATAATCCCACGGTTTTACAAGCTCTACCAGGTTGCGCGTCCTGGACTGATTCACAAAAACTCGCTACAGCCCGCCATTATGGCTGTTATAGTGAAATGGTTGACTTTACAGCCAACCCTGAGACAGCAGCCTTCTTTGCAAGTGACAGTCGTGTCTCTTCATACAGTCAGTTAGGGATTATTTATGTGCTCGATTTAGACCAGCTTGCAAGTATATCGGGAGCAGGAGGCGTAAGACAGACTCCTGAAGGGTTTGCCTTTACAAAGCAGCCGATTCTAGGCACTTTCCAACTGAATCTTCGTAGTTATGACCCTGTTAATGGCATAAAGCCTATGACTATTTCAATAGATTTAAGCACCAAGACACCGTTTTTCTTTAACTGCATTTTGGTGCCTGGAATTTCACGCATTAATAGACAGAAAGGACTCTTTGTTGAACTAAAACCTCTAGAACCCGCCAGGTTAACAGATTATTACGTGGAAGCTGGGGAGTTGTGGCATCTTCTTGGTTTCCTCAGCTTAAAACTATGTTTCAGAAAAACTAATCAGGCCCAAAAATCGAAAACGCAAGAAGAGTTCCTACCGCCCGATGACCCAATACAAAGGGTAATAGATAGTGATCCAAGAATATTTAGTTCCTGAGAAACAATCAACGAAACGCACCTTTTGTAAGAAAGAGCTGGCATTTATATAGGGTGGTCAATAAGCCAGAAAAAATATTTAAGCCTGTATCATCTTCATACCTATTAAGCTGCCGATTGATTATTTGCTTCAGGGGCATCTTGACTGTGAGTAAGAAAGGTGATGAAAATGGGCAGAAACAGGATAGTTCTGGACAGGATTCCCTGTGGCATCACCGTCTGGCTATAATCATCTTTTCCTCCTCATTTTTCTTAGTTGCGCTTGTGATTTTTGGTATATTTTGGGTAAGTTCTGACAAAGATAAGGCGTCCCAACTCGTAGTTACCTCTGTTCTTCCCGTAATAGGTGCGTGGGTGGGAGCCGTCATTGCTTTTTATTTTTCAAGTAAAAACCTCGAATCGGCGACAAACAGCGTGAAAAGTCTAGTTAGCAGTGTGTCTTCTACTGATAAACTCAGTTCCATATGGACAAAGGACAAAATGATTACAAGAGGCGAAATGTTTGTCGAGCACACGTCAGATGACAAAATTACTCTTTACGCTATTCTTTCAGACCTACAGAAAGCTAACAAGGGCGAACGTATCCCAGTATTAGACAATCAAAATCTTCCCCGTTGCGTGATACATCGAAGCGTGATTGACAAGTACATAACGCAGAAAGCACTTGAAGGAAATGCTAAAGCTACGCTTTCCAATTTAACCCTGGAGCAATTGATTGCTGACCGGCCGGAATTGAAGCATCTTTTTGGCTTAGTAGCGGAAGATTCAACTTTGGCGGATGCTAAGAAGGTGATGGATGGAATTGTGGGGTGTCAGGATTTGTTCGTAACCAAGAGTGGATCTGAGAAGGAAGAAGTTACGGGCTGGGTAACTAACGTAATTATTGAGGATAATTCTAAAGTGGCTTGAATCTCTCTCTTATTGCGAGTAGATCTTGGGTTCTTTCAAGAATAGTAGAAAATGCATTAACGGTTTGCTTCATAAGGTTGGTTGGGTTAGAGTTTGCCCCTCAAGCAACGCCACGCCACGCGCACACGCTCTTCCTAACTAACACCTACTCATGCACCCACGCATTCTCCTTCGTATCCGTATGCTAGTACTCCACCTACTACCGTACGCGTGCATGTTAAGGGGAGCGTCAAGGGGGGACCTTAAGGGAAGGGGACGAAGAAGAAGGGGGAGGAGACACACAAGAAAAGAACAAAGGGGAAACAAACGCACACAAACAAACGCACAAGCGCACACACGCCAAATGCGGGTTTTTTCCTGCTCATTTCAGTGAAAACACAAGTTCTAGTTGCCATCTGGCAGAAGTGTTTTTGGGAATCACGTGATACTTCCTGACAGATATTTGAGGAACCGCGAAGTCTTCAACATAGTCAGGGAACCGATTGAAACCATTTGGCCTCACTTGTTCCGGGAAACAGTGGTCAGCGACATAGTCAAGCAAGACGGTATAATTGCCGTGTTCAAGGTGCAGAAAGACTGGACTTGAAAGACATGAGAATTGGCTTTAGTAATTTACAAAGGTTTGTAAAATATTATCAAGCGAAGTTTGATTTAACTCCTAACGCATATGTCTGTCCTGAATATATGTATAATAAGTTTAGTTCCCCTTTCGTAAAGGTCTTTTTTCAGGAAAGTGCTGAATGTTCGCACGTTCTCTGTTCTAATGAGGAATAGAGAAACAACTCCAAGATCTCGTGTGTTTCAGAAACAGGGAAATTTCGATTTCATTCTCAAGTTTGCGGATACTTATCCAGCAGATGCTTAACATCAGGGTCATTTTGCCAATCTATGAAATCAGGATCCTTTTTGAAATCATAAATCGTCGAAATTCTATCAGTCTGAAGAGCCTTTTCCAAGTGTTCCAGCATTGCTTCTTTACTGCCCAATGCGGAATGAAAACAGGCAAGCAAATATTCATTATGAACATTTGGTAAGGTTTTTTCGAGAATTTCCTTTGCCTCTCCCCCTTTCCCTAGTCTCTTTAGTGCGGTGCACTTGTTAACTATCGCGGTAGAGTTATCAGACCAGAACTTCAGTGCTTCTTCAGCAAATGCCAACGCTTCCTGATTTTTGTTGTGAACTAACGCAGTGTTAGACTTGCCGTTCAGGGCAATGGACTTATCCCAATCGTCTTCCGCATATTTTATAGCTTCATCAAGGTTCTGAAGCGAAAGCTCCAGGCTTTCCAAGTTTACGTATCCAGCGTTTCTAAATCCAAGATAGCGCGAATAGACCTTAAGATTCTCGGCTGTCTCTAGAGCTTTTTCATTCTGGCCCGCAAACCGATAGCAATCTGTCAGACGGCTCAGCACTTTAGCATTTGGCCTTTGAATCACTGCCTTCATGAAGTATTCTATCGCGTTTTTCAGTCTTCCAGCTTTGTATTCATTTTCCGCTAGGAATTCGTAAGGAACAGGAGCATCTCGGGGTGAAACACCAGTGTTGACAAACGATTCATATTGTTTGATCTGAGCCTGCAGTTCAGCAACATCCTTCCTGATAACCTCATGGTTTGTCTGCTGAGCTGGGAGGATAGAGCGGTTCAGCCTCTCGGTTGTTGCTCTATATGGATTCTTAACTGCATCAGGCAAGGTGAGATCAAGACCTTCATGAAGATCTGCCATAAACTCGTCGAACCCATCAATCTCGACAATAAAAACTCTTTCTCGACTTAACAGTCTGTCAAGCTTTCGGCATGGTTTACTGCCCTTCTTCATACACCAATAGATTCCGTGGGGGAAGCAACCTTCTTTTCTTAATAGTGAATCAAGAACGTCCATAATTGACCTGTCATTTCCTCGATAACCAATCACGACCAAACCATATTCCTTCGCAAACTGCTCAAACTTGTCTCTCATATTCTTCTCTAGGTCTTCAGTTTCTCTAACGGTGTTCTTTATGTTGTCATAGAGAAAATCACCGTGAAGCTTGATGATCTTCGGTCGAGTTGAAGTCACTCTTATGGTGCTCACTGCAGAATCATGAGCACAGACAATGGGTCTGCAGTTCGCATAGGAAAAACAGGCTTCATTGAGCAGATCGTCGAAATTGGGAGTGAAGACGACATTGAAAAAACCCTGCGAAATAATACTGGACAGATAAATATATCCCCACGATGGTCCAGCATTTTTGATGCACTCTTCGATGTAGTTTCTTCTCTGAGCAGGCTGATCATATATCCTTTCGAACAGAATTGAATATTCCTCATCATCGTTGTACCAATTTTGTTCGGACAACCACTCCTCAAATCTCTTCTTAAATTTCGATTCCTTGAAGAGTTGCTGACGCCACTCGTTAATCATTTCGTTTGAAGGCTTCACGCCGCTGGAAACGGAGGCTCCTGCTCCAAGAAGCAGGGCAAAGTTTGGAGTCTTGTCAATACGTCTTTTTATCAGATTGACAAGAAGGCCTCCCTCTTTGTAGTTGTATTTTCCAAGCATCTGAGGTCTGCTAAGGCCAAAAAGGCTATCAGCTAATAAGCCTTTCTTATAAATTCTAGCGCCTGTTCCTATTATCCTAATTTAGACGCGCGGTATAATTTAACTTAACAACGGCATAATAGCCACGTCTACAGCTCAGAGACGGCGTGAACTGGAGGACATGAGAACAGGCTTCAAAATCTCCAGAGATTCGAAGGACATTGTCAGGCGTGAAACAAAATTGTAGATTTGCACAATTCACTGTCGTTTTTTCATAATGTGCTTGAAATGCGGTCCAAATTCGAGAACGTTTACACACACAATAGGACTAACAGTGTTATTGTTAGTATAGGCTATGAGCGAAGTACTGAAACCCGGAGAAGTGGCTCTTGGCCCCCTAACTTCCTCTATGGACGTTGAAGGCTCCTTTTATTGTGGTTTACCGTTCGTGATTCATAGATTTGAAACCGACCAAGCGACGAAAGATGACCTGCTGTATCTCGTGACTCCTGGAGTGCTCGATCTGATAGTGTATTATGATCGTTCTGTGGTCGACGAGGCCCACAAACCCGAGATCGTTTAAGCAGAATCCAACGAGTTGCCAATATATTCAAAAGAGATGTTTTTCAGATGGCTCTAGTACCTGTTATGGCAATGTTTTGATATCGGCTTTTGCCTTCAGCAAGATCTAATATATAGTCAATAGTTTTCAATTCATTTTTTCTTCCAATAAAAATTCTTTTTTGATGGGATCAAGGTAATTGAAAGGATTCACCTTTTGCAAACATGGCTCCCCCAACACTTATTGATCAATTGATGAAAAAATCCTTAGGTTAGCGAGTCGTCAAAGATTTTCGTTTCTTGATATCGTCCTGTTCTTAGCGCCAAGACGTGAAGAAATGCAGAGTTAGAACAATCTATATAGAATTTCCTTCTGACGTTATGAGAACCCAGTTCTATTCTTCTTTATCTGAGAAGGAGGAAAATTGAAGACTAAAACCGTAAAGATCCTACCAAGAGGCTATGGTTCATATTTAGGAATGGAAAAAGGCTGTTTTACCCGTACAAATACCTCTTCCAGAGAAGAGCAGGGCAGAGTCGTCGTTGCGTCGTCAGGTGTGTGCGCATGGAACTCTGTCCCAACGAATCCGCCGCTTTGTTATTAAGAAGACAAAAGAATGCATCAAAACGTCATCGTAATTGTGAGCATGTGTTGATTACCAATAGAGTTATCTCCTTCTTGGTGACGGATGATTCCTATGGCTCAGATAAGCAATGAAGAACTGATTGAGAAAGCCAAATCTGTACTCAGACCACGGAAGATCAGACACGGATGTACCGTTGGGGACGTTGCGTGTGCATTAGTCACGGAAGGAGGCAACGTCTATCTTGGAGTCTCTATTGATACTGGGTCTGGTATGGGATTTTGCGCTGAACACAGCGCCATCGCAGCGATGGTCACACACGGCGAACTCTTAATCAAGAAGATCGTGGCCGTCGCCGATGATGGAATTCCAATTCCACCCTGCGGAAGATGTAGAGAATTTATGCATCAGATTCATGAAAGCAACTTCAAAGCAGAGGTTATTATTGGAAAGAACAAGTCGGTCAAGCTTAGAGATTTGCTTCCCTTTCCTTGGGATGCTGAAAGTTAGCGTTGGTTGGAGCAAGGTCTTGTGGACGTACACCTAGAACATAGGGCACGTACGATTGACGAGAAGTGGCGGGTCAATGAGGTAAAGAGATCGTGAACCAAGGACCTGGCAAAAGTGAAGCGTATAGAAAACTTGGGATTATCGAGGGATATAACAGATGGGCTGCCACCTACGATGAAGAGCACAACCCGCTCATCGCCGTGGAAGAACACATAACTGTAGATTTGATCGGTAACGTCAGAAACCAAAGTGTTCTGGACGCTGGTTGCGGAACTGGACGTTACTGTCAGTTGCTGGCCAAGAAAGGAGCCAAAGTGGTTGGAATAGATTCTTCTTCGAAGATGCTGGAACGGGCAAAAGGAAAAATCACTGCTGATTGTGAATTTGAGCTTCACCTCGGAAGGATAGAGAACACAGGCTTTCCGGATAACAGTTTCAACGTCGTCGTGTGCGCCCTGACTGTGGGCCACATAGTGGAGTTAAAACCAACCATAAGGGAGATAAGCCGCATAATCAGGAGCAAGGGAAGATTAATCATATCCGACATGCATCCATACTGGTTTGTTTCTGGCTACGATTACGTGAAATTCCTCGATAGAACTGGACAAGAATACAGAATCCCCGAGTACGCACATCTTTTTGAAGAATACTGGGACCTCTTCAGAAAGTTCAAATTCCGCGTCAAAGATGTTAAAGAACCAACAATTGATGATAAGCTGATTGAGAGTTTTCCGGGATTGAGAAAATACAGGGATATGCCCCTAGCCCTGATCCTGAAAGCAGAAAAATAGTTTGGCTTCGAGTATGACGCTTCGCCGTGGGCTGAAACGTCATTCACATCAGTTATTAGGTAATAGCAATTCTTAAATAAATCTTTTTGGCATATCTCTGCATCGATGAAAAGGAGATTTTGTGAAGATGAAAGAAGAACATCTTACACACAGGGAATTTCAGTCTCAGATAACCAGAACTCCCTCACTGGCGCACTCTAACAAAAGACCACATTGTTAAATGAGGTGATTTCAAAATGACTGAAAAGAAGAGATCAATGATCACTTCAGGCGCGCGGGGGACGTCGAACCTAGACTGGTGGCCGAACCAGCTGAACCTGAGGATTTTGCATCAGCATTCCTCCCTGTCGAATCCGATGGACAAGGAGTTCAACTATGCTGAGGAATTCAAGAAACTAGATCTGAAAGCTGTGAAGAGGGATCTCTATGCGTTGATGACTGAGTCGCAGGACTGGTGGCCAGCCGATTACGGTCACTATGGGCCGCTCTTCATCCGGATGGCGTGGCACAGCGCAGGAACCTACCGCAAGG
>Ga0187771_10002251_pt1 | contig 13244 bp, 12 predicted proteins | sample 0116_SJ02_MP15_1_FD_133139 | JGI IMG/M metagenome (GOLD analysis project Ga0187771, IMG submission 133139) | Tropical peat soil microbial communities from peatlands in Department of Meta, Colombia - 0116_SJ02_MP15_10_MG | ecosystem: Environmental > Terrestrial > Soil > Wetlands > Peat | place... | reverse complement strand
TTACGGAACTCATCAAAATGCACGAGAAGTATGGACTTAATATCGCTTTTGAAGGCGGAGAAGCAGAGACTTTCACCCTTGCCTCTCCGGTTTTCAGAAATCGTTTGACGGTGACGAAAGCGACCCCGCATTGGAGCGGTGACTCAGGCTACTTGGAACTCATGGAAGTTCAAGCGGTTTAAGCGTGACTCTCGTCGTAAATTGCAAGTTCCAGGTTTTCTCGTGTTCCGGCCGGAAGAAGATTATCAAATCTTTCTAATACACTATGGGCGAAAGAGTTGATTTGCAATCTGCTCGGTGCTCTGAACCGTTTGTTGGAGATTCATGGTTATGAGCTGCCTGTTCAGCATTAGCAGCTGGCCATCAACGATCGTTGTAGCTACGTTTTTCGGAGAAGCTGAGTAAACTAGGTCTGAAACAACCGTTTCTTTTCCGTGAATTGGGTTTAGGTTGGGGGAGTGCATGTCAAGCATTATTATGTCAGCTTTCTTTCCAACCTCTATGCTACCAATATCGCCTTGAAGCCCTAGCACCCTTGCACCTTCGATAGTGGCGAGGTCGAGCGTTTTCTGTGCGTCGAGAACTGTCGCGTTCCACCGATGGGCCTTGTGAAGTAGGGCGCAGACTTTCATCGTCTCGAACATATCCAGAGAATTGTTGCTTGCTGCACCATCCGTTCCCAGGCCCACCGCTACTCCTGTCGCAAACATCTCCGGAAGAGGAGCAACGCCTCCGCTGGCTAACTTCATGTTGGACACCGGGCAATGGGCTACGCCTACACCAGCTTTCGCTAGAATTGCGACCTCTCTCTTCGTCAACCAGACACAGTGCGCGGCCACCAACCGGTTGGAAAGCGCCCCAATCTTGTCTAAGTATTCGACCACTCGGAGGCCTTGTATCTTCTGGAAGTCCGCTTGTTCTTTGCGGGTTTCAGCAACATGAATGTTGTCGATTACTCCGTTCTTCTCAGCAAATTCCTTCGCCCACAGTAAGGTTTCAGCTGAGCATGTGTAAGGCGCATGGGGTGCGAGAGCGAATTGAATTCTTGAATTTCCAAGGGTGTGTAAGTATTCAAAGAACTTCCGGCTCTTCGCTTGCTCCGCTTTCGCCTTTGCGCTATCGAACAGGTCAATGATTCCGCAGGATAAGATTGCTCTTAGCCCAGACTCATTGACGGCCCTAGCCACGTCTTCCATGTTGAAGTACATGTCCATGAATGTCGTCGTTCCTGACATGATCATCTCGGCGCATCCCAGCAACGCGCCTTGGTAGCAAGCTTCGGGCGTTAACCTAGCCTCAACGGGCCAGACCGTCTGCAACCAATCCTGCAAACGCATACCGTCAGCGTAGCCACGAAGAAGTACCATCGAGAGATGTGTGTGCGTGTTTATGAGTCCTGGGAGAGCGATCTTTCCTGCACCGTCGATCACAATGTCCGCGGTCTTGAGGCCATCGCCGACTTCGACGATCCTGCCATCATTGATCAATACGGAGCAGTCACGTAGGATGTCGCGGTGAACGTTTTGGGTTAGGAGCCACGAACAGTTCTTGACGAGCATCGACGGCAAGAGAAGTTCGGGTTTACGGAGGGCTCGTTGAGTTAAAAGCCACGCGCTTCCCTCAACTCGCCTTCCAGGCTGTGGAAAGTGTCAACCGTTTTAACTGGCCTCCCTCTCAAGATCAACATCGACGTTAGGTGGGCGACGTGAGCAAGGTAAAAGATCCTTCCTTAGCAGCGCAGGGCGAGTTGAAGATTGACTGGGCTCGTGAACACATGCCCGTTTTGCGGAGGATTCACGCACGCTTCGAAAAGGAGCTGCCGTTTCGTGGTGTTACGATTGGGATGTGCATGCACTTGGAGATGAAGACCGCTGTTCTCGGTCAGGCTCTGAAAGCGGGAGGCGCCACGGTGGCAATAACCGGCAGCAATCCTCTCTCGACACAAGATGACGTGGCTGCAGCCCTTTCTGAGTCGGGGGCTCACGTGTATGCATGGAGGGGCGTCAACTCGCAAGAGCACCACGAAAACTTACTCCAAGTATTGGCGCATAACCCTAGGCTGGTAATTGATGACGGAGGAGAGCTTTCTGTGGCTATCCACACGCAGCAGAAACAGTTGATTCCCGATATGTTTGGGGCTTGCGAAGAAACGACGACCGGTGTCCATCGATACAGGGCTATGGAGAAGGAAGGGTTGCTTAAGTATCCCGTCATAGCTGTGAACGACACCCGAACGAAGTTTCTCTTCGACAGCCAGTATGGAACCGGACAGTCCGCGCTTGAAGGGGTTATGCGAGCGACTAACATGCTCATCGCTGGGAAGACGGTTGTGGTTGCAGGGTTCGGTTGGGTTGGCCGCGGCATAGCGTTGCGGGCTAAGGGGCTGGGAGCAAAGGTGGTCGTCACTGAAGTAGACCCCGTCAAGGCGCTGGAAGCAGTGATGGAAGGCTATAGTGTCATGCGGATGAAAGAAGCTGCGAAGATCGGTGACATATTCATTACAGCCACAGGCTGTAATGAAATCATTAGTGCAGAACACTTCGGAGAGATGAAGGACGGCGCCGTCCTCGCGAACTCCGGTCACTTCGACATTGAAGTAGACGTTAAGGCTTTACGGCAGTTGGCTGAGTCACGTCGCATTGCCAGGATGAACGTGGAAGAATTCAAGATGAAGAATGGCCGAAGGCTCTATCTCCTCGCGGAAGGTAGGCTTGTGAACCTCGCCGCCGCCGACGGCCACCCTGCGGAGGTAATGGACATGAGTTTCGCCGACCAAGCCTTATGCGCGGAATATCTTGTCAAGAACAAAGGAAAGCTCGGCCCGAAGGTGTACGGCGTTCCATCTGAAATCGACAAGTCTACGGCGGCACTGTGGCTTGAAACCCACAACTTAGACATCGATAGCCTCAGTCGGGAACAGTTACAGTACCTTGACTCGTGGCAATAATCGAGACGCATTTCGTTTTACAATATGTGTGGGAGCTGAATTGGTACTACTGGGTTAGGGAGAGGCACTCTGAAGTATACGTAAACTGCTGTGCTGAGTCCTAGGACGGTTAGGAGGATGACGACGTAATCTGCTAAATGCATCTTCAGGGTTGCTAGACTGGTTCGTTTCTCGGTGGCTCCGAAGCCCCGCGCTTCTAATGCTTCGGCAAGCTCGACGCTTCTGCGGATGGCTGAGATTATGAGTGGGATTAGGATTGGAACGTAGTTGCGTATGCGCTTCATGAAGTTACCTTTGTCAAGTTCCAGCCCTCGGGATCTTTGGGCGTCGACGACGGTTTGGGCGTCAATCGCCATGGTTGGGACAAGTCGAACCGCCGTCGTAAAAGTGAACGCAATGGCGTAGGGGGCGTGAATCTTTTCAAGCGCCAGCCCGAGGTCGTCTGCGGAGGTCGTCATGAAGAAGAGGGAGAATGCCGAAACGACTCCTAGGAACCGTACTCCGAATGCTATCGACTGGATGAACGGCGTGCCGAAGATCAAGTTCGCGATGAAAATGAAGGCTGCGTAGAGCAGCCCTCCGCGCATTGACTGAAGCCAACGTCTCACAGTCTTAGCCAATAGGACGACTGGTACCTGAAAAACAATAACCACGAGTAACACGAAAATGTTTGTGAACATTAGAGCCGTTGTGAAGAATCCGACAATGAGAAGGAACTTGGTTCTGGGATCAAGTTTGTGGATTGGGCTGTCGAGCTTGGTGAATTTGAAGCCTTGAACGAACCTAAGCGACAATCAGCTCACTCTTCAGGCGCGTTCTAAGAGTTTGGCTTTAGCGCGGATTTCCTTGAGAAAGTAATCTCTAGCGGCGTATATTTCTATGATTTCTCGGCTCGCGCCATTACTTGTCAAACCGTTAATCAGAGTCGCGATTTGAGGCATCCTCAGCGACGCCTCCTCGACTAACGCCGAATCTGTGAGGATGCGCGTGGCCGGGCCGTCTCCTATGATGGTTCCGTGTGAGAGTAGAACGACTCGCGGTTTGCATTCGGCCACGAACTCCACGTCGTGAGTTACTATCACGACGGCTTTCCCCTGTGATACAAGCTGTGTTATGAAGTTCCTTAGCCGCTCCTTCTGTAGGTAATCTTGGCCGATTGTCGGTTCATCCATTATCACATGTTTAGGATCCCATACCAGGATCGCAGCAAGCGCCACTCGTTTTCGCTCCCCCCCACTCAAGACAAAGGGTGAAGAGGCGGCGTACTGCTGCAAATCCAGAAGGTGCAGGTAGGAAATTACGCGTTGTTGAATAATGTCCTCGGTGAAACCGAAGTTTCTCAGTGAAAAGCCTAATTCCTGTGCAACGGTTTCGGCGAAGAGTTGGTTGTCCGGGTTCTGAAAGATTAGGCCCACTTCCCTTGACATTTGTGCTACAGATTTCTCCTTGGTCTTAACGCCGTCAATCTCCACCGTCCCTTTAGTAGGCTTGAGGAGTCCGTTGAACATTTTGACAAGTGTTGTCTTTCCAGCGCCGTTCTCTCCCATAATCGCAACGAACTCGCCGTCCTTGATCTCAAGGTTCACTCCGTGAAGTACCTGTGGTCCGTCGGGGTAGTTGAAGGAGACATTGTGAATCGAAATCATGTGTTCAACAGCCCTCTAAGCTCACTTGTCGCTTCTTCGACGGTAACTGGGTTGAGCAAGTTGAAGCCCTCCTTCCGGAGTAGATGGGCGAGCATCGTCACCCTCGGGAGGCCGATTCCGATCAACCTGGCCTGTTCGTTGTAGACTTCTCGAGGCGAACCGTCTAACTGAATCTTCCCGCCATCCATGACCATGACGCGGTCAGCGTATCTCGACACTATGTCCAGCCGATGCTCGACTAGGACTATGGTTAATCCTAGGTCGTGGCCTAGTTTCGCAATCACCGAAACTATCTCTTCCGCAGACTTAGGGTCAAGGAATGATGTGGGTTCGTCGAGAACCAGGATGTTGGGTCGCATTGCTAGGATCCCTGCGATCGCCGCGCGCTGCTGTTGTCCGCCGGAAAGTTCGTGAGGGGCTTTATCGCGGAGTTCGAAGACGCCAGTTGCTCGCATCGCCCATTGAACCCTCTCGATTGCTTGCTCTCGCGGCACGCCCAGGTTCTCGAGGCCGAAGCCTACGTCTCTCTCGACGGATAATGAAAAGAGCTGGTTTTCGGGGTTTTGGAAGACGAAGCCTACATGAGTCGCTAGCTCTGCGGTGGCTTTGCCCTTAACATTGACTCCGTCGACCTCGAGTTCGCCGGTTAATTGGCCTGAATAGAAGTTGGGTATCAGTCCGTTCAGGCATCTGCATAACGTTGTTTTGCCACAGCCGCTAGGTCCCGTCAGGATGACAAATTTGCCCTTCTCTATCGAAAAGGTGACGCCTTCCATCGACGGTTTTTCTGCTCCGGCATACTTGAATGAGAGATTCCGCGCTGAAATTGCCGCCAATGCTTACGCCTCTGCGGATCCTTCTTCTCATTCTTGGGTAATTACTCCCGTCTGAGATGGAGCCGCATTACCGGAAGGCGTTGTATTATCTTTTGTTGGCGGTTTCAGGAAATCTCTGATCAGCTGCACGGCCAATTTGAATGCTTGATTAACCTCACCCGAAACATTGGCGCCTGCCGCCGTTGCATGTCCGCCCCCCATTCCACCCATCTTCGTACCTAGCGGACTGGCTAGATCTCGTCCAAGGTGGAAACCCGTTTCGGAAGTAAGCTCCTTAGTTGACCGCAGGCTCACTGTTACTTCACTATCCCTCTTAGCAGCAACCACGGCAACGTGTGCACCCAACGCTATGAGCGCGCGTGCCGCGGACGCATGATAAGAACCCACTTCGGAGAGGGCTATCACCCACTTGCCTATCCGCTGCATCCTTAAGCGTTGCGCGGACTTCAACCGCGCGATTCGCTCGGACTCGTCCATTGTGGATCGGGTTGCCGCTAAGGCGGTTTCTGGGTCAGCTCCGTGCTTGATGAGTTCGCAGGCCGAATTGAATGTGTCGCGGGTAGCGATTGTCAAGTGGCCGGTTTCAACCAGTAGGCCAATGAGTAGTGCTTGGCTAGCGTCTTTACCTAGCGCTACGCGGAGCTTCTTGTGCATATCTAGAATCATTTCGCAGGTTGAAGTCGCTGTTTCGTCGCATATGATGAACGTAGCGGTCTTCTCGTTGTCCGGGTGTGGTGCGTGGTGGTCAATCATGACTAAGGGTTTTCGGGATTGAATGACTGTATCTCTTAGATTTCCGAGCTGTTGGAGAGTATTCGTGTCAACCGTGACGATAAGGTCAACTGCGGATGGATCGGGGCTGTCGGTCACCCGAAGAGGAACGACCTGCAGTATTTGCTTTGACAATCTGCTTACTCCCTCTGGCGCGGCGAAGAGCAGCTTCAGTTTCTTGTTAATGCGTAGGGCGAGGAGTGAGAACGCGAAGGCAGAGCATACGGCGTCCGGGTCCGCGTTTTGATGTCCAAGTATGAGAACTGAGTCGACACCTCGGAGTATCTTCGCTAGTCGGGCGTATCCCGGCATAGATCAAGTTCCCTTGCCTTTCTTTCCGCGGCCAGGAAAGCTATGTCAGTCGCTTCGTCAACCAACGGGTCCATGTCATCATCCCCGCTTTCAAGTTCAACAGCAACGTCCACGGACAGGGTAAGCGGTTTGTCACCGATCGCCTCGACTGTCACGTCAATGTCGTTGATGCGCTTTATGGAGACTTTCGACAGCAAGTGATTGCGTGCGGCTTCCTGAGCCGCCAAGCACATCTGCTCAATTTCCGCATCCGTTGGTGTTCGTGTCAGCTCAACTGGCATGGCGCCCGTCCCCGTTTAAGCCCTTAAACGGTGTGGCCTTCGTCACTGTTGTTGGGTTGAAGCTTTCGGGCCTTGAAGTCGCTCTTGCAGCTTCTCCTGGACTTCTTTCAGCCGCTCTTTAGTGCGGTCCTCCTGCTTGCCGAGTACCGTGACCCTTGTAGTCAGTAGCTCCTTTCTCTCCTTTAGCTCTGTCAAGAGGTTTTGCCGGTTGGACTTTACGAGTATACTACCCACGCTTTTGTATACAGGGGTCTCGTCGGTGGATTTCTCAAGCTCTGCTAACGCCTTATCTGTTTCATTCAATTCGAGTTCCAGCTGCTGTTTCTGGGCAGAGACAGATTGTAATGTCTGCTGTAGTTGCTGCAGTCTGACAAGCTGTTCTTGGACTTGTGGTGGTAGTTCTACTTCTTCGCCCAATAAGATGTCCTCAGAATTCTTGAAATTCGCGTAGCCCAAGGAAGGCGAACTATTAAGCATTTCAGCGATGCGTTTGACGCTCGACAGTTTGCCTCTACTCTCAAACCTAGATTCAAATTAACGCACTACTCAAGAAGTCTGATCTTCACGAACAGCGGCTGGCACGTCCAGATTAATGGTCAACGAATCCGCTGGTTGGATGTCACGCCTGAGTTTTAATGTAAGGCTAGACGGAAAGCTACCTTAACCGAGTGGGGGAAAGCGATTGCCTGAATTGCTGAAGAAAAACATTGAAGCCGACGATGAGACCGGGGCAACAGCCGGATTATTGAACTATTCAAACGCGAAAGTTCCGCTTCCGAATAAGTTCGCAACCACTACAGAATTGAACGCCACCAGGCTGGTAGGCTTGAAACAGGAGTTTCCAACGGAGATTGTGGTCGCGGGGAAACTGGTTTACCCTGAAACGTTGAAGCGAATTCTGAAGGAAGAGGAATTTCTCAAAGATTTTGCCCGACGATTAGCTCGAGAGACAGGATCCCATGAAGACGCACTCAGTATCCTCTTCCTCGTGTTCAAAGGCGAGGTGGCTCTTGCGGAGTCCGCAGACTTGCGCACTGTACTTGACCTACAGTACTTCTCGGATATGGACGTGATAACGGTCCAGCAGAGTCAGGGCGTCTCACCAGCCGAATTCATGGGGCTATACAGGTTCGCTGAAAGATGGCTGGACAACAGGGGCATAGACAAACCTCTGATGCCGGTACTCGCTCCAGCCGGGAATGCGGAAGATTTCGATAAGATTCTGAAGCTCTTATTGAAGAGGGAAATCAAAGCGTTAGGGTTTGACATGAAGGGAGGGTTCTACTATCAGGCTCTCCGATCCATTGAGGCAGTTAAGAAGAAGAACTCTGAACTCTGGGTGCACACCTTTCAAGTTCCACCTAAGATTCGCTTCGCGAGGAGCTTACTTCGATGCTCAGAAGGCATGATGCTTCCCTTCTTTGGAGTTGACAGCTTCAACCGGTGGGTGGTTCCACCTCCGCCGGTCCCACTCACGAAAGATAAGATCAACATGTTCGACGCGACCAACTGGGGTGTTTTCAAGAGAAAGGAATGGGTTCACGAATACGGGGCGCGCCTCAGCTGCGCTTGCCCGATGTGCAACAAGGGGAAATTGCCCACGTTTTTTCTCGGAGAGGTCCTCACGGTCTTGGGCAGAAGCAAGGTCCATGACCATTACTCTCAGAGGGAACAGCTTCTGGCTTTGTCATCGCATGTTAAACGGGGGAGCGTGAAGACGTTTGTTTCCCGCAAAAAATATCCGAACGAGTTTCTGAAAGAGTCTTCTGGTGAAGAAGGAGACCGCTGATTAAATCCTGCCTTCAGTCATCTTCGTCATCAGCGCGGGCAGGTTTACTTCTGACTTGGTCCTCCATCCTAATGACATGACACCCGCGTCATCTTCCTCGAGGTATCCGCTACGGAGGAATATGTCCACTAGCGTTGTCGCCTTCCATCTGCCGTACTTCTGCGCGACCACCTTCTCAAGATCCTCACGAGGGGCTTTGCCTTGCTTGGCGACCAAGTACGCGATTGCGCCGCTCAACGCAGCTAGGTTGTCGATTCTCCAGCCAATCATCTTCGCCTCCTTAAGACCCAAGGATCCCTTGAGGGTAACGTAATATCTGGGCTCGTCCATCCGCTGACCGTCCTCATCCGCAGCCATCTGGCCGGACCGCGGTTCGGTAACCTTCTTGATCTCTAAATCTAACTCTGCGAGCATGGTGTTTAGCTGGTCCAGCACCTGTTCGTAATTCCTGCCGACCTTTTCCTTTAGTTCCCACTCCTTTGCGCCGGGCATCTTACCCCGTCGGAAGAATAGCAGGTGAACTGCCCGTTTCAACTTGTCCGAGTAGAAGCTCTTTGTCTCCGTTTCCGTCATTCCTAAACCTCACTCGGGATAGCTATAGGCACGCTCACTCCGTTTTCTGCAGGTTTACCGGTTGGTCGCTCTATGGGGAGTAGCGTTATTTGTTCGCCCTCGAGCTGCATCTTCGCGAAGCCATAAGTTACGAGGAAACTGATGAAATAGGCTCTTTGAACCGTCTCTTGATGGTTTGCCGCTTTAGCAAATTTCCAGTAGTCGATGGGACCGTTTTGCGCGCCATGCAGTTCCATTAGCTCCTTCCACAGCCCGACCAGACGTGCTTCAAATCCCTCTCCATGGATTCCCAGCTCCATGAGCGTATTGGAATCTGCGCTCTCAGGATTCTTTCCACGTGAATAATCGCGTCGTTTCCAACGCTCCTGGATGGGCAAGAGTAGGTTCCAGTAGTCTAGGCCGGCCGAAAGTGCTTCGTTAGTGAGCTGTTCCATTTCGGCTATGGGATGCCAACTTTGCAGAAAGACTTCCGCTAAGTGTTTCTCACTCATTCTTTGAAATTTCTTCGCCACGAATTCTGGCTCGGCGTAGAGGGCGCTTGATTGAAACCTCAATTGTGTGTTCTGTAATCGTACGACCTCCGAGAGCCTATTGAGAGCATGGACGTCTAGGCAGTTATCTTGAAATGCTTCCCAGAGCGGGAAGTATTCGCGTAGGGTTTCGACTCCTAGTTTCACGTCGAGGAAAAACGGGTTGAACTTCCTCCGTTCGATCGCATCGCATGTTTCTATAACCTCCTTCAGCTCCTTCCGGCCTGCCGCTAATGACTGCGAGGCCTTCGGTTTCTGTTCCAAGACTACTTCAACTCGCTGACTAGAGACGTCCCACCAACGTTTTGTACAACGATTACGTGGCTATGATTCGTGACGTTCAATTGTCCAGGCGTGATGGCAAGGTATTGGCCTTCAGTAATGGCAGCGGCATTCGACATGATCAATTGCGTAACAGACTCGCGGTTCTTGGGATCCATGTGAACGTCGAATTCGTCGATTGCGCGAAAAGGAGAGGTAATATGTTGCTGTAATGCTAGCAAGAACGCCATCATGGCTATGCTTCGTTCACCCCCGCTCTGCGTGAAGGCATCGAGGGCTGTAGGATTATTCCCTTTGTAACCCACTAATATCTCGAGACCACACTTTTCAATGTCGCGAGAGGAGATTAAGCGAATCCCGCCCGTTGCACTCACTGCTTTAAGAATTTCCGAATACCGACCCGTCAATTCCTCTAGGAAGTTGGAAAGCACATCTCTCCACCGTGACAGCCGCTTGTCTAGCTCACTCATGATCTCTTGGCGGCTGACTGCGACCTGATCCGCCTTTGCCTTCAATTCCTCGTATACCTTAGCGTAGGAGGAGTACATTCGCTCCACATCCTCAGAGAGTGAGGTCAACGGCTTCATCTGTTCCTCTACGGCCCCGATCTCTATCATAATGTCGAAAATTTTCCGTGGCGATTCATTGGGTGGCTCACTTTTCGCTGCGGAGGCGGCCATCGGATCTAGTTCTTCCTTTGCCAAGCGAAGTTGAGCTTGCAGGTCCGCAAGTTCCTCAGTCAGCAACTTTCGCTTAAATCCAGAAACCTCATACTCGACATTAGTGTCGATAAGGCGGGTCAAAGCATCCTCTAATCTACCGCTCACGTCAGCAATTCTTTCGCTTAGAGCGGTCATCCTCTCTTTTTCTCTTTCAAGTTTTCTCTGTGATTCTTCAGCGGTTCCTTTCCATGAGAGTCTGAGCTTGTCGAGGTCCTTGGTTGTTAGATCTGTCGAAGGGGTTTCGGTTGCAACGTGAAGTTGCTGGAACTGACTGAGCAGGTTCGTGGCCCATTGAATGTTCAGTTCTTGAGTTGTGATCTGTTTGACGCGTTCGACTTTCTCGTCCTCAAGCCCGATCCGGCCGAGATTAAGCTCGTCGTATTTCGCTTGTCGTTTCTTTTTAGACTCTGACAATTCCTGAATCTTATCTTCAATCGATTGCAGCGCCCTCGCTTTGGACTCTATTCTCGCCTCGATATGTGCTAGCGCGTCTCGTTTCTTCTGAATGCGGCTCCAAAGTAACTCGTGCTTCAAGCTTTCCAGCTTGGCTTCAAGTTGTCTTTTCTGTAGGTACCGGTCGTATTCACGTTTCCAGAAATCGTGTGTTTCTTTCGTTGACTCCAGGACTTGAACCAGCGACTGTTCCTCGCTCATCACGTTCTCCAGCCGTTTCCTTGCGTCGAGCACTTCTTCCCTGTACGACTGAAAACCGACTGCTTCCTCGAGCATCTTGAGTTTGTCCTGCGGAGTTACGGCGGCAAACCGGCCCACCATGAATTGGTGCATGATCACTAGAATGTTATCCGGGTTGAGCCCCCAGGATTGGAAGACGTCGGTGACAGCTGTTTTGGGCACTGGCTTGTTTTGGAGTAGGTAGTAGTATGTGCCGTTTTTTCTGATCACTCTAGTAACTGTGACGAGCTCCGTATGAAAATATGGGAACGGCTTCTTCTCACCGCTGTTGTCTAAGATTAGAGTGACTCGTGCCTCGTCCGTCCCCCACCTTATGAGGTCGCTAAGGCGTTTCGATCTTTCAGTGTACGCCTGTCCGAGGACCAGCGAGATCGCTAGAAGGATCGAAGACTTACCGGCCCCGTTGGGTCCACAAATTAAGTTGAGCCCGGTTTGTAGTGGAACGTAAGAATTCTCATACGACATGAAGTTTGTGAGGACGACGCCTTTGATCATCTAACCGAGCTACCGTTGCAACCCACGTGCCTTTTGCTTCGTAAAAAACGTTCAGGGGCAAAATGGTCGCCTGTCCTTGTAGTCCCATTAGAACCTTATGTATGAGAAGCATCCCCGAGTTCGTTGCTGCGCACCTTGAACGCCGCTAATGGTGCTGAATGATGTGGCTATGACATCTGTTATTGCGATTTTTGTTTGAACGACTTTTCGTTACAGTTGAAACGTTTGATATTGATATCTACGTTTAAATATGCTGTAGCTCTCTCGAAGTCCTACGGCGGGAGTGACGAAGAAAGTTTGCGGAGGCTCGGCAAAATTATTCACTTGTCCAAGAGCCGAAGCCTCATAGTCAAATGCGATGAATCCCGCTTCGTCAAACTCGGAACGAAGGTTTGCGACACTAAACTGAAGGAAATTGGAAAAGTTCAAGATCTGTTCGGCCCAGTGACTTCTCCATACGTCTCGGTAAGGCCTACCGTCTCTTCACCCGCCAAATTCGTTCACAGAATCGTTTACTCCTTCGATTAGACTGGAGTAGTTGAGAGAGTGTCGGAAGAATCGGATGGTGAACTATGGGAGTCGCTACAGGCCGCTCGTAAGATTCGGGTCTGTCCGGAATGCGGCGGACCAAAACTTATGCGCGACTACGAGGCCGCTGAGATAGTTTGTATGGCATGCGGGTACGTTATCGCGGAGAAACTTGCAGATACGCGCCCGGAATGGCGTGCGTTCGATGAAGACCAGAAAACCAAGAGGACGCGAGTGGGCGCCCCACTGACGTACACCATCCACGATAAGGGTCTTTCAACTGTTATCGACTGGCGTGACAGACGCGTTCTGGGGAAGCGAGCGACCGACATCCAAAGGTTAGATCTATATAAACTGCGCAAGTGGCAGAGCAGAGTTCGCGTCTCCGACGCGACAGAGCGAAACCTCGCCGTCGCTTTGGCGGAGTTGAGCAAGCTAGCCTCTGCGCTTAATCTTCCGAAGAACATTCTTGAAACTGCCTCGGTGATTTATAGAAGGGCTATCAAGAAGCGGCTTATTCGCGGTCGCTCGATTCACAACGTCACCGCTGCCGCAATATACATGAGTTGCAGACAGTGCGGGGTTCCTCGCACACTTGACGAGATAGCCTCTTCCTCGACCCTTAACAAGAAGGATGTTGGTAGGAGTTATAGGTTCATGGTGCGTGAGCTTGAAGCTTTTGTGCCACCCTCGACCAGCAGAAACTACGCGGCTCGCTTTAGCAACAAACTAGTGATCTCCGGGAAGGCGGAGGCGATCGCGATCAAAATACTTGAGATCGCGAAGGAGATGAAGCTTACAAGCGGACGCGGGCCAACCGGAATAGCCGCCGCGGCCAC
>Ga0187771_10002250_pt1 | contig 13244 bp, 10 predicted proteins | sample 0116_SJ02_MP15_1_FD_133139 | JGI IMG/M metagenome (GOLD analysis project Ga0187771, IMG submission 133139) | Tropical peat soil microbial communities from peatlands in Department of Meta, Colombia - 0116_SJ02_MP15_10_MG | ecosystem: Environmental > Terrestrial > Soil > Wetlands > Peat | place... | reverse complement strand
GATGACCGCCGGTCGGCGGTCATCCTCATCAGCGCAGGAAGGGTGGGACGTCGATGTCCTCGTCGCGGATCTCGAGCGAGGAGCGGTCGGTCGTGCGCGGGCGCTCGCGCCCGGGGCGCTCGGCGCGCGGACGCTCGCGGTCGCGCAATGGGCGCTCGCGCGGCGAGGGGCCGAGCGGCGACTCGCGGCGCGCGGGGGAGCGGAGGCGCGGCTCGGGCGGCGGCGCGAAGCCGGTGCCGATCACGGTGACCGTGACCTCCTCGCTGCGCTGCTCGTCGATGACGGCGCCGAAGATGATGTTCGCGTCCGGGTCGGCCGCGGCCTGGACGATCTCGGCCGCCTCGTCGACCTCGAACAGCCCGAGATCGCGCGGACCGGTGATGTTGATCACGATGCCGGTCGCGCCCTGGATGTCCTCGTCGATCAGCGGCGACGTGATCGCGGCTTGGGCCGCGTCGCTCGCGCGGCCGTCACCAACGCCGGTGCCCATACCCATCATCGCCGTGCCGGCGCCGGTCATGATCGTGCGCACGTCGGCGAAGTCGAGGTTGATCAGGCCGGGCACGGTGACGAGGTCGGTGATGCCCTGGACGCCGTAGCGCAGCACGTTGTCGGCGACCTTGAACGCCTCGACCATCGTCGTCTTCTTCTCGACGATCGTCAGCAGGCGCTCGTTCGGGATCACGATCAGCGCGTCGACCTGATCGCGCAGGCGGCGGATCCCCTCCTCGGCCTGGCGCATGCGGTGCGTGCCCTCGAAGTCGAACGGTCGCGTGACGATGCCGATCGTCAGCGCGCCGATCTCTTTCTTGGCGATCTCGGCGATCACCGGCGAGGCACCGGTGCCGGTGCCGCCGCCCTCGCCCGCGGTCACGAACACCATGTCCGCGCCCTTGAGGATCTCCTTGATCTCGTCGCGTGACTCGGACGCCGCGCCGAAACCGGTTTCGGGGTTGGCGCCGGCGCCGAGGCCGTGCGTGAGGTCCGCACCGATGTTGATCTTGACGTCGGCATCCGCCGACTGGAGCGATTGGGCGTCCGTGTTGGTGGCGATGAACTCGACGCCGCGCAGGCCCACATCAACCATCCGGCTGATGGCGTTCGTGCCCGCGCCGCCCACACCCACGACCTTGATGACCGCTAGATAGTTGCCGCCGTCCATTTATCTACGAGCCTCGACCGAGGATGAAGGGTTTTTTGGCCCCGCATCGACGGTGCCGGAAAGCCACGTTATGCAGGGCTCCTTCGCGTGTCAACGCCCGTTCCATGGCGCAAGCATCGTTGCAGGCCGGAAAAGTCTCAACTCTCAAGTGATTCATCGGCTTTCGGAAGTCATCCTGAAGTGGAGCTTGAGGGCATTCCGGGGAGCCCGACGGTGCCGGTCGCGCCCGTCGTACCGGAGCTCGCGGCGATCGTCGCCTGGTCATCGACCGCGGCGGCCGGCCGCGACGGCAGCGATACGTCGATGTAGCGCGCGCCGCGCGAGGTCGGGCTGGCGAGCACCGCCGCCGTGGCATCCCACTTGGCGTGCAGCATCAGGGCATCGCCGAAGTAGACGAGCGGGCCTCCGCGCAGGCGAACGGTCAGCCCCTCGCTCGAGCTGCGGACCGCGAAGACGTGGCTGCGCAGCGGGAATGGCGCGGCGTCGAGCAGCGCCAGCTCGGCGCGGGTGAGCGGATCGGTGATGCGCCCGCCAAGCGGGGGGACGGCGCTGCGGATCAGTGGCAGCGAGTGCGCCGGCACGAGCCCCGCGAGCACGCGGCCGTCGGCCGCGAGCGCGACCGTGACGCCGCCGTATGCGAGGCGCGCGATCGCGTGTCGCTCGGTGACCGCGATCCTGACGCCATGCGGGAACTCGGTCGCGGCGCGCACGCCGGCGACCGCGCTGTAGCTCGCGACCGCTTCGCGCAGCCGCTCCGCCGAGAAGTCGGTCGTCGTCATCTCGCGCGCGGTCAGCGTGAGCGTCGAGGCGATCTGCGGCGCGGAGTTGCCGGACAGACCGCTGATCGTCACGTTCTGCACCTCGAAGAGCGGCAGCGTTCGCAGGACCGCGAGCCACAGGCCGTAGCTCGCGAGCGCGGCCAGCATCACGCCGGCCAGCCTGTATCGCAGATACACAGGATCGGGATTCGCGCTAGCCGCCCAAACCCCTACCGCTCAGGCGCTGGCCTCCCAGGGGAAGCTGACCTGTCCGAGCACCTGCACCTCGCGCTCGAGCGCGATGCCGCAGGCCTCGATCACGAGCCGGCGAGCTCGAGCCATGAGCGCGACGATGTCGGCCGTGCTGGCGTCGCCGAGGTTCTCGACGAAGTTCGCGTGCTTGGGTGACAGGCGCGCGCCGCCGACACGCAGGCCGGCAGCGCCGGCGGCGGCAAGCAGCTGACCGGCGGTGTCGCCGGGCGGGTTCTTGAATGTCGAGCCGAAGGTCTTGATGCCCTTCGGCTGCGCCGCGTGTCGCTGCGAGCGCATCTGTGCGAGCTTCGCCCGCACGCGCTCCGGCTCGTCGCGGCGCAGCACGAAGCGGGCGGCGGTGACGATCTCGCCGGGAGTGAGGCTCGAGCTGCGGTAGGTGAAGCCGAGCGTCTCGGGCGCGCGTCGCTTCACGCCGTCGGCGGTCGCGATCTCCACCCAGCTGAGCACGTCGGCCAGCGCTCCGCCGTAGGCGTTCGCGTTCATCCGCACGGCGCCGCCAACGGTGCCGGGAATGTTGACGGCGAACTCGATGCCGGCGAGGCCGCGGGCCGCCGCGCGCGCGGCGAGCGTCGGCAGCCGCACGCCGCCGCCGCACTCGAGCCCGTCGGCGCGCGGGCTGATTCGCGCGAGCTCGCCGGTGAGGCGGACGACGATCCCGCGCACCCCCTCGTCGGCGACGAGCAGGTTCGAGCCGGAGCCGATCAGCTGCAGCGGCCCGTGGTGCTCGCGGCGCGCCAGCTCGAGCAGCGTGCGCAGGTCAGCGAGCGTCGCGACCTCGGCGAAGAGCTCGGCGCTGCCGCCGGTGCGCACGGTGGTCATCCGCGCGAGTGGAACGTCACGCCGCAGGTCAAGCATCGACGAGGCTCCGGCCGAGCTCGTCGATGTCGCCGGCGCCCATCACGACGAGCAGGTCGCCGGGCTGCAGCAGCTCGCGCAGGACCTGCGCGGCGAGCGCGCGGTCGGGCAGCCAGTAGACGGGCCGGCCCGCCGCCGCGTCCGCGGCGGCCTCGGCGACGAGCAGGCCGCTGACGCCGGGGAAGTCGGCGGCCGTCTCGCGCGCCGGGTAGACGTCGAGCACGGCGACGAGGTCGGCCGCTGCGAGCGCCTCGCCGAACTCGCGCGCGAGCGCCCGCGTGCGCGAGAAGAGGTGCGGCTGGAAGGCTGCGATCAGGCGCTCGGGGGCGAACGTGCGCGCGGCCGCGAGGCCCGCCGCGAGCTCGGTCGGGTGGTGCGCGTACTCGTCGTACACCTCGGCGCCGCTGGCAGTCGCGCCGAGTCGCTCAAAGCGCCGGCCCGCGCCGGTGAAGTGCGCGAGCGCCGCGGCGGCGGTGCCGAGGTCGACGCCGACCTCCCTGGCCACGGTCAGCGCCGCCGCGGCGTTGCGCGCATTGTGCACACCCGGGATCGCCAGCTCGACATCAACGCCGTCGAACGCGAACCGGGAGCCGCCGCGCCCCAGCGCCGGTTTCGCGTCAAACGCCCTCACCGGACCGTCACGCAGCGCGAGGAGCTCCGGTCGATCCCAGATGACCGCGACCGGCGCACCCGCCAGAAACTCGCGGAAGACCGCCTCGATCTCCTGGAGCGAGCCGTACTGGTCGTGGTGATCGAGCTCGACGTTGCCCAGAACCGCGATCTCGACGTGGAGCGAAAGCAGCGAGCGATCGGACTCGTCGGCTTCGACGACCAGCCACTCGCCGCTGCCCCAATTCCCGCCGGCGCCCGTGCCGCGGATCACGCCGCCGATCAGGTAGCCGGGATCGAGGCCCGCTTCGATCAGCACGCGCGCGATCATGCTCGCGGTGGTCGTCTTGCCGTGCGTGCCGGCGACAGCGATCGTGCGCCGCAGCGCCGTCAGCTCGGCCAGCAGCTCGGCGCGCGCGAGGACGCGCAGGCCGCGCGCCAGCGCAGCCTGGCGCTCGACGTTCTCCGCGGGTACCGCGCTCGAGCAGACGACCTCCACGTCCTCCCCGTCGGGTATGTGCGCGGGCGCGTGGCCGAGGTGAAGCTGGGCAAGGACGCCGTCGGCGACGAGCGCGCGGGCAAACGGCGTGTCGCTGCGGTCCGAGCCCGTGACCTCTGCGCCGAGCTCGCGCGCGGCGCGCGCGTACGCGCTCATGCCGGCGCCGCCGACGCCGATCAGGTGCAGGCGCCGGTCCGACCACGGTGCGTCGCTCATGGATGCGCCACCGCAAGGACCTCGGCGGCGATCGCGGCGGCCGCGTCCGGCCGCGCGATCGCGAGCGACGCGCGGCTCATCGCGGCGCGTCGCGCCGGATCGCGGAGCAGACGGCCGACCTCTCCCGCGAGCCGGGGAGCGCTCAGCTCCGCGTCGGCGAGCACGACAGCAGCCCCCGCTTGCGCCATCCAGGCCGCGTTCGTCGTCTGGTGGTCGGCTGTTGCGTGCGGGTAGGGCACGAGGATCGCCGGACGCCCATGCGCGGCGACCTCGAAGATCGAGCCGCCGGCGCGCGCGACGACCAGGTCGCACGCGGCGAGCGCGACGTCGAAGTCCGCCGGCGCCATGAACTCGACGAGCTCGTAGTGCGGGCCAACCTCGCGGCGGCGCAGCTCGGGCCAGTCGCGGGCGCCCGTCACGTGCAGCACGCGAAAGCTCGCCCCATCGAGGCCGGCGAGCGCCGCCTCGTTGATCGAGCGCGCGCCGAGCGAGCCGCCGAAGACGAGAACCATCAGGTCGCCAGGCGCGAGGCGGTAGCGCTCGCGCGCGCCCGCGCGATCGGCTTGCGGGGGCGGCACCGCGCGGCCGGTGACGAGGTAGCGCGGACCGTCGCGGCCGGGGACCGGGAGCGCGAGGCAGACGCGGCGCGCGAACGGCGCGAGCCGGCGATTCGCGAGCCCCAGGTGGCTGTCGGCCTCACACAGCACGAGCGGCAGTCGCAGCGAGACTGCCGCAAGGCCAACGGGCGCGGCGACATAGCCGCCGGCACCAAGCACCGCGGTCGCGCCGTGGGAGCGCAGCAGCGTGCGCGCCGCCGCGGTCGCGCGCGCTGAGCGCGCCAACGCGGCCGAGGCCTTGAGCGGGTTGCGCCGGTCGAGGCCACGGACCGAAATCCGTTCGAGCTCGTAGCCGGCAGCCGGCACGAGCTCGCGCTCGGCGCGATCGCCACCGATAAAGAAGACGCTAGCGCCGCGCGTGCGAAGCGCGCCGGCGATCGCCAGCGCCGGCATCACGTGCCCAGCCGTCCCACCGGCCGCGATAGCTATCCGAGGCGCTGCTGCCATGCTCGGATCGTCGCGTGTTTTGCTCGCGCGTGCGCTCCACCAAGCGCAGGCCGAGCGCACTCTCGCGTGACACGGCGAGCAGCCCGCCCAGCGCTACGCACATGACGAGCAGGCTCGAGGAGCCGTAGGAGACGAACGGCAACGGCACGCCGGTCAGCGGCGCAAGGCTCAGCACGGCGAAGACGTTGAGGATCGCCTGAATGCCGATCAGCGAGGTGACGCCCGCTGCGACCAGCAGCGAGTACGAGTCGCGCGCGGAGCGCGCGATCGCCAGCCCGGCGTAGAGCATCATGCCGTAGAGGAAGAGCACGCCACAGATGCCGACGACGCCGAGCTCCTCGCCGATCACCGCAAGGATGAAGTCGGTCGAGCCGTTTGGCAGGTAGAAGTCCTTTGTCACGCCGCCGCCCGGCCCCTGCCCGAGCAGGCCGCCCGAGCCGATCGCAATCTGGCCCTCGACCGCCTGGTAGCCGGTGCCGCTGCGGTGCGCCCAGGGGTTGAGGAACGACGTCAGCCGCCCGGCCGCGTAGGGCTCGACCGCGCTGAAGGCCAGCACGAGCACGACGCACGGCACGGTCGCGTAGGCGAGCCAGCGCAGCGGCACTCCCGCTGCGACGACCATCGCGGCGAGCGTGAAGACGATCACGAACGTGGTGCCGAGGTCGGGCTGGCTGATCACGAGCAGGCAGGCCGCCGCGCCGACGATGCCAACACGCTTGAGCGCCAAGTGCAGCGCAGGCCGGCTGCCGGTGCGGCCACCGAGCACCTGCGCGGCATAGAGCACGAGCGCGAGCTTCATCAGCTCGGAGGGCTCGAAGTCGAACGGTCCGAAGCCGATCCAGCGCTGCGACCCGTTGGAGGCGTGACCGAGATGCGGCAGCCGGACCGCCACGAGCAGGACGAAGGCGAACGCGAGCAGCGGCCCGGTGAGCGCGCGCAGCGCGCGCACGCCACGCCGCGCAACGACGCGCATCGCGACGAGGCCGACGGCGCCCCAGACCGCGAAGCTCACGAGTTCGCTCGTGCCGCTGCCGCCGCCCGACAGCAGGCTCGGCGCCGAGGCGCTGTAGACCATCACCGCGCCCAACGCGAGCAGGCAGAGCGTCGCGGTCAGCAGCATGTTCTCGGCAACCGAACGGGCGCGGCGCTTCGCGCGGCGCGCCGCCACCGGACGCGAGGGAGCGAGGGCGTGAGCCATCGCGTTCTGTTTCTACGCGAGCCGTGCTAAGCCTGCCCGAGGACGAGCTCACGAAAGGCGTCGCCACGCGTCTCGAAGCTCTCGAACTGGTCGAAGCTCGCGCAGGCGGGGCTGAGCAGGACGACCATGCCCGGTTTGGCGGCGTAGCGTGCGAGGTCGACGGCCAGCTCGAGCGTGCCGATCTCCGAGGTCGGCAAGCCCATCAGCGCGGCGGCGATCACCGGCGCGTCCTCGCCGATCAGGTAGCTGTGGCGCGCCTTATCGGCGACGGCCTCACGCAGCGGCGAGAAGTCCTGGCCCTTGCCCTGGCCACCGAGGATCAGCAGCACGCTGTTCGGCTGGAAGGACTGGAGCGCGACGAGCGTGCTCGCGACATTCGTCGCCTTGGAATCGTTGACGTAGGCGACGCCGTCGATCTCCACGATCTCCTCGAGGCGGTGGGCGACGCCGCGGAACGCGACAAGCGCGTCGTGCACGGCGACGAGCGGGATCCCGCGCGCGAGGCTGACGGCAGCCGCCGCCATCGCGTCCTCGAGCGGGGCGCGCATGCGCAGCTCGCCGGTCGCAAGCACGCGCTCGCCCTGCCAGCGCAACTCCTCGCCAACGTGGCGCAGCGCGCACTGCTCGCCATCGCCGAAGAGGACCGGCTGCGCGGCGCCGCTGGCCAGAACGCTCAGCGCTTCGGGCAGCACGGCGATCGCGCTCGCCGGCTGGTTGGCGAAGACGCGCAGCTTCGCGTCCCTGTAACGCTCGAAGGTGTGGTGGCGATCGAGGTGGTCCTCGGTGAGGTTGAGCAGCACGGCGGCGTCCGGGGCGAAGGCGAGCGTGTCCTCGAGCTGGAACGAGGACGCCTCGCAAACGATCGTCGCGTCCGGCGCCGGCGGCTCGAGCAGGAGCCGCGAGAGCGCCCGGCCGACGTTGCCCGCGAGCTCAACCGGCGCGCCGGCCGCGCGATGCACGGCGCCGATCAGCTCGACCGTCGTTGTCTTGCCGTTCGTGCCGGTGACCGCGACCAGCTCGTTCGCGAGCAGGCGCCAGGCGAGCTCCATCTCGCCGATCACCGGGATGCCGCGCTCGAGCGCAGCGACGATCAGCGGCGCCTCACGTGGCACGCCCGGGCTCTTCACGACGCAGCCCACGCCGTCGAGCAGCTCGATGCCGCTGCCGCCGGAATGCTGGTCGATCCCCGCGATCGTCTCGCGCTCGTGCGCGTCGTGGCCGATCACGCGCTCGCCGCGCTCGTGCAGCGCCGTCGCGATCGCGGTGCCGGAGCGCGCAAGCCCGACGACCAGGTAGGGGCCGGGCGGCGGTGGCGGTCTCACTTGATCGAGTGCTGGTAGATCACGAAGCCGATCGCCGCCCCGACCGACGCGATGATCCAGAAGCGGAGAATGATCTTCGTCTCCGACCAGCCCTTGAGCTCGAAGTGGTGGTGGATCGGCGCCATCATGAAGACGCGCTTGCGGAACGCCTGGAAGGAGACGACCTGGATCAGGACCGAGAGCGCCTCGATCACGAAGATCCCTCCGATCAGCAGCAGCAGGATCTCCGTCTGGGTCATCACGGCGAGCCCGGCGATCGCGCCGCCGAGCGCGAACGAGCCCGTGTCCCCCATGAAGATCGTCGCCGGGAACGCGTTGTACCAGAGGAAGCCCACGCTGACACCGAGCAGGCAGCTCGCGTAGAGCGCGAGATCCTGCTCGTGCGGCGTGATCGAGGTGATCAGGACGTAGGCGAGCAGGACGATCGCGGCGCAGCCCGCGGCGAGGCCGTCCAGCCCGTCGGTGAGGTTGACGCCGTTGGTCGTGCCCGCGACGCAGAGGTAGACGAGCAGCGGGTAGACGATGCCGAGGTGAATGCTGTCGTAGCTCGTGATGTGCAGGTGGAGGTCCGAGGTGAGGCCCACCTTCTGGAAGGCGAGCAGCCACAGGCCGACCGAGATGAGCGCGAGTGCGACGAGCTTCGTCAGCGCGCGCAGCCCGAGCGAGCGGCGGTGCACGATCTTCATGTAGTCATCGACGAAGCCGACCAGGCCGCATGCAATCGTCACGAAGAAGACCGACAGCGCGTTCCAGTTGCCGTGGCTGAGGATCAGGAAGGGCGCGGCGAGCGCGATCAGCATGATGATGCCGCCCATCGTCGGCGTGCCCGCCTTCGTCACGAGGTGCTCGGCCGGGCCGTCGTCGCGCACCTGCTGGCCGAAGGCGCGCAGGCGCAGGAAGCTGATGAACTTCGGGCTGAGAAAGATGCAGATCAGCAGTGCGGCGGTGCCGCCGATCAGCACGCGCGCGAGCTGGCTGCCGGAGGACAGGTCGGCGGCGGCGATCATGAGCCCGCTCGCATCAGCACGAGCCGGCGCGCGACGCGCTCGAGCCCGACGCCACGCGACCCCTTGACGAGGATCAGATCGCCACGCTGTAGGAGAGGCGCGAGGAGGTTCGCCGCCTCCTCGGCGTCGGCGGCATGGAAATGGTCGCCGCCGACGAAAGTTTCGCCGGCCAGCCCCGCAAGCGCCCCGACGGTCACGAGGATGAGGACGCGCGCGTCCGTCGCCTGCTCGCCGAGCGCCGCGTGGAAGCCCTGCGCGGCGGCGCCGAGCTCGAGCATGTCGCCGAGCACGGCGATCCGGCGCACCGCGCCGGCGTCACCACCCAGCTCCGCGAGCGCCGCACGCATCGACAGCGGGTTCGCGTTGTAGCAGTCGTTGATCAGCGTCACACCGCCGGCCAGCTCGATGCGCTCGCCGCGCAGCGGCGTGAGCTCGATCGCGAGCTCCCCCTCGACGGCGACGCCGATCGCTTCCGCCGCGGCGACGGCGGCGCACAGGTCGCTCAGCAGATGCGCGGAGCGAAAGCCCGGTTCGAGCTGGCGGGGCGCTCCGCAGACATCGAGCTCGACGCCCTCGTCGGTCGTTGCGGTCACGCTCACGTCCCCCCCGGTCCCGAAGCGGACGATGCGCGGACCGCTCGGCAGGTGCGCCTCGAGCAGCGGCTCATCGGCGGGAATGATTGCGGTCCCACCGGGCGGCAGCGCCGCGAGCAGCTCCGCCTTGGCCGCGGCGACCGCCTCGAGCGAGCCGAGCTGCTCGAGATGGGCCGGGCCGATGTTGACGATCACGCCGATGTTCGGCTCGCAGATCGCCGCGAGCTCGGCGATCTGGCCGGCGCCGCGCATCGCGAGCTCGAGTACGAGGACCTCGCTGCCAGCGGGCGCCGCGAGGATTGCGAGCGGCAGCCCAATCTCGGTGTTGAGGTTGAGCGGGCTCGCTACCGTGCGGCGGTGCGGGGCGAGCAGTGCGCTGAGGATGTCCTTGGTCGAGGTCTTGCCGGTGGAGCCGGTGATTGCGATGACCTGCGCGGCAAGCTCGCGGCGCCAGGCGCGGGCCAGCGCCTGGAGCGAGCGCAGCGGATCCTGGGACTCGATCACGACGCCGCCCGGCACGCGCGAGGCGAAGTGGGGCCCGACGACGACGCCCCAGGCGCCGGCCTCGAGCGCTCGCGTCGCGAAGCGCCCGCCATCGTCTTGCGCGCCGACCAACCCGAAGAAGAGATCGCCGGGCGTCACCTCGCGCGAGTCGATGACGACGCGCAGCGGACCCGCCAGCGGTGGCTCGGCACCGAGGAGGCGGCCGCCGACCGCGTGGGCAATGCGCTGCGGGCCCCAGTCCTTCACCGACCGGAAAGCGCGGCTGGGCGCAGCGCTTCGCGCGCCACCGCGGCGTCGTCGAACGGGATCTTGCGCCCGCCCGCGAACTCCTGACCCTGCTCGTGGCCCTTGCCCGCGATCACGACTACGTCGCCCTTGCGGGCCAGCTCGATCGCGCGTGCGATCGCGGAACGGCGCTCAACGATCGCCTCCACGGCGTGCTGGGCGTCGGCGTGCGTACCGGCGAGAATCTCCTCGACGATCGCCTCGGGCGGCTCCGAGCGCGGGTTGTCGGAGGTGACGAGCGTGATGTCGGCGAGCGTCGTCGCGATGCGACCCATCTGCGGGCGCTTGCCGCGGTCGCGGTCGCCGCCGCAGCCGAAGACGCAGATCAGCCGGCCGGCGGCGAGCGCACGCGCCGCGTGCAGGACGTTCTCGAGCGAGTCGGGGGTGTGGGCGTAGTCGATGAGGACTGCGAACGGCTGGCCCTCGTCGAGCGCCTGGAAGCGGCCCGGCGCCGGCGCCGCCTGCGCGAGCGCGTCGGCGATCGTCGCGAGCCCGGCGCCGAGCTGGTGGGCGACGGCGAGCGCGGCGAGCGCGTTCGCGACGTTGAAGGCGCCGGGCAGGCGCGTGCGGAGCGCGACCTCGCCGTCGGGTGTCTGCGCGGTGAACCGGGCGGCGGCGACACTCGAGCGAAGGTCGCGAGCACGGTAGTCGGCGTCAGCATGCTGCAGCGCAAAGGTGACCGCGTCCGGGAACTCGGCCTTGAGCCGCGCACCGTAGGGGTCATCGAGGTTGACCACGGCGATGCCGGGCCCGGCCTCAAACAGGCGGCGCTTGGCCATGAAGTAGGCCTCCATCGTCGGGTGGAAGTCGAGGTGGTCCTGCGTCAGGTTCGTGAAGACCGCGGCGGCGAAGTGGATCGCGTCGGCGCGGTGGAGCTCGAGCGCGTGCGAGGACACTTCCATCGCGCAGGCGCGGTCGCCGGCGGCGAGCATCGCGGCGAAGGACGCTTGTAGGTCGATCGCCTCGGGCGTCGTGTGGATCACCTCGCCGTCGCGGCCGCCGATCACCGACTTGACCGTGCCGAGCAGCGCGCACTGCTCGCCCGCCGCCTCGAGCAGCGCGCGGGTCAGGAACGTGGTCGTTGTCTTGCCGTTCGTGCCCGTGACGCCGACGACGCGCAGGCGGGCGCTCGGGTCGCCGTGGAAGCGCGCGGCGATCGGCGCCATCGCGGCGCGCGCCGAAGGGACGAGCAGCTCGGGAACGCCAAGACCGAGCGGGCGCTCGACGACGAGCGCGACGGCACCGCGAGCGATCGCCTCGGGCGCGTGCTCGTGACCGTCGCGCGTCGAGCCCCTGACGCAGAAGAAGAGCGTCCCCGCGGCGACCTGACGGCTGTCGTATGCGAGGGCCTCGATCTCAACCGGCGGGGCGCCTTCGCTCAGCTTCGACAGCAGCATCGACGCCCCCAGTTTATGACGGGCGTCCTCAGCTCGGTCGGATCTCGAGATAGCGCAGCGCCCAGCTCATGATCGCCTCCCAGGCGTGGGCGGGCGCGTCGGTGCCGTAGATCAGGCCGTCCTGCGGCTGGTCGACGACGACCGTCACCTCGACCTTCGGATGCCGCGCCGGGGCGAAGCCGACGAACGAGGCGACGTACTTCGTGTGCGAGTAGGTGCCGTTGATCGCGATGTTGGCGGTCCCGGTCTTGCCGGCGAGCGTGTAACCGGGGATCGAGATCTCCGACGCGGTGCCGTTCGCCTGCAGCGGCGCCTCGAGGATCGTGCGCATCTCGGCCGCGACGGCGCGGCTCAGGATGCGGTGGCCCGCCGGCTCGCGTGTGCGCCGGCCGCCAACCGCGGCGACGATGTGCGGCGGGCGCAGGATGCCGCCGTCGGCGATCGCGCCATAGGCGGTCGCGAGCTGGATCGGGGTCACCGACTCGCCCTGGCCGAAGGGCAGGTTGCCCATCGAGAAGTTGTTGTACTCGCCGAGCGGCGGGATGATCCCCTGCCCCTCGCCCGGCAGGTCGATCCCCGTCGGGGCGCCGAAGCCGAACCGCTTGGTCCAGGTGTAGAAGCGGGAGGCGCCGAGCATCTGCCCGATCTCGACGGCGCCGATGTTGCTCGACTGGCCGACGATGCCGGTCGTCGTCAGCGTCTCGTTGCCGTGCGGCTCGGAGTCGTTGATCGTGCGCCCGTCGAACTGGAGCTGCGCGGGGATGTTGAAGGGCGTGTTCGGCGTGATCAGGCCGCTCGCGAGGGCACCGCCGACAACGACGATCTTGAAGGTCGAGCCGGGCTCATAGGTGAGCTGGATCGCGTTGTCGGTCCAGTTGCGCGTGGCCGCCGGCTGGCTCGGGGTGGCGCTCGGCCAGTTTGCCAGCGCGAGGACCGCTCCCGTCTGCGGGTTCGTGACGATCGCCGTTGCGCTGTAGGGCGTGTAGCGGCTGCCGACCGTCGCGAGGACCGACTCGGCCTCCTGCTGGAGCGGCGCGTCGAGCGTCAGGCGAACGGTGGCACCGGCGTGCGCCTGGCGTAGCACGTTGACGTCGATCGGCTTGCCGTCGCCCGCGTAGACGACTCGCGTCTCACCGCTCGCGCCGGCGAGCTGCGCGTTGTACTCGGTCTCGATGCCGCCAGCGCCGTCGCCGCTCGAGTGGACGCCTCCGAGGAGCTGGCCGGCGAGCGAGCCGAACGGGTAGTAGCGGATGTTGTCGGTCGCGAGCGAGATCCCGTCGATGCCCAACGCAGTGATGCGCTGCGCCGTCGCCGCCGGGAGCTGGCGCGCGAGGTACTGGAAGCCGGGGTGGTTCTCGAGTGCGAGGCTAAGCGTTGCGACGCTCTCGTGCAGGAGTGGCGCGAGCTTGGCCGCAGCCTTCGCCGGGAAGGCCACGTGGTATGCCTCGACGTCGTCGCCCGGGTCGGTCAGCGCGAGAGCCTCGCCGTGGGAATCGACGATC
>Ga0187771_10002249_pt1 | contig 13249 bp, 11 predicted proteins | sample 0116_SJ02_MP15_1_FD_133139 | JGI IMG/M metagenome (GOLD analysis project Ga0187771, IMG submission 133139) | Tropical peat soil microbial communities from peatlands in Department of Meta, Colombia - 0116_SJ02_MP15_10_MG | ecosystem: Environmental > Terrestrial > Soil > Wetlands > Peat | place... | reverse complement strand
CGGGCGAGGCTAGGGATCAAGCCATTTTAATCCTCTCCAGCTTACAAGGGGCTTTGCAGATGACCAGGGCGGCAGGATCTTCCTGCCTTCATTTAGCAATGGCTCAAATCAGGCGTTTGACAAACAAGGAGTAATTTTTTTCCCTGGATTATTTACTTATAAATAAGTAAGTAGCTACTGCTCATAGAATCTCCGTCGCGAAGCAAACACGGGATGACGCCATTTATCGGGTTTTCGATTGGAATAGGACTTTTTCTTTTTTTTCTTCTCGCTTTGAACTGGCAAGAACGAAAGGATCGGGAACTACGAAGCAAGGTTCATCTGCACCTTAATTCTCAAAGACTAAGGGGTCTTATTGACATCAGAATATCCAGATTCTTCTTTCTTTTTGGCAAAGTGGTTCTTCTTGACGTACGGAGTCCCATCCATTTTGATTTCTGGAACTGCACGAACGGAGAGTCATGGAAAGCAATGAAGGAAATTCTTCATGATCTTCCAGCAAATGCCCGGTTAAAGATTCGCTTCATGCCGGATAAACAAATCAGGGCAACCGTTACCATGGAACAGAATGGAGAAAGCTGATAGCGCCCGATCAAAGAGATTTTTTCTTTGAAAAAGTTTTTCAAAAGAAAGGAGAATTGTAAATGACCGACGAAGTGTACTGCAAATTGTGCGAAACAATGGCCCGCAGGGGAGGTCGTTATCCGGGTATGGACATCCCCGAGTTCTATGTTTTGGCTAAAGAGCTCTTCACGCCAGAAGAGGCGATGGTGGCCGCCGCCATGCCTTCCAAGCCGACGGCGGCCAATGCGATGGCGAAAGAGGTTGGAAAGAACGAAGAGGAGATGAAAGTGTTACTTGAATCCATGGCCAATAGGGGGCTTTGCAGTTCCTTTGAAGCCGATGGAAATCGCTACTACGTGGGCCCTCCGTTTGTTCCCGGTATCTTTGAGTTTCAGCTAATGCGAGGAACCAGCACAGACCGGGACCGGAGAATAGCTAGATTGATTCATGCGTACAAGCAAGCCGTTGACAAAACCCGCGGTCCCCTGACAATTACCTTTCCCCCGAACCGGGTGATTCCCGTAGGGGAGACCATCCGGTCTGGTTCCAAGATCCATACGTATAATCAAGTCTCTGCCTATATAGACCGCTATGACCCCATTGCGGTTTCCACCTGCTTCTGCCGCCACGAGGCCAAGCTCTTGGACGAAAAAGATGATTGCGGTAAGCCGAATGAGGTGTGCATGCAATTTGGTCCAGGGGCCAAGTATGTGATTGAGCGAGGGATCGGCCGAAAAGTGACCAAAGAAGAAGCCCGGAATACACTGAGAAGAGCCGCGGAGGCCGGCCTCGTCCATGCGGGATTAAACACCCAGGAGCTGGACTTCCTCTGTAACTGCTGCGCATGTCATTGCATGATTCTCAAAGCCGCTCTCAGCCAGCCCAAACCGGGAAGAGTCCTCTATTCCGGATTTCAACCCCAGATCGATCCGGATCTTTGTACCCAGTGCGAGACTTGCGTTGATCGATGCCCGGCAAAAGCAGCCACCCGTAAACAAGATATTCCCGAAATAGATGCCGACCGGTGTTTTGGCTGCGGAGTCTGCGCCGTGGGCTGCCCGGCCGAGGCGATTCAAATGATCGAAAAACCAGGAACGCCCGAACCTCCGCTGAACCGCAAAGGACTGCAGGAAGCTTTGAGATCCGAAGCCTGATAGAGCAAGGAGAAGTGGATATGACTGAATGGAAGAAGACCTCTTGCGTGCTTTGCGCTCAAAACTGCGGCCTGGAGGTCATTTCCGAAGGGAGCAAGATCCTCAAAGTCAGGGCGGACCGGGAAAATCCCCGGTCCCGGGGTTTTATGTGCCGCAAAGGGGCAAGCGTGGCCTACTTCCAAAATAACCCGGAGCGGCTGAAATACCCTCTCAAACGCGTGGACGGAAACTGGAAACGTATCTCCTGGAACACGGCCCTGGACGAAATTGCCACCAGGCTAAAGGAAATCCTTGAGAAGAACGGTCCGCGGTCCATAGCTTACATGGGAGGAGGCGGTCAGGGTTGCCATTTCCAGTCGATGTTCGCGGTGCCCTTTTTCCGCGGGTTAGGCTCCAGGAACCACTACAGCGCCCTCGCTCAAGAGCTCACCGGCCTTTATTGGGTGGAGGGGAAAGCCTATGGCCGCCAGAATATGCATACGAGTCCGGATATCGGCGGTTCGGATTTCCTCGTCTTCTGGGGAATCAATCCCATGGTCAGCAACAGATTTCCCAGGGCGCCCCAGGTGATTCGGGAAAAGAAAAGGGAGCCCGGTTTCATATTGGCCGTAGTGGACCCGAGGGTTACCGAAACGGCCCACCTGGCCGATATCCATCTCCAACTGCGGCCCGGAACCGACGCGCTGTTGTTCAAGGCCATGATAAAGATTTTGCTTTCCGAAGAGCTCGTGGCCCGGGAATACGTGGCCCGCAACGTCAGCGGCTTCGCGGAGATCCGGGGTTGGTTTGACGACGTGAACGTGGAGGAAAACTGCCGCCTTTGTGAGCTGGACCCTGAAGTGGTCCGCAAGTTTACCCGGCTTTTCGCGACGCGCCGGACCGCGCTGCGCAGCGACCTGGGCGTCCTGATGGGACGGAATTCCACCCTGCACTCCTATCTGGAGTTGATCCTTCTGGCCTTGACCGGGCGCATCGGGGCAAGGGGGGGCAATATTTTTCCAGGCCATCTGGTTGCCACAGGATCGCACACCCCGGAAGAAGACCCGGCAACCTGGAGGACCGTGAAGACCGACATTCCGTTGATCATGGGCCTCTTCCCGCCCAATGTCCTGCCGGAAGAGATTGATAATGAGCATCCCCAACGCGTTCGCGCCCTGATGGTTGCCAACTCAAATCCCCTCCGCTCTTATGCCGACACCATGGCCTATGAGCGGGCTTTCGCCAAGCTGGAACTGCTGGTCACAATTGAAATAGCGATGACCGAGACGGCTGTTCTTTCCCACTACGTCTTGCCGGCCAAGTCCGGATATGAAAAATGGGACAGCACCTTTTTCCAGCGGTATTATCCGGAGTATTACTTCCATATGCGCCCTCCGGTTGCCCAGGCGGAGGGGGAAGCGGTGGAGGAGTCCGATATTTACGTGGGGTTGGCCGAAAGGCTCGGCCTGATTCCGGATTACCCCGCGAAACTAAAGGAGTTGGCCTGGGACCGGACAAGTTACGGATTGGCGCTTGGCGAATACGTCAAGGCCAACCCGAAGGCCGCGCCGTGGTTATCCCATATTCTGGCAAAGACCCTCGGAGAAGAGCTGGGTTCGAAAAATCTTGCCGTACTTTGGAGTCTGGTCAATCAGTTCGTCGTAGCGCACCCGAAGGATTTAGAACGTGCGGGTTGGCAGGCCGGGTCGGCTGCCGGGGAAGAACTTTTCAGAAAGATTCTGCAAGAATCGGGCGGAGTGAAGATCGGCGTGGTGGACCCGGAGAATAATCTCTCTCACCTGGAGACCCCTGACCGGAAGATTCATATATATATTCCGGAAATGCAATCCTGGATAGAAGAAGTCTATCCAGCGGCTGAAGAGGCCAGGCTTATCAATAAGGAGTATCCCATGATCCTTATGTCTGGAAACCATATGGAGATGGTGGCCAACTCGAACATGCGCGATCCTGCCTGGAATGAGGGAAGACGGGCCTGTACCATGCGTATTCATCCTGCCGATGCTGCGGAGCTGGGAATTAAAGATGGAGAGACCGTGTTCATTGAAACGCAGGCGGGATCGGACAAGGTGGAAGCCGAAGTGATCGAGAGCTCTCATCGCGGCCAGGTAGTGATTCCTCACGGCTTTGGCCTTGTCCATCTGGAAAAGGTTTACGGGATCAATATAAACCGGCTGTCTGCGGCCAGCCACCGGGACCGCATAGCCGCGACCCCGCTGCACCGGTATGTTCCTTGCCGGGTGCGCAGGGCTCAATAGCCGGAGATTTTTTAGGAGGGAAAAATGAATGGTGGGAATGAAAAAAGAGAGCGGAGGCAGTTTTCTACGGCAGACTTAAAAAAGATCTGCCTGGAAGCGGGTGCAGATGATGCCGGATTTGTAAATATCGATCGCGAGGCGCTGCAGAAGGAACGGGAGGGAATTCTCAGGGTTTATCCCCTTACCCGCAGCATTATCTCCATCATCAAAGTTATGAATCGTGAGAATATTCAAAGCCCCGCCCGCTACGTTGCCAATGATGAATACCATAGCGTAGGAGAGGAATTTGCGGGGATAGGCCGGGGAATCCTTCGCCGTTTCAATAAGCTGGGCATTCGCGGGGTCGTTCCAACCAAGTCCTGGCCTATGGACCTGAATCGGTGGCCGGGCAAGATTTGGGACATCAGCCAGAAAATTCTGGCGACGGAGGCAGGCCTTGGCCAAATGGGAATGAACCGGATTGTCCTCCATCCCCAATATGGGGCTTTCATTCAGCTTAACTCCATATTAATCGATGCGGAGCTGGATGAATATAACCGCCCCTTGACGGAAAACCCCTGCCTAAAATGTCACCTTTGCGCTGCGGTTTGCCCCACCGGAGCAATTAGCAAAGATGAACCGTTTGACTTTTCCGCATGTAGTACCCATTGCTATCGCGATAACATGATCGGCTTTCAAAAATGGATCGAAGCAATAATTACTTCCCATGATTTTGCCGATTACCGCTCCCGGTTTAATGATAGCGAGACGGCCTTCCTGTGGCAGTCGCTCATGTTTCGGATCAGCTATAGATGTGGCTATTGCGTAGGGGTTTGCCCTGCCGGAGAAGAGACCAAAGCGCTTTATCTCCAAAACAAGACGGCTTACCTCCAGCAGGTTTTGAAGCCGCTTCAAGACAGGGTGGAACCGGTTCATGTGAAATCAGGACCAAAATCCGAATCCGCAGCCAGACGAAATCCCCAAAAGCAGTTTAAAATCGTTTAAGGAAAACGGGAAATCCTGCCGCGCCCCATTGCTAATCTTACCGAAGAGGAATTAGACCGGGTGTAGGAGATATTTCTCTCGAGGTGGTCCATCTGCTCCTGGAAGATCAAGGATACAGCAATAAAGTCCCGCTCACACTCTCTTCCAATTTTCTATTGACAGTCGCGTTCCCAGTATCTAAAATCCATTCAATTCAGGGAATAGAGGGACCTTGCTGAAAAGCCAGGGTTCTTAAACTGGATTTTTCCAGCGTAGGGGAAAGATTTAAAGATCCGGAGGTTTTACAACCCAAGTCCTTTAAACCTCACCAACCCAGCCTGGACGGTCCTTGGCGAAAATTTTGGAAAAGAGAAGTATGCTGGACTGATGTTTTCGCCGGACGCTTACACCCGGTGAATTTTTCCTTGATTCTATAACCTCGATACATTAGCCTATTGCTGCATTGAAACGATAAACTCACTCAGGAGGAGGTCAAATCATGTTGGGTTATGATTCTAAACGAGCCGGATCGCGATCTTTTTTTCTCGCCACTATCATTCTTGCCCTTGGCGCCTTCGCTCTCCTGCTTCCTTCGCCCGGGGCGCCGGCCGAACCGCTGAAGGGGGAGCCGATCAAGATCGGCTGGATCGCTGAACTCTCGGGTACCTGGTCATTCTTCGGCGCCACCGGCCTCACCGCCGCCCAGATCGCCGAAGAGGAGATCAACGCCAAAGGGGGCATCCTTGGTCGCCCTGTCCAGGTTATTCCGATGGACAACCGCACCGACCCCGCGCAGGCAGCCAGCGCCGCGCGAATGTTGGACACGCAGCATAAAGTCCTGGTTCTGAGCGGTCCCACCAGTTCGGACACCTCGCTGGCGATATACGGTTACGCCGAGCAGAATAAGGTACCCTTCGTGGTGCCGGTAGCCGCGTTCCCCCGCCTCACCCGTCCGGGAACCCAGTGGACCTTCCGGGTGGAGCCCGATGCCGTGGGCTGGGGCTATGCCATCGTGAAATTCATCGAGAAGATGAAGCCCGGAGCCAGCCTCGCCCTCATCTATAGTGACTTCGCTCTGCAGCGGGCTATCGTGGCCGGGATCAAGTACCAGGCCGAGCGCTCCGGAATCAAAATCGCAACCGACATCATATTCCCGCAAAACGCCACCGATGCCACGGTGCAGGCGGCCCAGGTCAAATCCCGGAACCCCGACTTCGTCATGGTCTCCGGCGGTGGCGCCTTCGATGTGACGATCACCAATCAGCTCCTGGACCTGGGAATCAAGCCCGAGCAGATTATTCACCCCTTCGGCGCGGTGAAGATGATCCTTGGATGGGGTCCGCGTAGCGTGGGGTCTTACTACGGGACCTTCTTTGATCACTCCCTGGGCGGCCTCAACGACTATGCCCAGGGGCTCATCACCAAGTTCACGGAACGGAAAGGCTATGTACCTGCCTACATCGAGAATTTCTGCTATGCGACGGTGTACCTTATCAAGGAGGCGGTGGAGAAGGCGGGCGCTGCGGACCGGGTGAAATTTCGGGACGCCGTGCGCAATATAAACACCAAGGAAATCACCACCGGGATCCCCATCATCTTTGACAAGAACGGGGCCCGCAAGGAATTCATGTACTTCCTGCAAATGAAGGATGTTAAGAAGGATATCTACCAATCCAAGGAGGCCTTCTACATCGAGTGGGACCCTGAGGTAATCCCGGTTTACCAGCTTGCGCCCTAGGGAACGAAGATGACCCTCGAAGCCATTTTGCTCAATGGGCTGGCAGTGATCACCACGGGCCTCGTTGTCGGGGCCATCTTCAGCCTGGTGGCCGCCGGGGTGACCATCATGTACGGGACCATATGGCTTCCCAATGCTTCCAACGGCCAGTTCTTCATGCTGGCCGCGCTCCTGACATGGAGCATGGTCATCGGATGGGGGTTGTCGCCCTTTCTGGGGGCCGCGGTCGTGATCGCGGGCGCGATCCCCTTCTCTCTTCTGCTGGAGAAGTGCTTGATCCGCCCCTTCTACAATGTCCCCAACCGTAATATCGTGTACTTCATCATGACTCTGGGACTGGCCCAGATCTTTGCGGGGGCCTTCACCGGGACCTACGGTCAATGGACGGATAATTACAGCATTCCCGCCGCCTGGCCCGGTGCCCTGATGATCGGCCCCTTTCCCTTTCCCCGCACTCGGTTCCTGGTGCTGCTCGTCTCCTTCAGCCTGCTGACCGGCCTGTTTGTCTTCCTCCGCCTGCATCGGGTGGGGCGGGCGCTGCGGGCGGTTTTCCAGAACCGCGAGGCCGCGATCCTGCGGGGAGTGGATGTACGTCGGATCTATCGCTTTTCCTTTGTGTTGGCTATGCTGGTCATCACCACTGGCGGCGTGCTGTTCGCGATGGCTTATGGCTTCGATCTCACGATGTCCTGGACCATGGCCATCATCGCGTTCGCCATCATGATCGTGGGCGGGCCGGGGAGCGTGCTGGGCTCGGTGGTGATCGGCATGATATTCGGGTTTACCCAGGCAGCCGTGAGCCTGTTCGCCAGCCCGACCCTGGCCACGTTTTCATACTTGGTGGTTATGTTGATTATCCTGCTCGTCAAGCCGAGCGGGCTGTTCGCCCGATAGGATGCGCGATATGGCTCATCGACGGGCGGCGGTGGTTGCCCTGACTATTCTGGCGCTGGCGCTGCCCTTCCTCTTTGCTGGAAATCGGTTCTACGCTTTCATCCTCGGGATCACCTACCTTTACATCCTGTGGTCGTCCGGGATGAACCTGCTCTCGGGATTCACCGGCCTCATGCCGCTGATGTATGCCGGTCTGGCCGGAATCGGCGCTTACACCACCGTAAACCTGGTGATGAAGGCCTCGGTTTCGTTCTGGCTGGCCATGCCGGTGGGTGCTCTGGCGGCGGCCGTGGTCGGTGTGGTGCTGGGCCTTCCCTCGCTCCGGCTCCGGGGTTTCTACTTCACGCTCTCCGGACTCGTGATCCAGACGGCCTTGACCATGCTCTTTGTGTACGTGCCGCAGTTCACCGCAGGGGATACGGGGATCTCCCAGATCCCGCCGCCCTCCATTCCCCTTCCCGGCAGGACCTTTCCCCTCACCGGCGTATGGCTCGAGGAAACTCTGGCCGTGGCCGCAGTCCTTACGGTTTACCTTGTCCGCTGGATTACCCGGTCCACCTTAGGGACCTACCTGGTGGCTATTCGGGAAGACGATCTACTCACGGAAGCCCTGGGGATCGACGTGGTACGAAATCGCGTCCTGGCGTTCTTCATTAGCTCGCTGATCGCCGGCGTGGGTGGCGCCTTTTACGCCCACTACATGGGGTTTGTCTCCCCCCGCAGTTTCGACGTTCTGACTAGCTTAAATACCTGGCTGATTGTGGGGTTCGGCGGGCAGGGCACCATCCTGGGGCCCATCGTGGGCACATTGATCCTGGCGCCCATCCCTTACCTTCTACAGGAGCTTTACCTCTATAAGGACATCATCTACGGCGGGCTTATCGTGTTCACGACCATTTTCCTCCCGCGCGGGGTATACGGAAGTTTTCTCTTCTACCGGCGAACCCGAGCCGCTGCCCGGGCCGCGGCATCGCCGAAGCCGGAGGTGGCCCGGTCATGACGAAGCTTCTCGAAACCCGTGGGCTGAACAAAAGCTTCGGCGGCGTATCGGCGCTGAAGGACCTGAGCATCCACCAGGACATGGGTGAGACCCTCGGCATGATCGGCCCCAATGGCAGCGGTAAGACGACCTTCATCAACGCGGTGACGGGGCATCTGACCCTTGATGGCGGGGAGGTTTCCCTCGAGGGCAAAGTCATCCGGGGGAAGAGGCCCCATGCGATCGCCCAGGCGGGCCTCGAGCGGACGTACCAGGCCGTGCGGGTTTACGCCCAGCTGCCTGTGGCCGAGAACCTTCGGGTTGCGGCCCTCCCCCACTACCGGCGCCTTGGGTATTCCAACCCCCTGGACGGGGTCGATGTGCTTCTCGCCAAGCTTGGCCTGAAGCCCAAGAAGGAGACCGTAGCCGGCTCGCTTACGCTCTTTGAACAGCGGCGGCTCGAGCTCGCCATGCGCCTCATTTCCCGGCCGAAGCTCATCATGCTGGACGAGCCGGTGGGAGGACTGAATCCGACGGAGATCCGGGAGATGATCCAGCTCCTGAAGGATTTGCGGACCGAATGCGGTCTCTTTGTGATCGAACATACCATGAAAGTGATCATGGAGCTGGCGGACCGGGTGGTGGTGCTGGTGAGCGGCGAAATGATCGCCAACGGAGCGCCTGTCGCTATTCTCCAGGACGCCAACGTCATCCGGCATTATCTGGGGTCTATCCGTGTTACAAGTCGATGATCTTACAGTCCGCTATGGCCCGTTCCTAGCGCTCGACGGCGTGTCCCTCACCGTGGCGCCGGGCGAGATCGTAGGTCTGATCGGCCCCAACGGGGCCGGCAAGAGCAGCCTGCTGCGCGCCATCGCGGGCCTTGTGCAACCCTCGGGGGGTTCCATCACCCTGAAAGGCCGCTCCCTCCTTGCCGTTGAATCCTTCGAACGGGTACGCGCCGGTGTAGCCCTGGCGCCCGAAGGCCGAGGCCTGTTTCCAAACATGTCGGTAGAGGAGAACCTTCTGATGGGGGCTTATACGATAGACGACCAGGCGCGGGTACGCGAGAATATGGAGCGTGTTTTCGCCCTCTTCCCGATCCTCCGTGACCGGCGCCGGCAATTGGGGGGAACCCTCTCGGGCGGTCAGCAGCAGATGCTCGCCATCGGCGCGGGACTCATGAGCAACCCCGAACTGTGCATGTTCGACGAACCGTCCATGGGCCTTGCGCCCATCGTCATCGGCGAGATCACCCAGAGCCTTCACGGACTGCGCAAGGCCGGCGTCACGGTACTTCTCGCCGAGCAAAACGCCAAGTTGGCCTCCGAGGTGGCCGACCGCATCTACATTCTGCAAGTCGGCCGCATCCGCTTCCACGACACCCCGCAGAAGCTTCTCGAAAACCCCGAAGTCGTCGAAACCTACCTCAGCGTGTACTGATCAATTGATCAATCCGGGATCAGAACCGCGGCTCTTCCAGGTATAGATCAATCGGTTCAACGTACGTCAGAGTCTCGCTTCGAGACAGGGTGCCAGAGGCGATATCGATGACCGTCCGGTAGAGTCGTTCCCCCACCTGTTCCGGGTCCTCTCTCCCCTCAATCACGGTGCCGGAGTAAAAGTCTATGTTGTCCCTGGCCATCGCGTACGTTTTGGGGTTGGACGTTAACCAGAGAAAGGGCGATACAATCGATGGTGAGCCCTCCAGGAGGTTACGGCCGGCCAGGCCGCCGCCGCCGAGTTGAAACATGACGAGGTTTGAGCCCGCGGCCGCGTAGCCGGCAAAGATGGAATAAGATCCCATCCAATTGTCCACGAAGAAGAGCCCCTTGTTCTTCGGTTTCTCCGCATATTGGAGAACCTCCTGGATAGGCGACGTCCCCGCTTTGTGGATTGCCCCCAGGCTCTTCTCTTCCAAGGAGCTGAGTCCCCCCTTGATATTGGCGGGGATGGGGTTTATGGTCCGGATATCCAACCCGGTGGATTTCGCCAGCGCCTCCCGGTGGGCGACGGCATTCAGAATCGCCTTGGCCACATCCGGGGTTACAGCCCGCTTCGCCAGCGCATGCTCGGCCCCAATGATCTCGGTGGTCTCGCCGAAGAACGCGGTGCCTCCCGCTTTTACGATCTTATCAAAAAGATACCCCACGGCCGGGTTCCCGGCGATGCCCGAAGTTGTGTCCGAATATCCGCATTTAACTCCCAGACAAAGATGCTCATCCCCTGTTTCCACCCGCCGGAGCTTTGAGGCCTCGTACACCATCATGCGGGCTAACTGAATTCCTTTCGCAATGGCCTCGTAAACGCCGCCGTCTTTTACTGGGTCGATGACCTCCACCCGCTTGCCGCTCGCCGCTATTTCGTCTGCAAGGCGCTCGGCCTTAAGTTCCGGGTACCCGACGCCCGGGCTGGCTGCATGGATGATTACCGAGGCCACGTTCGGGTTCCTGCCCAGCCCGATCAGAACGCGGGCAATCCTCTCCCGGTCGTTGGCGGTACGGCCGGAGCCATGATCCACGGTCAGGATGGTCCGGGTCCCGGCAACAAAGTCACAGATGGACTTGGCGATGAGGCCCTGCGGAATGACCAGCACGTAATTTCTCGTTCCCACGGATCCGTCGGGCCGTATATAACCAAAAAAGCTCATCGTTTTTCTCCCCCTTCCAAGTCCCCCCGCGCCCGGGTGCCTTCAAGATTGTGAACGTGGACCAGGGCGCCCCGGGCGATCAACCGGCCGGCTTTCCCGATTGTCTCCCCGTATTTCATGATGATCGCTCCCTGAGGAATCTCCTGCAAGGCGATTTTGAAGCCGAAGGGAATCGCCTCAACAGCCGTCAATGTTCTAACCTCCCCGCCCGAGGAGACCTGTACTTGATCTCCCGGCTGGATTTCCTCAACGGTGGTTGCCACGTTGTCCTTCGGATGCATAATAAGTGCGCGCCTAACCGCCATAGATACATCCTCCTTCAATTAGCCTACCCTGGATAAATCTCCCTTATGGAGGCTCTGAAGCCATGACCTATTCAGGAAAATAACAGCCTTCGCCTGGACCGTCAAGAAGAATGGAGGTTCTTTCCGGCCATTACCCAAAACATGGCAATATCGATGTTTTTAAAAATATAACGGATAGCCTGTAGGCTGCGTGGCCCTCGTGTTTGAAACCAAGGGTCCACTCATTTCCTTCGAGCAAAAAATATCCCGATTATTTCTTCGGCGCCTCCTTGGCCAGTTCCGCCTGGACCTTCCCGATCTTTTGCGATTCCTGGTCCCAGTATTTGGCGAATTCATCGCCCATCAGAAGATGGACCTCGTCCCCCGGTTTTTCGATCAGGTCGATAAAGGATTTATCGGAGCAGACTTTCTTGGCTACTTCCCTGAGCTTTTCCACAATGGGCTGCGGGGTCTTTTTCGGCGCCATGATCCCCACCCAGCCATAATACTCGGCATCGATTCCTGCGTCCTTCATGCAGGGAATATCGGGCGCCGACTTGAGCCGCTCTTTCCCGACGACCGCCAGCGCTTTCAATTTTCCGCCGCGGATCAGGGGAAGAGATGTGGGTGGGTACTGCATGGCGAAATCGACGTGTTTGCCCACCACCGCCGAAATGCAAGGGCCTCCGCCGGAATAGGGGACATGGCGGAACTTTAAGCCGGCGGCTCTGGCAAAGATTTCGATCGGCAGATGGCTCATTCCATATAAGCCTCCGGAACAGAAGGCGATCTGGCCGGGTCTTGCTTTGGCGTCCTTCAGGAAGTCGCCCAGAGTTTTCCAGGGACTGTCCGGATTGACAATGAGCAGAGTCGGGCTCAGGGTGAAGGAGCAGATGGAGATGAAATCATGCCGGGTGAACGGGGGCTTCCGTCCGTTGGCGATCTCCCATTCGATGGCGTTGGTCAGATTTACCGACCCCACGGTCAGGGTATATCCGTCGGGCGCGGCCGTGGCGCCAGCCACTCCCCCGACCATGCCGGTGGCCCCGGACTTATTGACCACCACCATAGGCTGTCCGATGATTTTTTCCGCCACCGAGGCAAAAGCCCTGCTTTGGAGGTCCAGGGTTCCTCCGGGGGGCATGGGATTGATCAAGGTGATCGGGCGGGCCGGGTACTCGGCGCCCCCGGCCAGAGCGGCCAGGCCCAGCAGGAAGCAGATGATCCCTCCGAAAATTCTGAAGCTTTTCATGGCTACCTCCCTTTTGAGGCAAGTATTGTCAAAATATAGAAATTTTAACAATACTCGTTACTCCTGTTCCAATACCTTTTTCCAGGTCGATTTCGGCTTTAAAGTAGTAATTAAATTCCAGACGAAAAGCAGAGAGGATACCCCGAGCAAGGTTAAGCTGATCGGGCTGTTCCAGAAGATGGAAAAGGACCCGTCGCTCCGCATTAAAGACTGGCGCAGCGATACTTCCAGCAGCGGGCCAATGATCAGGGCCAGGATAAAAGGGGCCAGGTCGTATTTCAGTTTGCGGAATATGTACCCGAAAACGCCGGATCCCAGTAAGATGAGAAGGTCGAAGGTGCTGGAGCTGACGGAATAGGTTCCCACCAGGCAGATGATCAAGACTAGGGGGAAGAGAATGCGGAAAGGAACCCGCAGGAGATTGATGAATATACCCACCAGCGGCAGGTTGAGAATCAACAAGATCACGTTGCCGATATACATGCTGGCGATCAACCCCCAGAAGATCTGGGGCTG
>Ga0187771_10002248_pt1 | contig 13251 bp, 13 predicted proteins | sample 0116_SJ02_MP15_1_FD_133139 | JGI IMG/M metagenome (GOLD analysis project Ga0187771, IMG submission 133139) | Tropical peat soil microbial communities from peatlands in Department of Meta, Colombia - 0116_SJ02_MP15_10_MG | ecosystem: Environmental > Terrestrial > Soil > Wetlands > Peat | place... | reverse complement strand
TGCAGTGGATGGACAAATATCTGACCGCTTCGTAGGGCCGAACGGCGTTCGGCCTCTGCTTGGGCGAGCGCCGCTCGCCCCTACCTTTTTTCATCATGCCGCACCGCGCCTGCCTGCCGCGGGTAGGTTCGGCCTCCGGTTGGGCGAGCCCGGTAGCGCGGAGTTGTGCGCATCTCAGCACTACTCCGCGGCTCTGAATCGAGGGATAGTTGGCACGGTTATTGATCTGAAACAATAAAAACCCGCAGAGGAACGCAAGAAGCGCGTACCTCTGCGCTACCTGTTCGCTCGGTGTTCGGACAAAGAGTCAGGTAGGCTAAGCTGTCAGGTGGTTTATTTTCAGCCACTTGACAGCTTCCTTTCGCAAACTGGCCGGGGTTCCTCACCTAATGTCAGTCCCCCGTGAGAATCGCGCTCCCAAGTACCCAACTCCAAGCTGCCGCCCGCCTTCGCCGGGTTCGATGGAGAGAAGTCGGGTGTTGAGAGGTTTTGCCAAGCCATCTCCTGCTCCACGCTGGACGCTACAATACGGAACTTCTATTACTCATTAAGGTGCTTATTATATCATAAAAGTTAATGATTTTCAAGAGACAAATTGTCCCCAGCGTGAACGTGCAGCGCAAAGCTCGTTTCTTAGCCTTGCGGCCCGGCTGCCGTCGGAATTCTTCGCCGCCGCCGCGCCACGGGAGGTCCCGGTCGGGATATTGACTGACCTTGTAGGTTTATACTATTGTGAGATTACGATGAAGGAAAGAAGGAGAATTTGGCCAAGCAGGGGGGACCCAAGCCCCAGGAAGGAATTTTGGAGTTACTGAGAGACATGCTTATTCTCCAGCTTCGCCTAGCCGGGGCTCCGCAGGACGACATCCCCAAGATCGCGCGGTGCGGGATAAATCGCGTGAATGGCGTGCTCAAGCGCGTCCCCAGGTGCAACCGCTAGAGCCTCATCGGAGGTGGGTATGCCCGAACCACTAAGCGCAGAAGGCAAGATCCTAATTGCCTTGCAAAGAATCACAACGCTCATGGAGGACCTGTTTATCCTTGAGGCCTGCCGCAGCGGGATGAACAAGGAGCCGCTGCGTGAGATCCTCCGTATCGACAAGCGGCGAATCGGGAGAATCGCCAAGCATGTCAAAGCGAACAGGTAGCAATCGCGCGCATGGCAAGAGCACGAGGGAACAAGCCTTCCCCGTTGATAAGATGGGCCACATGCTCGAAATCCTGGTCCGAATCAGCCCTCGGGAATTGAGAGACAAGCGCGGTCAGGCGGACACGATCCTGAAGCTTAGCTCGGCGGGCTGCGGTCCATCGGAGATTGCGGACTTACTCGGGACCACTGCAAATACGGTTAACGTGACGCTATCTAACGCGAAAAAGAAAAGGCGCAAGAATTAGGGGGACAACTTGGAGGACAGGGACCAGCAGATTTTGAGCCGGTTGGCGCACATCCAACACAAGGTCGACTCCATCGACGAGACAAACGCGTTTGCACTGCGCGCCGACGAGCAGAAGCACATGGGCACGGTCAGGAATATCTTCAAGCGCGGCAAGCGGCGCGCACAGGTTTACCTGGCAGCAGATGGGACTCGCGGGGTCTCGGAGATCGCGTCGCACCTGAGGATGAAGACCCCCAACGTAAGCTCGGACCTCGGGATCCTGAGGGAGGAAGGGCTTCTTGAGATCGTAGACGCACGCGGCAGGCAGAGCATCTATGCCAAAAAGCCAATCGACCGGACACTTAGGATTACTAAGTATCTGTGCGCAGAATACAAGCTGAAACCTGACGGGCGCGCCGTTGCTGGAGGGAAGCGACGGTGAGGACGGGCGGGCCGGGGGGACCGAGGTGATTTTCGCAATCCAAAGGTACTTGGAGGACTACTTCGACCACTGCGGTTTTGGTGACCCTGACCAGTACGCCGTCGGGCTGGCAAAACTGTATGACCGCGAGCGGCGTCGTGGCACCAAGGCCGCATTTCATGGCGCCATGAGGCGCATACGGACGGTCTTTTATAAGAGGAACACTCGCCTTCAGAGGGACGAGTTCGAGCGGAAGGTACTCGGGCTCTTAGACAGCAAGTTTAAAAAAAAAGGCTATCGGGGATTACCGCCAGCGTCGCCGCAAGCGTTGAGATGGCGGGCGGACGCCTGGTAAAGGTACATCGCCTCACCATCCGCACACTTCTTGTGGAATTTAAGTACACAGTCGAAGCTGAGGCCGTCAACTCGTTCTGGGAATCGCGAACGCGCGGTGAGCTGAAACGACGCCCAGAGAAGCTCGGCCAAGAGATGCTCGGCGTCTTCGCCCGCGCCTGGCTGAAGGGCCGGGGCGCTGCCATCAGGGAAGCTGCCTCGGGTATTGGCTTTGTCGACGTTCTTTTCACCTTCTCATCTGGGCTGCTCCATGTCGTTGAGCTAAAGATGTTGAGGGGCCGGGAAGTGCCGGGACCAGCGCAGTTGGAAACATACATGAGACACAAAGGCCGGAGGGAAGGGTGGCTAGTTCTCTTCGATACCCGTTCGGCGGCCGAGAAGGCGCCGGTGCCGCTGGTATTGAAGAGGCAAGTCGGCATCATCAGAACGGTTCTAGTTGACATCAACCCCCTGCCCCCTAGCCGAGTGGCTCGTGGCCCAGCCGCATGCGGCTAAGAGTCGACTAGCCCGACCTGAACCCGGCCCGCGCGCAAGAAACGCAGCCAAATTATGTCGAAGCAGACCGACTGGGGGACCGCATCAAACAGCGGATATAACTTGACTATAACCTGATCGACCAACTAGTCTCTCATCAAAAGGTGGTGCTGGATGTCGGAGAAATTGGAGCGTCAGACCGAAGCTATCATCGCGTTGCTGGCACGGAGCGCGATAGGCATCGATGCGATCGCAAAGATCGTGTGTGGTGGGAAACGAAATCCGGAGGCATACCGAAGAGCGTACAACGCCCTGGAGGGCTCTAGGGGCGTGACGGAAGTCGCGAAACTCGCGGGCGTGTCACAGCCGACGATGAGCCTTACTCTCCAGTCTTGGGTGGAACAGGGAGTTGTCTACAACGTGGGCACGGATCGGAAGCCGCAATACCACCGGCTGCTGCACCTACCCGCTGTCAAGCGCCGAAAGGCGAGATCGGAAATCGGCAATGACTGATGAAACCCTGAAGGACATCTCTAAGAAGATCGACTACCTCGTGCTCATGGCCGCAAGCATTGTAGTCAAGGGACTCAGACCCAATGAGGCGATTCCGGTACTTGCCTCGTTTGGCCTGGATCGCAACGCGATCGCCCGCGTGGTTGGAACTACTCCCCTAACAGTCAGCGTTCGGCTATCCGAGGCGAAAGCACGCAGGGCCGGAGCGAGGAGGAAGCCACCGCGCAAATCCCGCCATTAGCTTTTGCCTGCAGGGAGACCTGAAAGAAGAGGTCAGCGCTACCTCGCTGGAAAGCTAAGGCTGACCCCCAGATATAGGGGCGCTTCTCCGTGAAGCCCAGGATGTTGGGTTTTTCCCCCTTTACAAGTTCCCCTCGCTGTGTTAATTAACAGGAGAAGTCGTGAGGGATCCTCGCGTCAGCCTTACCGTTTGTGCCAGAGCGGTTGATCGGGTCGAGGCGAGCCAGGTCCGTTTCGGATGCCGCTTGTTTGTCCCTCGGGGCAAACGAAGTTAAGGTGTCCACGCGGACTCGTCGCCGACTCGCAGCAAGAATCCAGCCTATGGCTCTGGTTTGGTGTCTAATCCGACCTCAGCAATACGGAGCGACAGAATTGACTGCGCATTCGACTGTAGCGGCGGTCTATGACCGACGGTCGGCGCTCATAGAGCGCCGCTACAATTTGGTCACCCGATATAGGCAGGCCTCCATCCTGCGGCCCAAGGCCTACGTGTGGCGGGCCGTCAGCCTCCGCGGAGGAGGTGTAGCTTGTACAAGCTGAAGCGACTCGAGTTGATCGGCTTCAAATCCTTCGGGGACCGCACACGGCTGGAGTTTGCCGACGGTGTGGCGGCCGTCGTGGGGCCGAACGGCTGCGGGAAATCGAACCTCTCCGACGCCATCACTTGGGTCCTCGGCGAACAAAGCGCCAGGCTGCTGCGCGGCGAGCGCATGGCGGACGTCATTTTCAATGGCACGCGAGTTCGCCCACCCACAGGCATGGCGGAAGTCAGCATGACTTTGATTGACCCCGAGTATAGCGCGGCCGGTGTGACGGAAGAAGAACCGGCAGTGGAAGTGGAGGCGGGCACTCCCGAAGTCCAGGAATTCGAAACAGTGGGCGAAGGGGGCGGCAACGGGAACGAGCCTCCCGCCGCTGAGGCTGGATTCCGGCCTTCCAAGATCCAGCATCGCGCCGGCGAGATCACCGTGACGCGGCGGCTGTTCCGTTCCGGGGAGAGCGAGTACCTCATCAACGGTGAAATCAGCCGCCTGCGGGACATCCAAGACATCTTCATGGGGACGGGCCTGGGCCCGGAATCCTACGCCATCATCGAGCAGGGGCGCATCGGGCAAATCCTGAGCTCCAAGCCGTCCGACCGCCGCCTGATTCTGGAGGAGGCGGCGGGCATCTCCAAATTCAAGACTCGCAAACGGCTTGCGGAGGCCAAGCTGGAATCCTCGCGGCAGAACCTGGCGCGCATCACGGACATACTCGAGGAAGTCACCAAACAGGTAAATTCGCTCAAGCGGCAGGCTTCGAAGGCCCGGCGTTATAAGGAAATCCAGGAGGAACTGCGCGGCCGGCTGAAGGTGGTCCTACTCTCACGCTGGATCGTGCTGGAGGCCGAATGCCAGCGGCTGCGCCAGGAGCTGGCGCAGGCGCAGGAGGCGTGCGCCGCGGCGGCCCGCGAATTGGAATCCCTGGAGCACGCGCAGAGAACGGCCGAGCTCAGGCATGAAGATTTGGAAGGCCAGCTTCGCCTGGTGCGCGAGCGCGCGGCAGGGCTCGAGTTAGAGCGCGAGCGCGCACAGTCGCGACGTGAGCAGGTGCGCCAGCAAAGCGCTTACCTCGAGGCGCGGGCTGTGGAAGCAGCGCGCCAAGGCACCGAACTCCAGAGCCAGTGCCTCGCGCTGGAGGAGCAGTTGGCGGAACACGCCCGGCAGGAGGGAAATCTCCGGAGCGCCTGGGCCGCCGCCCAAGAGGCCCTGGCCGCGTTGCTGGCGCGGCAGGAGGAGCTGAGCACCCAGCTCGGCGCGGCGGAGAATGAAGTGGAAGCCTGCCGGCAGGCGGTGCTCCAGGCGGTCAGCCGGGAGGGAGATCTGCGGAACCAGCTTGTGCAGGCCGAAGAAGCCAGCCTGTCGCTGGAGCGCCAGCTCGCTCGGACGGAGGCGGAGCGGTCCCGCATCGAGCAGGAGCACCAACGCCTGACCGCGGAACTCGAGACCGCCCTCGCCGAGCACCAGCGCGGCGAAAGCGACCTGCGGACGCTAACGGAGTCCGTGCAACGGGCGACCGCGGAACTGGAACAGGCGCGCGCCGACGAGGCCGCTTACCGGTCAAAGCTCGGCACGCTTCGGCAAGAGTATTCCGGGGCCGCGGCGCGCCAGCAAGCGCTCGAGGAGTCGCTGGCCCGCCACGCCTACAGCACCGAGAGCGTTCGCCGCCTGCTCGCCGGCGAAATCCCGACCAACGGCAGCCACTTTCACGCCCTGGGCCTGCTCGCCGATTTCGTGGAAGTCACTCCGGGCTACGAAGAAGTAGTCGAAGAATTCCTCAAGCAGGAACTCGAGTGCGTGGTGGTGGAGCGGCACGAAGAGGCGCGCTCCGGGATCGCGTTGTTGCGCAGCGCGGGAAGCGGGCGTTCAACCTTTTACGTGACCGGGATGCATTCCCACGGCCCCGCCAACGGGCACGCCGATGCCGCGGTACGCGGCGAGCGAGGCGTGCTGGGGCCCGTCCGCGAGCTGGTGCGATTCTCGAAGTCTCTGAACCTGAATGGGGACGCGGCCCTCCCCGCCCTGGCCAGCGCCTATCTGGTGGAGGATGCGGGGGCGGCGGAGCGCCTGGCGGCCGCCTATCCCGAGTGCCATTTCCTGACGCCCAGCGGCGAGCACTATCACCATCGTTTCGTATCCGGAGGCAAAGGGTCGAGCGCCGGCCCTCTGGCCATGCGCAGGAACTTCCGCGAACTGGAGCGCCACACCGGCGAGCTTCGAGCCGCCATTGAGTCCGCCGAGGCGGCGCTTACCGGCTCCGTTCAGGCAGTCGCGCGCGGCGAGGAGGATCTGCGGGGCTTAACCGCGGCCAAACTCGAGGCCGAAAAGAAAACCGTGCTCGCCAATGAGAAGCTGCGGCAGACTCGCGAGACCTGCGAGCGCGCGCGTGAACAAGCCCAGACGCTCCAATCGGAAGCGGCAACGCTCGACAATGAGCACCGGGCTTCCGAGGAGCGAATCGTCGGGCTGCGCGCCGGCCTGGGTGAAGCGGGGCAGGAGAAAGCCCGGCACGACTTGGCGCTGACCCAAGCGACGCAAAACGTCCGCGAGTTGCGCGCCGCGCTCGACCGGCTGGCGCAAGAGTTGGTCGACAGCCAGGCGCAAGCGAGCGCGCTGGAGGAAAGGACGCGGGCGGCGGAGGCGGAAGGCGCCCGCCTATGCGGGCAGATTCAGGACACCCAGAACCGGCTCGAGCGCCTCGCGCAAGAGGCCGAGAGCTGGCGCCAGGAAGAAAGTCAGTTGACCCTGGAGAAGGAAAACATCGGCGCCCGCCTGCAGGAGCTGGATACGGAACTGGCCTCGGCCCGCGAAGAATTGGTACGCCTCGAAGCGGAGTGCCAGGCGACAAAGGCCCGGCGCGACGAACTGGGTCCGCAAGTGGACCTGGCCCGCGCCAGATTGGAAGCGCTCCGCGCGAAGCGCACGGACACCGAAGTGGCGCTGGCGCGCGCCGAGTCCGACCACGGCCACCACACGCAACAGTGTCAGGACGAACTCCACTCGGAGCCGGCCAGCTTGCTGGCGGGTTGGACCCCGGACTCGGTGCTTTCCGGTGAAGCGCTGCAGGCCGCGGAAGCGGAAGTCCGGCAGCTCAAGATGCGGCTGGAGGGCCTGGGTCCCGTCAACATGATGGCGCTCGAAGAACTGCAAGAGGCTGAGGAACGCTTCACCTTCCTGGAAACGCAACGCCAGGATCTCCTGGTCTCCATCGAAGACACGGCGCAGGCCATCCGCGAAATCGACCAGGTTTCGCGCCAGCAGTTTCTGGAAGCCTTCCAGGCCATTAACGCTTATTTCGCCGAGTCCTTCCGAACCCTCTTTGGCGGCGGGCTCGGCGAGATGCGCCTCTCCGACGAAGCCGATCCGGACTGCGGCATCGACATCGTCGCCCAGCCGCCCGGCAAGCGCCTCCAGAACGTGCTGCTCCTTTCCGGCGGCGAAAAGGCCATGGCCGCCCTCGCCCTGCTGATCGCCATTTTCCGCTACACGCCCAGCCCCTTCTGCGTCCTCGACGAAGTGGACGCGCCCCTCGATGAGTCCAACATCGACCGCTTCACACGCATGATTCAGCAGATGAGCCGGCATACGCAGTTCGTCCTCATCACCCACAATAAGCGCACCATGGAAATGGCGAAGGTGATGTACGGGGTCACGATGCAGGAGCCGGGCGTGTCGAAGCTGGTCTCCGTGCGATTCGACGCGGTCACGCCCGAGCCCGCCGCCGTCCCTGCCTAAGCAACCGCCGCAGGACAGTAGCTCACCCCGCCAGCTTTGACGTTTCGCCATCGTTCATTCAATCCTTGTCCTATATACTGTTTTCCTCCGCGTGGCAAAGCTTGCGCCTGCTTTTTCCGTTGACAACATTTTCCGTTGCTTTAGAATGTGCGTTGCCCAAATCACCACCATGCCTGTAACCAAGAACAGCATTCTCCTCGAGACGCATTTAGATGGGGTCAGGCTTGTTTCGCGCGGGAAGGTCCGGGACGTGTACGAGACCCGCGACGACAAGCTGCTGATCGTTGCCACAGACCGCTTGTCGGCGTTTGACGTCGTCATGCGGGAAGGTATCCCGGACAAGGGCCGCATCCTGACTCAGCTTTCCTGCTTCTGGTTTCATTTCATCGGAGACTCCATCCGCCATCATTTCCTGACCTCGCAGGTGAGCGAGTACCCGCGCGAGCTGCAAAGGTTTGGGGAGCAGCTCGAGGGCCGGTCCATGCTGGTGGAAAAGGCGAAGCCCCTGCCCATTGAGTGCGTGGTGCGCGGCTTCCTGGCGGGGTCGGGGCTGAAGGAATATCGTTCTGACCAGAGCATCTGCGGGATCAAGCTTCCGCCCGGCCTGGTCGAGGGCTCGCGGTTGGATCCACCGATTTTTACTCCCGCGACCAAGGCGCAGACGGGACACGACGAAAACATCAGTTGGGAGGGGACGGTTTCGAGGATTGGCGCACCGTCCGCCGAGAAGCTGCGCGCCTACAGTATGGAGCTCTACGCGAAGGCTCGGGATTATGCGGAAGGGAGAGGCATCCTCATCGCGGACACCAAGTTTGAGTTCGGCTTGCGGGGGGACACGATTATTTTGATCGACGAAGTCCTGACCCCGGATTCCTCGCGCTTCTGGCCCCTGGAAGGCTACAGTCCGGGCAAGCCGCAGCCTTCCTTCGACAAGCAGTTCGTCCGGGACTATCTGGAATCATTGCGCTGGAACAAGCAACCTCCGCCGCCCACCCTTCCGCCCGAGGTGGTGGAGAAAACGAGCGAGAAATACCGGCAAGCTTACCACCTCTTGACGGGACATAAACTTAACTGAAGTTCTCGGCCTGCGGCTTCCGGAACGCACCATGGCCACCTGGAATTGGCTCGACTGGACTCTGGCCGCTATTGCCGTCGCTTCGGTTGTGGCCGCGGTGCTCAAAGGTTTTGTGCGGGAGTTGATTTCTCTGGCGGCGGTGATTGCGGGCTTGGTGGTCGCCGCCCTGGGCTATGCAAGGGCGGCTGCCTGGTTCGAGGATCTGACCAAGTCGCATGAGGTCGCCCTGGGTCTGGGGTTTCTAAGCCTCCTCCTGGCCGTGATGGTGGTGGGGGCTCTGACTTCTCATCTGGCCAGGAAGCTGATTAAGGCCGCGGGCCTGGAGTGGTTTGACCGGTTCCTGGGCGGAGTTTTTGGCCTCGTCCGAGGTATCCTGGTGAACAGCATACTGCTCCTCGTTTTGGTGGCATTCGCAATCAAAGCGGAGGCGGTCCGGCAATCCATTCTCGCCCCCTATGTAATGACAGGGGCGCGCCTGATCGCCCTGGGGATGCCGGGAAATCTGAAAACGCAATTCCAGCAGGGATTTGACAAGTTTCACCAGCAACTTACCCAGGACGATAAGAACGCGACCAAAAAGTAGCCAAACGAGTTTGAAGTTTCCGAAACCTGGAGCGAGTCCGTCGGCTGACGGACCATCAAAATTCATAAACGCAGAGGGCAGTCGGTTTGAGGCCCGCAGGATTCTTCGCCCTTACGATCTGCCGCCTCTCGATCTGAACGGAGCGCTGCCGTGAAAGACCAGCTTGAAGCTCTCATAACCCGGATGATTGAGCACGGAATTCAATACTCTGAGGCGGTTGCGGAATTCGAGAAGCGGTTCATCCAGCGGATGCTGGAAAGGAACAATGGCAATCATTCCAAAGCTGCCAAGGCTTTGGGCATCCATCGCAACACGTTGAGTCGGAAGGTTGAGGTTTTGGCGCTCGATCGCCGGCCACGACGGCGCCGCCGCCTCGCTCGTTGAGGACGGCGCATGACGCACTCGACGGCGACAAAGCAAGCAACCTAATCCCCCACACATCCGCCCCCACGAGCTTCCATTGAGGCTGAGTCTGGAAACGGGACAGACAGGCGCCCTCCTTGCGTGGCGCCTGAGTCCTGTCTGAAGTTGGAGCTTGCTTGTACCGAAGCCGATAATCAGGTCGTCGGCTTGGCCGCTGCCCGGTGATGGACGGGAGCCTTCGGCTTCGGCTTTTCTTTGGTGGGCGGCTTGTCAGGCAAGTCAGTTGTGATTTCCCCGACCAGAGTCAACACCAAGTTGGGGGTGGTGGCATAGGAATCCGCCGTCCCTTTGAACCGTACCACGTCACCTTTCTGCAGGTATTTGGCGTGGGGCTGGGTCGAATCTTTCAGCTCGATGTCATACGCCCCCGCCGCCTTCGTTTGGTCGAGAATCCCAATCCGCACCAGGGAAGTGTCCGCGTCCGCGCCCTTCTCGACGCTATCCACGACCCCGCCGAGTTCAATTGTCTGGCCCTTCAGGGCGTCCCAAGTCTTCTGAGCTTTTTCCCCTCCCAGCTTGAGGGGAAATGTCATCGTGTTAAAGGCGTCGACAACCGGGTTGCCAGTGGCCTTTGGCACTTCCATGGGCGCCACTTTGAACCCGTCAGGGGGATTGGGCGAGGTCGCGGCCTGGGTGACGATGTCCTGAAGCCCCTGGTCGTTGCCGTGGTAGTTAACATAGGCACGCTTCAAGAATTTGTCGATTTCATCCCCGGCGGGATTCTTTGAGGCTTGGGCCAGGGAGACCGCGCGCGCGATGTACCACACCGCGTGGTCGTAGTCCGCCGGCGAAGCGTACAGGTAGGCCAGACCCAGGCGATAGAATGTGTAGACATCGCCGGGATTATCTTCCGCCGCCGCTTTGAAGGAGGTCTGGGCGGCGGCGTAGTCCTTGCGCTGCAGGGCCACAAAGCCGATGGCATTGTTGAAAACAGACCTCAAGCCCTTGACCGCTGTGTTGAACTGTTCGTCAGTCGCCCCCTGGGGCTTCTGCCATTTTTGCAGAACCTCCAGGCCGTGACGGGCGTCGCTATCCGCGCGTGAGAGCTTAGAAGTGGCCTCCGGGTCGTCGGCTTTGAACATGAAAGGGAACACGTAGCTAAGGAAACCCAGCGCCTCACGGCTGTCCGGGTTGGCTTCCAGCGCTTTTCGAGCCGCATCGACGGCCTTGTCAGGCTGGTTCAGTTGCTGGTAGGTCTGCATCTCGACTACATAAGCGCTGTCCTTGAAGTCCGAAGTCGAGAACTTCTGGAGGAAGGCCTCGGCCAGCGAGATCCGCTTGTTGGGATCTTTTTCGGTGGCCATGGCGTTGAAGGCGTCGTACTCGTCGCGGCTCTTCCACTGCGGCTGCTTGGCCTGTGGGGCGGGCGAAGCGGCGTACTCGAGTCGCGTGGGAACCAACCGGGCGGGCTTCCGCACGGCCCGCTCCGCTCCCCCTGCTGGAGTAGCTCCCGTTAGGCTGGTCAGCAGGATCATGCTCCCTAATGCCATCGTCTTCTTCATTGTTCTAGTACCTCAGCGTTTGAGTTGTTCGTCTTGGAAGCCCGCTCCGCGCGCCCGCTCCCGTGCTCAGGGCAAAGGAAGAGGTCAACTCGGCCGATAGCCATTTCAGTTCTGGATCGAGGATCGTCCCCGCAACCCATAAACTCTGCCGAGCGAGCGCAAGCACACCTTCAACCGTACAGCTTACAAACTTTAGGATGCTCTATTCCAAATATCAAGTCTGGAAAAACTTTGCAAGCGAAATCTGCGCGGGCTCCGCGGCTCCTTTCCCGGACCTCCTGCTCTGTTCGATGCATAGCTCGCCCTGCACGTTCAGACGACAAAGGAAGCCCCGGGAGTGACTCGGGCCTCGCCCCAAGTTCCACACAGGCTTTGCCCCTTGCGGGCGCTCCCAACGGCCACTAAAATCAAGCCGCGATGGCAGACTCACGTTCGCGCGACGAGCTGGTCGAGCGAGCCGAACGAGCGGCGGCAGCAAGCGGACCACAAATCCAGCAATTCTTTAAGGAGACCGCCAAAGAGGTCCTCGTCGCCCTGGCGCGGAACCCCCACCTCCAGGAGCGGGACCTGCTACGCCTCTTGGAGCGTAAAGACCTCCCGCGAGAGGTAGTCGGCGAGCTAGCCGCGCATACGGAAACCGCCCGGAACTATACCGTGAAGCTTGCTATCGTCCGACATCCCAAGGCCTCCCGCCTCGCCTCCCTGCCCTTGTTGAAGTTCCTGTTCCTCTTCGACCTCGTGCGAGTCAGCCAGACACCGGGCGTACCCGCGGATGTAAAACTGGCGGCGGAGGAAACGATCCTCAAGAAGGTGGAAACCCTCCCGCGCGGGGAGAAAATTACTTTAGCGCGGCGCGGGTCGGGCCGAGTTGCGGCTGGCCTGCTTTTTTCGGAAGACCCGGAGTTGGTCAAGGCCGGTCTGGACAATCCGTTTTTGACCGAAGCCCACCTGCTAAAGGTTCTGTCCATGGCCACCGTTCCTCGGGTCGTCGTGGAGACCGTGGCCCAACACGAAAAATGGTCGAGCCGCTATGTCTTGCGTTTGGCTTTGGTCCGAAACCCTTTAACTCCGATCGCTCGGGTTCTGGCTTTCCTGCCCGACCTGGCTGTGAACGACCTGCGCGATATTTGCGCTGACCGCCATATGCCCGAGCAGGTCCGGATTTATGTCTTGGCACACTGCGCTGAGAGGCTCAAAACAAAGAACTAAACACCGGCGGTCGGTGCCCGCTAAGTAGTCGGCGACCACCGCCCGGTTTTTGGATCGGATTTGGAGTTAAGAATTTCGAGCTGCCAAGTTCCAATTCCTGTTTTCCAGTTTCCAGCCCCTAAGGTATGCTTGCAGGCGACTTCCGGCCAACCGCCGGCTGACGGACGGCCCTCGAACTTCTGGAGCGTGCGTGGCATTCAGTTGGCCCGACCTTCTCGTTGTAATCGCTTACCTGGTTGCCATCACCGCCTTTGGAGCGCACTTTCGCAAAAGCCAGCGCACGCTGCGTGACTACTTCCTGGGCGGCCGGCGCCTCCCCTGGTGGGCCATCGCCTTCTCCGTCGTCTCCGCCGAGACAAGCATTCTGACCATCATCGGCACGCCCGGCATCGCCTACCGCTCGAACCTGGGTTTCCTGCAACTGGTCTTCGGCTACCTGGTGGCGCGAGTGGTGGTCGCCTTCATCCTGATCCCGCGTTATTTTGCCGGCGAAATCTTTACAGCCTATCAACTCATCGAGCAGCGGTTCGGACGCGGGCTCAAAGTCTTCACCGCCGCGCTATTCCTGACCACGCGAGCCCTGGCCGAGGGTGTGCGAGTCTTCGCCATTTCCATCGTGGTGGAAATCGTTTTCAAAACGGGGATTCTGGCTGCGGTGCTCATCATCACGGCCCTCACGCTTTTCTACACGCTCGAAGGCGGGCTCACCGCGGTCATCTGGACGGACGTCGTGCAATTGCTGATTTATCTCGCCGGGACCGTAGTGGTATTGCTCCTGGCCGGGCAGGCCATTCCGGGCGGCTGGGC
>Ga0187771_10002247_pt1 | contig 13255 bp, 10 predicted proteins | sample 0116_SJ02_MP15_1_FD_133139 | JGI IMG/M metagenome (GOLD analysis project Ga0187771, IMG submission 133139) | Tropical peat soil microbial communities from peatlands in Department of Meta, Colombia - 0116_SJ02_MP15_10_MG | ecosystem: Environmental > Terrestrial > Soil > Wetlands > Peat | place... | reverse complement strand
TGGAGAACAAGGAAAGGAAATGGCGCGTGACGCATGGGTCGACTTATCTCAGCAGGCTGCCAGCAAAGACCAGCTGCATATGGGAAAGACCATGCTTGTGCTCACTCAGGGATCGAAGGTCGATACCCCTGGTTACGAGCATTTCTTGGCAGAGGGAATTGCCTACTTCATGGGCGGCACTCGCGAAGCAAGAATAATGAACGTGATAGGAGGTAGTAGCGGTGATGGAGGACTCGCTAAGCTTTGCCGTCAATTCTACGGAACATTGAAAGATCACTCAGTTCTAAGAACGCTCGACGGGGAAGCTGTGTGCGCTCTCATTCCAAACCTCTGTGAGACATCGATTGGTCTAGATACAAGTGCCATAACCAAAGTGGGAAAAGAGCACATTTTCCACTTCAATCCTGAGAAGGAGCCTCACTTCAAATACGTCAAGAGAATTGGCAAAGAAGTCCCATGGGTAAAGTTTACCGAAGTAGTTTCCGAAAATGAAGTCAGGATGGCAAAGGAAAAACATCTCCCTATACCTGATAAAAAAGCTATTGAAGCAGCGGTTAAGGAAGCTATCGAACTCTCTCGAGCTCAGAAAAGGCTACTGATATTCACTCCAGTCTCCGCAAGATATGCATTTGCTTTCCCTTTTGGCAACTACACCTGTGTTGCCAACGTGCGAGCAGTCGGAGACGACCTTGAGCTCATGTTCCCAATCAGAAGTTTCACGCCCGAAATGCCTGGCTATATCATGATGGGAGATCCTGAGAAAGTCCAGAGAGGAGCGCGCCGCGTTTTTGATATGCTGAGGACAGACAGGGGCTTCAACAGATTTGATGCTACGTTCTTGATCTCCTGCATCAACAGAAGACTCGTTGAGCTGATGGCTGGGTGCAGATCAGGAACTGAGACTGAGATATTCAAAGAAGGGCTTTCCTCATCACAGGCTATTGGATTCTTGGCACTTGGTGAAATATCATTCACAAATCTCATGCAAGAACCGTACACCTACGGATTCAGCAGCTGGGGGATTACACTTCATTCTAGAACAGAGCAAGCAACTGAGACATTCATAGAGAAGCGAGCTGCGGAAGTCACTGAGAGTATGCCACATCGCATCACCACTGGTCATCCAATACTCGACACGTTGTTGATGGGCGGAATACCTGAGAATTTCACAGTCGCCCTGGCTGCACCTTCATGCACAGAAAGAGATTCGCTCATAGCGAGTTTTCTCAAGAAAGGAACAGAACTGAACGAAATAACATTCTTCGTCACTGCAAACCCCGACAAGGCAACAGTGCTCGCAGAGTCACACGCCAACTTCCATCTTTTCGTCTGCAATCCTCAGGCAGCCGTCTCATTCAAGGATCTGACTAACGTGACCAAGTTGAACGGAGTTGAAAACCTGACCGAGATCAGCATCGCCCTAACTTCGGAAATTCGTAAGCTCGATCCGTCGCTGAAACGCGCAAGGAGAATCTGCTTAGACTTGGTTTCGGACATACTCCTGCAGCACCACGCTGTTCAGACTAGACGGTGGTTGACTGCGCTAATGACAGAACTGAAATCATCAGGGTTCACGACTCTAGCGGCGATAGATCCGCAAATTCATCCCTCAGAGGAGCTTCATGCAGTTTTGGGACTCTTTGACGGCGAAATCAGCATCTCTGAAAAAGAAACAGAGAAAGGTTTGATGAGATACGTGAAGATCAAGAAAATGAGCAACCAGAGATATCTGGAAGGCGAGCTGCCCCTGAAGAAGGGGCAACTCTAAACGTGGCGATAGTCTTTGGCGTTGAACGTTATCATTCACGCTCAACGAGCTGAAAATTTGGAAGCAGAAGAACTTTCAAGGCTTATGATGCCGTAAACAACGCTTTCAATTTGGCTTTGTTTTGCGTATCGCTTTGCCCGTTTCTAGCGCGGGTGACTCACACTTTTTCGTATTCCATCGAGTGTCTCTTTGGCCTTAGGAGCTTGTTCATGCAGTTTGGAAAGCTTTTCACATTTGTAGTCATCGCAGTAGGCACAGTTCCTAACATTTCTTTGCTGTCCACATTTTCTTATCTCGCACACGTTACAGTAGTTGAAGACGCGTGTTCCTCTGGTTAGGCAGCCATCACAGTTTATATCTCCCATCTTGAACTCATGGCCGTACTCCTTGGTCCACAAGTCCGCCACTCGTTTTCTTTCAACATCGTCATCTTTCCTTGTTGCAATGAAAGTTGGACAATCCGAACAGGTTATTCCACAATACGCTACGACTTTTTCCATTCAGGCTCCTCTTACGACGCGTAGGTTACTGAATGATCTACGTATTATTTGTAATGGTCGGCCCTTTGAAGCAAAACATGAAGGTTCTCGACACTGGACATGGTAAATGTGCCGTGAAGCCCTCTGGTGTTGCGCGCTCGCTTGGAGAACGTGTCTGCTCTCGTCGTGTCTTGGACACGTGTTAGCCTGTTGGGAGGCAGGTTGCAGATGGATTGACAGCAACAATTTCGCCGGTTGCCGCGTCAACTTGGTAATTAAAGCTGACCATGCAAGGAGGAGGAACGTGGTGTATTGTAATGTACCACGTGTATCGATAAGTTGTGTAGTTGATTTTAAGAGGGGAGTAGTCTGTGGGTGGTTGCGTTACTTCATGGAGCACGTCGAAACCTGCGTTTGTGGGGGTCCTGTGGAATTCCACGTAGATTAGTTCAACGGAAACTGTTCTATTGTCCTGGATCAGTGCGGATGCGTTCCATCCTTCACCTTCAAGAGCGATTATGAGAGCCTGATACATGGTTATTGGGGGAGAGAAATTATAGTTGGGGGTCACGAGGGGAACGTTCTGAAACTCGACGTTGTAGAGGTGATGGTAGAGGTCGGCGATCGTAGCCTGTGTCTGCTTGAGTGTGGTTTCGTTTCCATCTAGTTGTGTCTGAAGATCTGTGTCGTTGGACCTTAACTGGGAGACTTGGGAGTTCAACGCGGAGATCGTCTTGTTTTGGTCTGATAATTGATTCTCTAGAGAAGCTATCTTGGAGTTCAACGAAGTAATGGTGTTCTCTTTATCATGTATGGTTGGCGTGTAGTATGCGAACGCTCCTACTAGAGTGGCGATCACAAGAATGATGACGAGTATCCCTATTGCGACGGCTGCACTTCTTCTGATTGTTTTTCTTGGTCTTGTCTTACACTCACTTGTTTCACTCATTGTGCACCACTTGGGGCTTCAATTGCCTTGATGTGGCAGAAATCTGAAGTTGCTCTTAATCCTACGTCTTAGAACAGCATGATGAGGATTCGGAGGAGAGCGATTTTGAGAACAAAATCCGACGTCATCGATTCTCTGTCTGTATTTTGGGTTCTCCTTTGGCTTCTTGGCGGGTCAGCTTTCCTTCGAAAAACTTATGAAACTATCGCCTAGATGGTAACTGCAATGAACTGGGCTTTGTTCTTTCTCGGGGCTTATTTCGATTTTATGGACCTTGTCTTGATTGTCTACACTTTCAGGAAGGAGCATAGACACGAATTAATCTGGATACGATATGGGTATGTGGAACCGACTACCTATAGGAAGACTGCGGCAGGGATCTCTTTGGTAGGTTTCTTTGTCTGGTTGCTTTCATTGTTCATCCGTTGAGATTAGCGGGCTTTGAAGGCTCCTTCAAACCTGATTAGTGCGCGCTGTCAAGAAAGCGGTAATTTAAGAAAATATGCGCCCACTTCCGCAGTCGTGATCACCACCGTTTTCAATTCTAACGTCCTGTCAAATCTAGGTCTTGCCTCTCTATTTTCTTCGTCAATAGTCTTGCCGACAATCGAGATAGAACCAGCATTACAGCGTGGATCTGCAGAGTACGTTCGTATGCAGAGTATTAGACAGTCTTCTACTGTGCGAGGTTTCTTGCTCTCTCGGACAGACACAGACATTAAGAAGAGATTAGAATTATGTGACTTCAAGGTGAGACGATGAACGTTGCAGATCAAGAAGTTGACGAGATAGCTCAAAAAATCATGACAGAAGTGGAGCACGCAAAATCGAAAGACTTGGCAAACTCCAGCGAGATGATAAAGATTTTACATTTGACAAACACGCACAGCGCGAAGGCGTTGCTAGAGCACGCAGGTGAAGCTCCGACAAAGCATGAAAAAGACTTGGGCAAGAAAGCGGTGGTGGAGGCATTGGTAGTTTCAACTTGGCATACAAGGTTATACTTTATCATAAGATCGTTCATAATGGGGTTGTTGGGCGCGGCGGTCACTTTTCTTTTCTTGTTGACGTTTCACTCAATAACCTTAGCTTTGCAGATTCCACTGGGGATCTTTTCGTTTTTGTTCACGCTTGCCGCATCCAGGCTTCTGGACGTGCAGATAGTGAGAACCACAAAGGTCCTCACAGACTACTTGGGCAATCACAAAAGCTTGAGGAACTTCATTCTCAACCACTTCTAACCAAGTATCCGCGAACGATTACAGACATCCCGAAATAAAACAATAGACTCAAAGAGCGCGCCATGAAGAAAAAAGAGTTGCTTATTTGCGTTTGCAGAACATCATTGTTCCTTGTGGTCCAGTGCATCGCTGATTTTGGTAATTCGTATGCTCACCCTGGGCGCGCGGTCACGCTGCGACCAGGGCTCTTGCTCGATAGAGCTTTCTTCTATAAGTAATGTAGCGAACCCTTAATTGGACGCCATGCGAATGATATCGTGGGAAAGGGAACTTTCATCTTGCGGTCCTCAGCCGTCCGCGCTGCCTTACTCATGTTCTTCGGAGCGTCGACACTAATTGCATTGTGTGTGTCTGGTGTGCTGTTCGGGGCTATCTTGAGTGTCAAACCATGGTCGCCAACGACACCTCCGTCGCCAGCAAATACTCTAACCATCTACGACTGGTGGACTTCAGGCGGAGACGCCGCCGCTATGAGCGCCCTGGTTAACGTTTTCCAGAGTGAATATCCTAACGTGACGGTGATTCAGAGCGCGGTGGCAGGCGGCGCTGGATACGTTCTCAGATCAGTGATAAAGCCGCTGGTTCTTGCGGGCGAGGCGCCTGATGCGTTCCAAGTGCACGCGGGTTACGAGATGCTGCCGTACGTGAGCGGAGGGTATCTTGAGCCGATAAACGATCTTTGGAGTTCTCAAGGCTGGGATACGGTTTTTCCTTCGGTGATAAAGGACATGGTTACGTTCAGCGGGAACGTTTACGCTGTCCCAGTGGATATCCACAGATCAAACGTGATGTGGTACAACAAGCATATTCTAGACGCAAACGGGATCAACGCTGCCAGCATAACAACGTGGGATGACTTCTTCGCTGCGTGCGATGAACTGGACCGAAACGTGACTCTGACGAGCTCGGCGGGTTGGAGTTCTCCGATAGCGCTCGGAGACGCCGATGGGTGGGAGGCAGCTCACGTCTTTGAACAAATGATGGCTGGGGAAGGAATCGAATTCTACCAGAGTTTCATAAACGGCAACGTGATCAACCCGGCAGATCCTAAACTGAACGATGCCCTACGCTTGCTAGCTAGGTACTTGAACTATACGAACGCGAACCACGAGTCCTTGACTTGGGATGAGGCGACCTTGCTGGTGGTCAATGGGAATTCAGCGTTCAACATAATGGGTGACTGGGCCAACGCGGAATTCGTCATCGCAAACAAGATCTACAACGTGGATTATGGCAGCTTTCCAGTTCCTAGCACGTCCGGAATGTACGGCCTCGTTGTCGACTGCTTCGAACACCCGAAGGGCGTTAAGGATCCAGTCAACTCTCTCAACTGGCTGAGAGTCGTCGGATCAATACAGGGACAGAACGCCTTCAACCTGCTAAAAGGTTCCATTCCGGCCCGCACCGATGCTGGCAGGATCTCGATATACGGGCCGTATCAACAGGCAGCCATTGCCAACTTCCACAGCGCAGCCTACCTGTACCCCAGCATCGTGCACGGAAGTGCGATGCCCGAATCATTCACGGTGGAGTTCTGGACCATAGTCAATTCGTTCGTGAGCGGTAGCAGAAACAGAGATTCGACCGTGGCGATACGCGTGGCTGCAAATTCCATAACGCAGGCCATAACCGCTTATAGTAATGATTTCGTCAAAGTCTGGAATCTTCATTAAACCTCCGTTTCTCTATTGTTGTTTCTCCAACGCGTAAGACCACGTCAGCTTGTTTCTGCAACTTGGACAAGTCGGTGGATCGCACGTTCAGCGCGCGGGAAATGGTGCGGAAAAACATGATGAAAACGGGGAGCCTATGGATCCCCATTGGGTGTTCCCATGTTTTCGAGCTCTAGGTTGAGACGGTACGGAACGCGCTCGTTGTTCTACATGCGGTGGTACTCAGCCATGGCGCACGCTGGTTTCTGGAGCACTACTAATACATTTATGAAAGAACCATAGCAGAATGATTTGAGGAGATCTCGCTGACGCAGTTTTGGACATTGAAGCTGGCATACGAGAGGAACCTTGCGGGCGGAAAAATGCTGGTCGGCATTTTCTTGGTGATCATTGCTTTGACAGAAATCGTGATTTATTGGGGATTGAGTAGCGGCCGATCCCCACAAGAATACCTGTTGACTTCAGTCGGTTTTCTGATCGCATTGCCTCTCTTCGCTTATTTCGTATTCCGATCATTCACTCGTGGCAAAGATGCACTTAGGACTTTCGTAAATTCTACTGCTGACTTGATAAAGTCTTGGGCTTGCATCGGACCGTTACCTGAGACCGGCGGTTATGAAGCAGTCTGCGAGTTTTCGAACGGTTGCTTTGTGCAATGTGTTTTCGGGGTAATGAACGTGAAGAAAGGAAGTAAGAGTGGCATACTTAGAGTGTTTAAATTCATAAAGGGCCCGGATAGGGTTCTTTCAGCTCCGCTTGTAAAGGCGAAAAATGACAAAAGGACGCTGAAGACGACAAAGTTTCCGCGGAGCGAAAAGGATCTTGACTCTTGGAAGACCAGCGAAACTCCGTGGAAGAGAGGCGTAAGCAACGACGAATTCGTACGCTCTTGGATCACAGCTCACTTAGGTTGGAGAACCTTTCACTTTTCTCGACCCTCCCCTGGAAGTATTATCTATCCGCCGGTCGTGTTCTGCCTTGACCTTTTCTTGCGAAGCTCTGAGCATGAAGGTGAATGGCTGAAGGGGAAAGCCATAGGCTTTGCTCTGAACTACATCGAGCCTATTGACCCACAGGAAATCAAGGATTTCTACAGCTGGACGATAACGACAGCCGACAGAATCATCCAACACATAGAAGAGACGATCTGAGTGCGCTATGATGTTGCAAAATTCAGACTTTGATAGATTTATCGCGGTCTATAAAGTTAGCATGCAGTTCTGGCTAGTGTAACCTTCATAGCATATTCCAAACAAGATCAGTGAAGGAATACTTGAAGACCCAGTCAATCTCAGAGCAATCGTGCGAGATGGAAGTCAGTAGTAGAGGAAGTTGTCCGCTTTCGCGCTATGAGGTGGGGAATGACAGCGCGTTCCTACTCTTCATGTTTCTTGTCCTCTGTTTCCAGATACTTGACTATGGTTCTTTTTGAGAATGGTTCGACGTTCATTTCCAGAGCTTTTCGAGGATCGGCCCAGAGGAAATCTTGGATTTCTTTGTTGTCGATTTGGACGCGGTTTGTCTTGGCTTTGCACAGGAAATCTAGGAAGATGAAGTGTTTGCGGTTGATGAATTCGGGTGAATAGATGGCTTCTTGAAACTGCAGGAACTTGATGTGTCCTATTTCAAGGCCGACTTCTTCTTTGATTTCTCGTTTCAGAGCTTCTTCTGCCGTCTCTCCGAGTTCTATGTGTCCTCCAGGCAACGTGAAGCGATTTTGCCATTTGTTGGACTTGGCTAGTAACACCTGACCTTTTCGATTTATTATTAGGGCTCCCACCGTTGGCTCAGGATAACGGCGGACTCCATTGTCGCTCACGATCAATTCATCACTCGTTTACCATTTCTGCTCAATAGAATATAAGGTGAAGAAACGCACGCTTGCTACGTGCTCACTTAATGAATCTGTGTCCCTTCTTGCAAGGTCGTCAAAGTCTTTGCAATGAGTCTCAGAACCTCGTATCTTGTATTCGTGGCTGCGTCGCTGAATCCGTTTTTCCGGCTATGGAGCATGAAACTCTTACGAGTTTGCAGCTTGTAGTGGGGTTGCTAAGAAAAGCTCGCGTGTTGGTCGTAACACCACGGGCAGTGGAGAGGCCTCCCGCAACTTTCTCTTTTTCTCAAAAACCAGGATTTCGCGTGACTGTGTTTGCAACGCCCCCGATTCTGAAGAGAGAGCCCGAAGCGGACTCTAGTGCGCTAGCCTCGGCATTCTCCTACTGCGAGAAAGAACGACGCCGTGAAAAAGGAATCAGGGTTTTCTAGGAATTTCTTGACTTCCTTCATTGTTTCTTCATAGTCTCAACAAGCCTCAACTCAACATCCTTCATGCCAATCCGACACAGCAGTAGATGTTTCAAATGCTAAATATGATTTGTGAGTGAATGGGCGAGTTCCTATAGCTTTTACGCGCGCGGGTCAATCTGACTCTAGAGAATATGTCGAAATGATAGAACAGAAAAACTCTGCACAAGAGCCGCTTGGTTCAGAGTTTTATCATGATGTTTCCGTTTTCAACTCTAACCTGATACGTAGGTTCATCCTTTGCTTTAGGGTGCAAAAACCCGATTTTTGGGTGGGAAACTACTTTGCCAGTAGTCACATCGAATTTCGCGTGATGCTTTGGGCAAGTGACAACGTTGCCCTCTAGAACGCCCTGTGAAAGGTCTCCGCCAGCATGAGTGCACCTGTTGCCGATAGCATAGTAGTTACCATTCACGTTGGCTATCAAAATCTCTTTGTCTTCCAACTTGACAGCTTTCATCTTTCCAACTGGAACCTCTGCGTTTCCAGCGACCCTAACATAGCCAGACTCCACGAACTCTCACCCCTTTGCGCTTCGAATAGTTATTACGTTCACCTATAACTTTATCGCCGTTTGTGTCTACCGCGAAAACGGTTGCTCCTTCACCGCCTTTTTCAACACTGAGTGAACTATGCGCGCGCTGTGATTTTAGGCTGGCGCTGGTCGTAACGCAGTGCACTGTGGAGACATCTCTGCAAACGTCTCTTTTCCTGGTTCTGCTTCGAATGGTCGCGTAACTTTAAGGGTGGCGCTTGTGCTATAACTTCTATGGGAGGGGGTGGCTTGCACAGAGTATCTGCACTGATTATGTGGGTGCTGCTTTTGACAAGCGTTTTGACTCTGGGAATACACATTCGACGTGCCTGTGGCACTTCTATTATTGTTCCAGGTGATTACCAGACGATACAGGAAGCCATAAGTGCAGCTGCGCTTGGAGACACGGTTTATGTGAAGTCAGGGAACTACTATGAAAACCTCATTTTGGATAAGCCGTTGTCGCTCGTTGGAGAAAACGTGGAAACGACGACTATTCATGGCAACGAAACCGCAGACATCGTGACCATAAACGCAGCGAATGTCTTGGTAACTGATTTCACGATAGAGAATGCGAAGCAGGATGGGAGAAATGGTGTGGGGCTCTACGACGCCGTCGATTGCATCGTGTCCGGAAACAACTTCGAAAACAATTGGATGGGCATCATCATTTCAGGTGGCTCAAACATCAACATCACGGGCAACCGGATGGAGGGAAATGAATACGGCGTTGCGGGCGACGGTTGCTCCGGCTGCATCATTGCTGAAAATGTGGTGAAGAACAATTGGGACGGCATCGGAATTGACGAATCTTCAGACGTCAACGTGGTGGGGAACAGTGTTTCCAACAATCAGGATGGTGGTTTCGTAAGCGACTTCCCCGTTGGCAACTACAGCATAGTTGGAAACAGTTTCTGGAGCAACACTTACGGGATCTGGATCAACGGAGAGATATCCAAGAACGTGAGTGGTAACAGCATAAGCAACAACAACATAACATCCAACAGTTATGGCATCCTGCTTCACAACGATCTAAGCGAGAAGATAACCAAGAACGACATTGCGAACAACACGGAGGGTATCCACTTCGACGTTTCTTCGAATAACTCTGTCTACCACAACAATTTTCGAAACAACACGAACCAGGTCTATGACGATAATTCTTCGAATCTGTGGAACGACTATTATCCCTCGGGTGGAAACTATTGGAGCGACTACAGCGGCGTGGACATCAAAAGCGGACCCAATCAAGATCAGCCTGGAAGCGACGGCATCGGTGACACGCCTCGAGCAATTGACAGCTACAACAAGGACGAGTACCCCCTCGTCTATGCTTACGGAAGCCCCCCGCCACCCAGCCAGAAACTGTCAATCACCGCCACGGACGGCGGCACAACCGACCCTCCTCCTGGAACATACACTTACACACTGGGACAAAATGTTTCAGTGCGTATAACTTCGAATCAGGGATACTCGTTCAGCCACTGGGAACTCGACGGTCTAGACATCGGCGCGCCTAACCCTGTAATCGTACCCATCGACTCAGACCACAGTCTGCGGGCAGTGTTCGTCGAAGAGACATACGATGTGACCATCAGTGCCTACTGTAACATTGAGGGCGTGAACGTATCCGTAGACATTTTGAAAGACAATTCTGAAACAGGGTTTACGACACCCTGCACCTTCACTGGTTTGACAGGCTACCACAATTTCACAGTCCCACCTTCCGATGGGAGCGGACACCCATTCAAACAATGGAGCTCTAGTGAGAACAGCACGACGATAACGGTGAACACAAGCGGGACCTACACGGCAACTTACGATGCAGAATACCTTTTGACGATCACGTCAAACGGCGGGGGAACCACGAGTCCTCCACCAGCTACATACGGCTACTGGTCAGGAAGTTCGGTCGACGTATTGGCAATACCTGACCGAGGATACTATCTTGACTATTGGCAGCTAGACGGAGCCAACATAAGTGGGCTATACAGTGCAATGGTTGAAATGGACACGAATCACACGCTGCAACCGGTGTTTAAACAGCTGACCCAAGGCGATGATGTCGCCGTAAAATACATCAGCAACCCAAAGACTGTAGTTTTCCAAGGATATTCTGTGATATTCAACGTGACCGTCATGAACGTTGGCATTTATGCAGAGACTTTCAACGTCACTCTATACGTCAACTCTTCTTCATATTTCCTTCAGCCAGTCGGGCTGCAATCAGTCACGTTGGAAAGCAGCGACTCGGCCACCATTACGCTTTCGTGGAACACCACAGGCATTGCGAAGGGCAACTACACCATAAGCGCTTACGCTTGGCCCGTTCTCGGCGAGACCGACACGGCTAACAATAACTTCACTGGTGGCTCCGTTTACGTGTCTATGATCGGTGATTTGACGGGCACTACACCTTTCGTTCCTGACGGCAAATGCGACGGCAGAGACATAACCGTCGTTGCCAAATGCTTCGGCTCCAGCATGGGAGACCCGAATTACAACCCGAACTGTGACATCCTCAACCGTGGCAAAATAGACGGAAGGGACATAACAATCGTGGCAAAACACTTCGGAGAACATGACCCTTAGACCCCCACTTTTCTTGAGCTGACAGAGAGTCTATACGAGGAGCGAGCCGGTCGCGTTACTCCACGCTCCACGTGCAAAGAAAAAGATTGGATTCGCTTGCAAGAATACCGTGAAACTGTCTACAGTCTTCTTGTCTATCGTTGCTCTTATACACGTGAATTGAGTTTGAGGTTTTGGCATTTATTGTTCTTGCGAGTGTGGAACCCATCTTTGATTTCGAAGTAATCCTCAGGTTTCTGTGAAAACCGTGAAAAGTATCTGGAGATAGCTTAGTGCGTTGACACCACTTGCGCAGTCATTCGTACGGTTTGATTTTTTGCCACTAGCGCAAACCGTCTATCATTACAGTTTCCAGATGCCGAGATATCTGGCTGACGGCGCACTCCTCTCCAGTCCACCACATGCACCTATCGACTGCACAACTGACGGAAAACCCTTCCTTCATCATCAGAGGACAGCGTTTTACTAGTTTTTTCGCGAGACCAGTGGATGCTTCGGCGTCGTAGTAGATATCTATTACTTTCCTCAGGCGAGTCGAAACTCCGTTTAGGGGAAGCCCATTCAGGAATTCAACGACGCCCTCTGAACGGATGAGGTCAGTCAATGTCACTAAACCCAGGAGCTGCCCGTTTTCAACTACGGGGAGCTTCTTGATGTTCTTCTCAAGCATGAGTTTCGCAGCATCACCCGCACCCATCTCAGGCGACGCGTCAATCAGAGGCGTAGACATTATTCCTGCGGCTTTCTGCTTCTCGGAGCCTTTGGATCTGCACACCACACGTTTGATCATGTCACGTTCTGTTACGACACCAACAGGTTTTCCATCATCGACAATTACGACGCACCCAATTTCATGCTTGTTCATGAGCTCTGCAACTTGACATATGGAGTCGTCTCGTTCCGCAGTTATGACGTTCGCAACCATTATCTTCCGAAGATTCTGAGACATTAATGCACCCACGCGATTCGTATATTTCAAACAACAGCCCTTCCTATTCGTATATTTTATGAACTTCAGATCCAGATCATAAGCTGACGATAGCACGTCCGGGGCTTCACAATTTGACTACTGTGCTTCGAGACGGTGTATTCAATTTCGGTTTCGTTTCAAAGGAAATATAATGTTTCCATACATAAGTGCCAGGAGATGAGGGGTTGATGTACGCAGACTGTACAACCCAAGAATTATGATATCAACGACTTTTACGAGTGGCAACCGGGTGCTGGTATGATTCCGAGTTGTTGCATAAGATTGAGGGTATCTAATCTTGACCAGATTTCAACGATTTTGCCGCTCGCAAATTGGTCGATCTCGATTGCCCAAAACTCTACTTTCTTGTTGGTTGGGGGAATGCCCATGAATTCGCCTTTCTGTGTGCCTGTTGTTGTGTAGCGGATGACTGCTTTGTTTCCTTCGACGACTACATCTTCAAGAGTGCAGTGGTAGTCTGGAAAGGCGGTCATGAGCATGCTGGAAGTTCTCTTGAAGTTTTCGAGTCCGCGGATGTCTGTGCCGGTGCCGCTGTGAACGATTACGTTAGGAGCGCAAGTTTCGTCTAAAACGGTCACTAAGGCCTCTTTTCCTTTGTTTATTTCTTCGAGAATATGTCGCTCGAGTGATTTGATTTTTGCTGACATAGGAAATCCGTGTTGATTGCATAAACTCTTTGTAGTATAAATAACTATGAAATGGTCAAAGGAGGATTTGCAAATG
>Ga0187771_10002246_pt1 | contig 13256 bp, 8 predicted proteins | sample 0116_SJ02_MP15_1_FD_133139 | JGI IMG/M metagenome (GOLD analysis project Ga0187771, IMG submission 133139) | Tropical peat soil microbial communities from peatlands in Department of Meta, Colombia - 0116_SJ02_MP15_10_MG | ecosystem: Environmental > Terrestrial > Soil > Wetlands > Peat | place... | reverse complement strand
TTGCGGTGCTCCTCGCTGCGGACGCCGCCCGCGATCAGGCCCACGTCCGCCTCGGGGATTTCCATCTCTTTTTGCTCGCCAGTCTGGCCGAAGAGTTTGTGGTCCATGATAACAGGCATATGCAGAATATTTACTTTCTCGAGGATATCCAGGAGGGGCTCGCCGATATCGAGGATCGTGACTTCACAACCGCCGCATATGGCGAACCACTCCTCGTTCAGTCGTACCGCCATGTATCACCTCCTGAAGAACAGTCGAAAAGTCGAAGAGTCAAAAAGTTGAAACGCCTCCGGTCCCGCAGGCGCGCGAGTGGAACCTGCCGCCCCGATGGGCGGCGCAACGAGGCAGTTACCCGGTCCGGTAAGGGCTGGCGCCGAGTCTCTGCACCTGCTCGGTGAATTCCCGAACCACTTGCGCGAACCTCGCTCCTTCCGCGGCCGAAACCCATTCCAGGCGAAAGCGCTCTTCTTCGATGCCGAAGTCGGCAAGCATCAGACGGATGGCCTCAGCCCGCTTTTCAGCTTTCAGGTTGCCTTCCTGATAGTGGCAGTCACCGGGGTGGCAGCCGCACATGAGAACGCCGTCGGCGCCCTTGGTGAACGCGTCAATGACGAGGTTGGGGTGCACCATGCCCGAGCACATCACGCGAATGATCCGGATGCTGGGGGGGTATTGAATCCTGGCAACACCCGCCAGGTCGGCGCCCGCGTAGGAGCACCAATTGCAGCACAGCGCGATGATCAAAGGCTCGTAGGTCTCGCTCATGACGCCACACCCAGGGCAGCATTGATCTGGGCCCTGATTTGCTCCAGGGTGAATCCCTTGATGAAGACTCCGTTCTTCGGGCACGTCGCCTGGCAGCACCCGCAGCCCTTGCAGACGCTCGCGTTGGTCTCCACCAGTTTCTTAACCGATCCCTGCCAGGCATACTCGAGCAGGGTGATGGCCTTGTACGGGCAGGTGTCCACGCAGTAGGCGCACCCGTCGCAACTTTCTTCAATGACCTCCGAAATGTTGGCTTCCAGCTCGAGGCTGTCCTGGGAGAGGATCGTCGCCGCCCTGGCCGCTGCCGCTTGCGCCTGGAGGATGGATTCCTCGATGCTCTTGGGTGAATGTGCCAAGCCGCAGAGAAACACGCCGTCGGTCATGAAATCCACAGGGCGCAGTTTCATGTGGGCTTCGAGGAAGAATCCCTCCTGGTTCAGCGGAATCTTCAGGAACTGCGCGATCTGCCGGTTGCCTTCGTGAGGGTGAATGCCTGCGGAGAGCACCACCAAGTCCGCGTCGATGGTCAGCGGCATCCCCAGCGTCTGGTCGATGACGGACACCTCCAGCCCATGGCCGTTTGGCGACACCTCGGGTTTGCTGTTCTCGTCATAGCGCACAAAGATGACGCCTTGCTGCCGCGCTCGGGTGTAGTAGCTCTCCTTGAAGCCGTATGTGCGGATGTCGCGGTAGAGGATGTACACTGGCGTATCAGGCGAGAGGGCCTTGATCCGCAGGGCGTTCTTGATGGCCTCCGCACAGCAAACGCGCGAACAGTAAGGCCGCTCCGTATCCCGCGACCCTACGCACTGGATCATGACCACACGCTTCGTAGCTCCATCTGTAGGGCCGAGCGGCGCTCGGCCAGGGCGAACGCCGTTCGCCCCTACTGCCCTCAAGAAGCCGTTTCCTGAAGCCAGGTGCTCCTCGAGCTCCCGCTGCGTCATCACCCTCGGGTCCTGGCCATAGAGGTATTCTTTGGGTACGTACTCTTTGGCGCCGGTGGCCACGATCACCACGCCGTGAGCGAGTTCGGTAGTTTCGCCGCGGGCTGAAATCTTGGTCTTGAAATCCCCGATGCTGCCTTCGATGCCCTCGACGGTCGCCCCGGTAAACACCCGGATCCGGTCGTTCCGCCGGACTCTCTCCAGCAAACTCGACAACTCAACCTGAGGCTTCTCTCCGTTGAGCAGGTAGTGGATGTGCCGGAGGTTGCCGCCCAGCTCATCGGCCTTTTCCACCAAGTACGCGTCAAACCCCTGCTCTGCTATCGCCAGGGCGGCGGTCATGCCGGCGAGCCCCCCGCCGATCACCAGGGCGGATTTCTGTATCGCGAGCGACCGCTTTTGAAGCGGCTCAAGGAGCCGCGCCTTGGCCACCGCCATCCGCACCAGATCCTGGGATTTCTGCGTGGCCCGCTCGGGCTCGTGCATGTGGACCCAGGAGCATTGGTCCCGGATATTCGCCATCTCGTAGAGGTAAGGATTTAGTCCCGCCTCGCGCAGGGTGTTGCGGAACAGCGGCTCGTGAGTCCTGGGCGTGCAGGAGGCCACCACCACCCGGTTCAGCTTGTGCTCGTCGATCTTCTCTTTGATCCGTTCCTGGGTGTCATTGGAGCAGGTGTAGAGGTTGTTCTCCGCGTAGACGACGTTGGGCAGCGTCTTCGCGTACTCCACCACCGCGGGGACGTTCACCACTCCCGCGATATTCGTCCCGCAGTGGCAGACGAAAACCCCGATGCGCGGATCCTCTCTCGCCACTTCCCGCTCCGGCGGATAGGTTTTGGGCGTGATCAGGGCGCCCCGCGAGCCCTTCAAAAGGGCAAGCACCTGCGCCGCGGCGGCGGAGGCCTGCATGACGGTCTCCGGGATGTCCTTGGGTTCCGCAAACGGCCCCGCGACGTAAATCCCTTCCCGGCTGGCTTTGGTGGGTGCGAAAAGGGACGTCTGACAGAAATTAAACTGGTTCAACCCGACGCCGAATTTCTCCTTAAGCGCCGCCACCTGCTTGGGCGGCTGCATGCCCACGGAGAGGACAACCAAGTCGTACTCCCGCGCGACCTTCCTATCGTTTTCGGCCAGATACTGGATGGTGAGGTTCTTGGTCTCGGATACTTCCTCGACCTTCGGCACGCGGCAGCGGATGTAGTTGACCCCGAGTTCCTGCGCCCGCCGGTAGTACTGCTCGAACCCTTTGCTGAAAGCCCGCAGGTCCATGAAGAAGATGTCGCAGGTGAGTTCCTCGCCCAGATGCTCCTTGGCGATGATGGCTTCCTTGGTGGCGTACATGCAGCAAACGGAAGAGCAGTAATCCCTCTCCGCATCCCGCGAGCCGACGCACTGGATGAAGGCGATTCGCTTCGGCTCCCGCTTGTCGTAGGGACGCAGCACGCGGCCCGAAAACGGCCCCGACGCGGAAAGGATCCTTTCGAATTCCAGGGAGGAGAGGACGTTGGCGAAGCGGCCGTATCCCAGCTCCTTCTTGATTCGAGCGTCGAAAATCTCATATCCGGGCGAGAGAACGATGGCGCCCACCTTCAGCTCTTCGGTCCGCTCCTTCTGCTCGTAATCGATGGCCTTGGCCTCGCACACCTCCTGACAAATTCCGCAGGCTTCGTAGTTCATGTGGATGCAGTGCTCTGGATCAATCGCGGCCTTGTTGGGGACCACCTGCGGATAAAGGATGGAGACGGCAGGCCGGGGGTCGAGCCCGAGGTTGTGGGGATTGGGAATCGGCAATAGCGCGTGCGGGCTTGCCAAAGCGGAGACCTTCTTGCCCGTGGGACAGATAAAATCGCAGGCCCCGCACGTCCAGCACACTGGATTGTGCTTGCCGAAGGGCGGTTCGAGCTTCTTCCTCGGCCCTCTCCCCGAAAAGCCGATGGCGGCCCTGCCCATCCTTTCCTGGCACATCCTCACGCACAGGCCGCAGTAAACGCAGTCATCGTGCTTCTTCCGAATGCGCGTGTCGTGAACTCCCAACTCCGCGGCAACGCGCCGGATCGCTTCCGCGTCCGGGCAGCGCGCCAGTAGAAGCTCGGCGACGATGCGCCGGGCTCGCGTAACCCGGTCCGTGTGCGTGAGAACGCTGATTCCGTCCAGAGCGGGATAAGAACAGGAGGCCTGCAGGGTGGGCGGCCGGCCGGGAACGCTCACTTCCACCACGCAAAGCCTGCACGCGCCGTAAGGGGTCAGGGCCTTGTGGTGGCACAGCGTCGGCACCTTGACCCCGGCCTTCTCGATGGCCGCGAGGAGCTTCGTCCCAGGCTCCACTTCTACGGTCGCGTTGTTTATCGTGAGGCTCGGCATATTTGTTGTAGGGCCGAACGGCGTTCGGCCCAGGGCGAGCGCCGCTCGCCCCTACGGTGTTCGACGCGTTCCGGTACCCGTCTCCGCGGCTCGCCGCGCCCGCCACTCTCGCACTGGCACCGGGGCGGAAAGCGATTGCAGAACCTGCGCTTCCTTCCCCGAGAGCTTGACGACCGCCGAAACCTTGGGCGGGCAAACCTCCAGACACTCGCCGCACTTGTTGCAGATGGCCTGATCGATCACGTGGACGTGCTTGTTCTCTCCCTTGATGGCCCCGGAGGGGCAATTCTTCAGGCACAGCGTGCACCCTGGGCATTTGTCCGGATCGATGTAATACTTGATGAGGGGCTTGCAGACTTTGGCGGGGCAGTCCTTGTCTTTGATGTGAGCGACGTATTCATCGCGGAAGTACCGCAGCGTGGACAAGACAGGATTAGGGAGCGTCTGCCCAAGCCCGCACATGGACGCATCTTTGACCGCAGTCCCTAGTTCCTCCAGGAATTCCACGTCGCCGTCGCGCCCCTCCCCATTCGAAATTCTTGTCAGAACCTCCAGCAGCGCGTCGCTCCCGTCCCGGCAGACCGTGCATTTCCCGCACGACTCGTCGTTGGTGAACTGGATGAAGAATTTGGAGACATCCACCATGCAGGTGTCTTCGTCCATGACGATCATGCCGCCCGAGCCCATCATCGAGCCCGCTTCTTTCAAGGTCTCGTAATCGATGGGGAGGTCAACCAGGCTGTTGGGAATGCAGCCTCCCGAAGGGCCGCCGGTCTGCACGGCCTTGAATTGCTTGTTGCCGGGAATTCCGCCTCCGATCTCGTTAATGATCTCCCGCAGCGTAATCCCCATGGGGACCTCGATGAGGCCCGTGTTGTTGATCTTGCCCACCAGGGAGAAGATTTTGGTCCCCTTGCTGGTGGCGGTCCCGATAGCGGAGTACCACTCCGCGCCCCGGTCGATGATCACGGGGACAGTGGCCAGCGTCTCGACGTTGTTGATGACGGTGGGACAGCCCCAAAGGCCAACCTGCGCGGGAAAAGGAGGCCGCTGCCGGGGCTCGGGATTTTGCCCTTCGATGGAATGAATCAGGGAAGTCTCTTCGCCACATACGAAGGCGCCCGAACCTTCTCGGATCTCGAGATCGAAGACGAAATTTGAGCCGAGGATCTTCTCCCCCAGCAGGCCGTACTCCTGCGCCTGGACGATCGCCTTCCGCAGCCGTTCGATGGCCAGGGGATACTCCGTGCGCACGTACACAAAGCCGTGCGAGACCCCGATGGCATAGGCCGCGATGACCATCCCTTCGATGAGGGAATGGGGGTCGGATTCCAGGAGGCTGCGGTCCATGTAGGCGCCAGGGTCGCCTTCGTCACAATTCCCCACCAGGTATTTGGGGATTCGCTTTTCCGCGCGGCAAACACGCCACTTGACGCCGGTGGGGAATCCGGCTCCGCCCCGACCGCGGAGACCCGAGCGCGTGACCTCCTCAATCACCCGTTCCGGCGTCATCGCGGTCAAAACTTTCTCGAGCGCTGCGTAACCGTCCCTGGCGATGTAGTCTTCAATCTTCTCGGGATCAACGATCCCCTTGTTCCTGAGCACCAGGGGCTGCTGCTTTCTGAAGAAGGGGATATCGGCCAAGTGGGGAATCACTTGCTTCGTCTCGGGTGAGACGAACATGAATTTCCTGACGGGGCTGCCCTTGACCAGGTGCTCCTCGACGAGGGTGGGAACATGCTCGGGCTTAAGCCCGCCGTAGAAAATCCCTTCGGGCATGACCACGATGAGCGGCCCCTGGCCGCAGAAGCCGTTGCAACCCGTGGGGACAACGGACACCTCGTTCCGCAGCCCGTGTTTCTGAATTTCCGCTTCGAGAGCCTCTTTGATTCGGAAGGCGCCTCCCGCCACACAGCCCGTGCCGCAGCAAGTCATCAGGTCGATTCGCCGCGCCTGCTGTGCCGCCGCCGCGGGCTGCACAGGCACCCCGCCGGGGACCGAGGGCTGGATCTGGAACGCGCCTTCGCGCAGCGCCACGCGGCTCCGCGCCGCTTCCCGCTTCTTGTCGAGCTCCTCGATCATGAGTCTCGGCATGCTACGCCGCCTGTTGGTATTTCCGCACGATGTCAGGAATTTCCTTGCGGGTCAGCTTCCCGTAAACCTCGCTGCCCACCGTCAGCGCCGGGGCAAGCCCGCAGCACCCAATGCAGCGCACGCTCTTGAGCGTGAACTTCAAGTCGGGCGTCGTCTCATCCGGCTTGATGGCGAGGAGCTCGCCGATCTTGTCCATGAGCCGCTCGCTTCCCCGCACGTAACAGGTCGTCCCCATGCATACGTTAATGACGTACCGCCCTCGCGGAACCACGCTGAAGGCGCTGTAAAAAGTCGCAATCCGGTAAATGAGGGAGAGGGGATAGCCGGTTTCCTGCGCCAGGTATTGCAATACGCTTTGGGGGAAGTAGTTGAAAGCCGCGTTAATCTCCTGGAGGATGGGCATGAGCGGCCCCTCACGGCTCTTGTGCCGGGCGAGGATGCTCGCGACCGTCTCCCGGTGGGCGGGCTCGAGCTCGACCCGGGGAATTTCTTGGGGCTCGACATCGTTGCGGGTCGGGCAGTTCGCCACGCAGGAGCCGCAGCCGGTGCATTGGGCCTCGTTGACAAAGCGCGGCCGGCGCTTGAGGGTGACCGTGAAATCGCCGGGTCGCCCCTCGACGCGTTCCACGTCGCTCAGGGTGAGAATCTCGATGTCACGGTGCCGGCCGATTTCCACCAGCCGCGGCGCCATCGTGCACATGGCGCAATCGTTGGTGGGAAAAGTCTTGTCGAGCTGGGACATCACCCCGCCGATGCCCGCCTTGCTCTCCGCCAGGTAGACCTTGATCCCGGCCGCCGTCAAGTCGAGCGCCGCCTGCATGCCGCCGATGCCGCCCCCGACCACCAGCGCGGCGCCGATCGAACGAGGCTGAGTCTGTTCAGCGGGCATAGCTCAGGGCCTCCTTGGCGGGAGCCTGCTGCGCCGCCCGCTCTTTGACCGCCTGGAAGTACAAGGCCAGGGGGCGATAGACCATGTGGGACCACTTTCCGAACGACATCTCCACCACCAGCATGGGGGTGGCGATGACCACGTGCAGGGCGTAGGCACAGTGACTGGCGAGCTCCAAACCCGTGTACCGGAATATGTGGACGGCCAGCCCGCTGCACACCGTCAGCAATAGCAGGATGGGGAAGCCCAGGTCCTCCAGGCTCGTCTCCTTGCAGATTTCCTTTCGGGCCACCAGGCGGCAGACGAACATGTCGCCGAGGCCGTACAGGATGCAGGCGGCGGCGACGTATCCCAGCCACCGTTGAGGGTGGTACAAGGGGTAGAGGTTATCGGTCTGAAACCAGCGCAACGCGAAGACTTTGATGGTCAGCATCATGACCACGCCCAGAGCGAGGACCCAGTGCCCCAGCCAGCGACGGCGTTCCGGGCACTTTCGCAAGAGCGAGTGCGTTACGGAGTGGTAAACGTATGTCCATGCCTCGGCTACATACAGGGAGAACGGAATCGCTGCCCCCTCCCCACGCATCGTGAGCCCCCAAATGCGAAAGACGCGAGAAAACAGCAGGAGCAACGGCAGCAGCATCACCACCAGCGTGAAATACCGGATGATGGGGAACATGTGCTCCAGCCCCATGGCGGTCGTGGCGAAATCCGAAAAGGCCATCTTCACGTACAGCAAGTGATAGAGGAGGATCGCCAGCGTGGTAAGGATTGCCACCCCCGCCAGCGAGCCTAAGTACCAGACTCGCGAGCGAAGGATTTTCGACGCCATTCCCGTCCAGTCGTACTGGGCGCTGAGGAAGCGCCGGAGGACGCTCATGGAGATCCGCGGCTCCGCTTGGCGTGGACAGATCAGGGAACAGTCGCCGCAGTCGTGGCAAATCCAGGGCTCCAGGCTTTCGGTGAGCGGCTCTCGCAGTCCCAGCAGGGCGTACCTCATCAGCTTGCGCGGGAAGCTCACATAGTCGGTGACGAGGTCACAGGAGAGCGTGCAGCTCCCGCATTGGAAGCACCCCGTGGGATCAAACTTCCCGTACTGGCGAATATCCGCCAGCAAAGTGGGATCGCTGTGAACGCGAACTTTGCTCCAGTCTCTCATGGTGCATGCAGCGCCGGGCTTCAGCCTGCCCGGGGCAGGCAGGCCCGGCATGCGCCCCGACGAAGCGACGCGCTATTGCGGTGCGGTAGCCGACGCTTTCACAACCCTCCGGGTGTAAACCAGGACCTTCCCGCCTTCCTCTACGGCCCTCACTTCAAACCCTTGGCTCTGATATGTCTCGCGCGCTGCGGAGGCTTCCTCTGTCGCCGAGTAGGATTGCCCATCCCACATGAACTTCTTGCCGTCGCTGGTCAAGGAAAGATTCGGGCTCATGAGGAACTTTTCAGCAGAGAGACGATGCGAAAACCAGCAGCCATTGCCCTTACCAAAACGCAACCCCCACCGAAGCCGAACTAGCGGAATAATTAAACAGGTGAACATTTAACCTAGTTAAGTATGTCATGTCAAGAGACATTGTGTCCCTCTCGAACTTTCGCTTTGTGTGCGCCTTTGATGGTGAGCATGCTTGCCCCTGTTGACTGACAAGTGGACCCACAACGACTCGGGGGTGCCGCAGCACTGGAAGCTGATTTGCTCCAACCCTGCTCAGACTGGTGTGATTTGGCACACGCGGGCTTTGACCTTGTGTGTGCCCGGCGCGCAACGCAGCCAGGAAGGAAAGAACTCCCTTGAAGCGAAGAGAATTTATTTGCAAGGCAGGTCTCGGCGTGGGGACTGCGGCCCTGGGACTGAATTCCCTATCCTGCGGGTCGGGCAACGGACCCGTCGCATCGCCTTCATCCGGGCCGTTTCGCGCCAACGATCGGATGATGCTGGGGCAAACCGGGCTTCAGGTGTCGCGCTTAGCTTGCGGAACGGGCACGGCTGGTTCCAACCACCAATCAGATCAGTCGCGGCTGGGCATCCAGGGCCTGGCGAACCTGTTGATTCACGGCTACAACCAGGGACTGAATTTCTGGGACTCGGCGGATGCTTACGGCACTCACCCCCACATCGCCGCGGCGCTCCAATCCGTGCCCCGCGAGAAGGTGGTGATTCAGACCAAGTCCGATTCCCGGACCTACGCCGACGTGCAGGCGGACGTGGACCGTTTCCTCACCGAGCTGAACACGAGCTACATCGACAGCCTGCTTTTGCACGCGCTCGGCCTCAACGAGCCGGAGGGCGACTGGCCGCAGAAGTACGCGGCCGCCATGGACGCCCTTTCTGAGGCACAGCAGCAGGGTAAAATCCGGGCTGTCGGCTGCTCCGTTCATTCCCTGGATGCCCTGCGCGCGGCCGCGGCCTCGTCCTGGGTGCAGGTTCAGGTGGTCCGATTGAATTGCATCGGCTCCCCCATGGACGCAGACAATGCCACCGTGGTTTCGGTCCTAAGCGGCATGCGCACGGCGGGCAAAGGCATTGTGGGAATTAAGATTCTGGCCGAGGGGGCCTTGCGCACCCGTCAGGACGAAGCGCTCCAGTATGCCCTCACGGCGGGGGTTCTGGACGCCTTCATCATCGGCGCCGAAAGCACCGCCGAGCAGGACGACCTGGTCCGCCGGATCGCCTCCCTAAGCGCTTAGACTCTGCTTCCACGCCACTTTGTGTATACGCCCTTTAACGGCGAGCTAATTCTTTCCATCCACGCTGACTTCCGCCCCATTGCCGTTGGCCTCCGCAAGCAAGGTTTCGTCGGGACGGATTTCCATCGGATAAGCCGCGGGCTTCCCGCCGAAGAGGTGGCGTACCCAATGCTGGAAGGAGTCGAGGTAGGTGTAATAGACGGGAGTGATGTAAAGGGTGATGAGCTGCGAGGCCACGAGCCCTCCCACTACCGCCAGGCCAAGCGGGCGACGGGTTTCGGCGCTGGAGCTGAGACCCATGGCAATCGGCAGCGTGCCCATCAACGCTGCCATGGTAGTCATCATGATGGGACGAAACCGGATGAGGCATCCTTCGTAGATCGCGTCGCGGGTGTTCTTGCCCTCTTTGCGCTCCGCTTCCAGGGCGAAGTCGATCATCATGATGGCGTTCTTTTTCACGATGCCGATCAACATCATGATGCCCACAAAGCCGTAGAGGTTGAGCTGCAACTTGAACAACATCAAGGTGGCGATGGCGCCCAAGCCGGCGGAAGGCAATCCGGAAAGGATGGTCAGAGGATGGATGAAGCTCTCATAGAGAATACCCAATAAGGCATAAATCAAAAAGATGGTCAGAATCAGGAGCACACCCAGCCCCACCAAGGAGGCGCGGTACGCCTGGGCCTCACCCTCAAAGCTGGCCGAGATCGTGGCCGGCAGGGTCTGGTGCGCCGCGTCCTCCACTTTCTTTACGGCATCGCCCAGGGCCACGCCGGGATCGAGTCCGAAGCTCAGCGTCACAGAAGGGAGCTGTCCCGTGTGGTTGACCGCCAGCGGCCCCAGATTCTGAGGGAATCGGGCCACCGAGCTCAAGGGGACTAGGTCCCCGCGCGAGGATCGAATGTACAGCATCGAAAGCACGTTCGGATCCCTTTGGTACTGCGGCTCCAGCTCGACAATCACTTTGTACTCGTTCTCGGGCCGATAAATGGTGGAGATCTGCCGGTCGCCGTAGGCCGAGGCCAGTGCGTCCTCGATTTGAAACGGCGTCACCCCGAGAGCCGAAGCCTTGTCGCGGTCGATCTCCACGTTGACCTGTGGGTTGGCAATCTGCAAGTCGGTGTTCACGTCCCGGAGGCCGGGAATCTGAGCCATCTTGGCCATTAAGACGTTTGATTCGCGATAGAGCTCCGCGGTGTCCGCGCCCTGCAAGCTGTATTGGTAGGGGCTCTTCGTCAGCCGGCCGCCGATCTCGATGGGCGGAGGGTTTTGCATGAAGGCGACAATGCCCGGCAGGCTGAAGAGTTGGGGGCGCAATTCGTTGATGACATCATCGGTGCTTTCGTGGCGGGGCCAAATCCTGACGGCCAAGCGATAGAAGCTCATCATTCCCGGCACTGCCAGGATTCCCTCCGGCTGTGGAAGGGGCGCGAGCCGCCGTTCCCGGTACGGCTTCAGATGGCAAAAGAAGATCCCGGTATTCCCCGCGAACCCGGCGAAGCCGGCCCCCGCCAGCGAGAAAGTGTCCTCGATATTGGGGTCCCGGACCACCAAATCGGTGATGGCCAATTGATGCTGCCGCATGGAGTCGACCGAAATGCCTTGTTGCGCCTGCGTAAAGCCGATGACCAAGCCGGAGTCCTCGCTGGAGAGAAAGCCTTTAGGAATTTGGAAGAATAGGTAAAGGGTCGCCGCCAAGATAACCAGGGAAGCCAGAAACGTGGCGAAGCGATGACGCAGCACCCCCCGCAGGCTCCAGTCATACGTCTTGAACATGCCTTGGAAGACGCGCTCCGAGGCCAAATACAGATGGCCATGCCGCGTGCTTGCCGGCGGGCGAACGAATCGGCTGCACAGCATGGGGGTGAGCGTAAGCGAGACAAATCCCGACACCAGCACCGCCGTGGCGATGGTCACCGCAAATTCGTGCAGCAACCGGCCGAGAATTCCGGCCAGAAACAGCACGGGAATGAACACCGCCGCCAGCGAAAGGGTCATGGAGAGAATGGTGAAGCTGATTTCCTTCGACCCATTGAGCGCGGCTTCCATCACGCTCTCGCCCTTCTCCATGTGGCGGACGATGTTCTCCAGCATCACGATGGCGTCGTCCACGACGAAGCCCACGGAGAGCGTCAGGGCCATCAGCGAGAGGTTGTCGACCGTATAGCCGAGCAAATACATGATGGCGAACGTCCCGATGATCGACATCGGCAAGGCCAAGCTGGGAATGACGGTCGCCGAGAGGTTGCGCAGGAAAAGGAAGATCACCATCACCACCAGCGCGACGGTGAGGTACAGCGTGAACTTGACGTCCGAAACCGACGCGCGGATGGTTTCGGAGCGGTCGTAGCCGATGTGCATCTCAATCGAGGCGGGAATTTGCGAACGGAAGGTGGGCAGAAGCCTGCGAATATTGTCCACCACCGCGACGGTGTTCGTGCCCGGCTGTTTGCGGATGGCCAGCACCTCGGCCTGCGTGCCGTTCTCCCACATGACCACCTTGTCGTTCTGCACGCTGTCGATGACCTTCCCCAGCTCTTCCAGCCGCACCGGCGAGCCGTTGCGATAGGCCACAATCATCGGGCGATAGGCCGCCGCGTTGAAGAGTTGGCCGTTGGCCTGCACGGAGAAAGCCTTGTCGGCCCCCGTCAGAAGGCCGGTCGGGAGGTTGACATTGGCTTGCTGGATGGCCGCGGTCACCTCGTCAATTCCGATCCCCCGGGCCGCCAGGGCCTTGGGATCGAGACGGGCGCGCACCGCGTATTTTTGCTCGCCAAACACCTGCACCTGCGCCACCCCGCTGATGGTGGAAATGCGCTGCGCCATCACCGTGTCCGCATAGTGGTCAACCACCGAGAGCGGCAGGGTCTTCGAAGCCACGGACATGTAAATAATCGGCTGGTCGGCGGGATTCACCTTTTGATAAACCGGAGGGCTGGGCATGTCCGTGGGAAGCTGGCCCAGGGTCGCGGAGATGGCGGCCTGAACGTCCTGTGCGGCGGCGTCGATATTCCGGTTGAGTGTGAACTGGAGCGTGATCGAGGTGAAGCCCTGGGTGTTCACAGAGCTCATGGAGTCGAGGCCCGCGATGGTGGAGAACTGCCGCTCCAGCGGCGTGGCCACCGAGGAAGCCATCGTGTCGGGGTTGGCGCCGGGCAGCGAGGCCGACACCTGGATGGTGGGGTAGTCCACGTTCGGCAAGTCGCTCACCGGCAACTGCCGATAGGCGATGATGCCAAACACCAGGATCGCTGCCGTGACCAGGGTGGTCATCACCGGGCGGCGGATGAAAATTTCGGCAATATTCATGAGCCGCCTTCCTGCTTGCCCGGCGAGAGACTCCTGATCATGACCTTCGCGCCGGGATAAAGGCGCAGTTGGCCGTCGGTGATCACCTTCTCTCCCGCCTGCAGACCGCGCTCAATCACCGTCTCACCCCCCACCGTGTTGCCGGGCGAGACGGGCCGCAGCGCCGCGGACATATCCGGCTGCACCACAAAGACGTACTGGTTCGA
>Ga0187771_10002245_pt1 | contig 13258 bp, 9 predicted proteins | sample 0116_SJ02_MP15_1_FD_133139 | JGI IMG/M metagenome (GOLD analysis project Ga0187771, IMG submission 133139) | Tropical peat soil microbial communities from peatlands in Department of Meta, Colombia - 0116_SJ02_MP15_10_MG | ecosystem: Environmental > Terrestrial > Soil > Wetlands > Peat | place... | reverse complement strand
TCTCATGATGAAAGAGGATGATATCCTGGCCATCATTGAATGATGGATGAGAAAGGAGGAGGTGTTCATGGCAAAAGAATTAAAATTCGATCAGGAGGCAAGAAATGCAGTTCTGGAAGGGGTAAATATTCTGGCGGATGCGGTAAAGGTGACCCTGGGACCCAAGGGTCGGAATGTGGTCATTGAAAAATCCTTTGGCTCCCCTGTGGTCACAAAGGACGGTGTGACCGTCGCCAAAGAGGTTGAGCTCGAGGACCATTTCCAGAACATGGGCGCAAAGATGGTGAAAGAAGTGGCCAGCAAAACATCGGATACCGCCGGAGACGGAACCACCACGGCCACGCTCTTAGCCCAGGCCATCTATCGCGAAGGATACAAAGTGGTGGCGGCTGGAATCAACCCCATGGATGTGAAAAGGGGAATTGACACCGCCGTGGAAGAGGTCGTCAAAGAGCTGAAAAAACTGTCGAAACCCGTCAAGGAGCAGAAAGAGATAGCCCAAGTGGGGACGATCTCTGCTAATAATGATCGGACCATCGGGGACATTATTGCTGAAGCGATGAATAAGGTCGGAAAGGAGGGTGTGATCACGGTTGAGGAGGCCAAGGCGATGGAGACTACCCTGGAGGTGGTTGAAGGAATGCAGTTCGACCGAGGTTATATCTCTCCCTACTTCGTGACCGATCCGGAGAAGATGGGGACTGTGCTCGACGACCCCCTCATCCTCCTTTATGAGAAGAAGCTCTCCAATATGAAAGAACTGCTTCCCATCTTGGAACAGATTGCCAAGACAGGAAGCCCGTTGCTCATTATCTCCGAGGATGTCGAGGGAGAGGCGTTAGCTACACTCGTTGTCAATAAGCTTCGGGGGACGTTGAAATGCGCGGCTGTCAAGGCGCCTGGTTTCGGAGACCGAAGGAAGGCGATGCTCGAAGATATCGCCATTCTGACAGGGGGCAAGGCTATTATGGAGGATGTGGGAATTAAACTCGAGAAGATGAAGATGGAGGACCTGGGCAGAGCGAAGAAGGTGGTCATCGATAAGGATAACACGACGATCGTTGAAGGGGCAGGGAATGCTTCGGCGATCGAGGGCAGGATCAAACAGATTCGCGTCCAGATCGATGAGACCACCTCGGACTATGACAAAGAGAAACTTCAGGAGCGACTGGCAAAACTCGCCGGAGGGGTCGCTGTTATTAAGGTAGGGGCAGCCACCGAGACAGAGATGAAAGAGAAGAAGGCACGCGTGGAAGACGCACTTCATGCCACACGGGCCGCGGTGGAGGAAGGGATTGTCCCTGGCGGCGGAGTCGCCTACTTGAGGTGTTTATCGGCCGTCAAGAAACTCAAACCCGAAGGCGATCGACAGACAGGTGTGGATATTATTTTGAAGGCCCTTGAGGAGCCGATTCGCCAGATTGCTCAAAATGCCGGCCAGGAAGGGTCTGTGGTAGCAGAGAGGGTGAAGCAGGAGAAGGGTACGTTCGGCTTCGATGCGGATAAAGAGGAATACACGGATATGATCGAGGCCGGCATCATCGATCCGACCAAAGTGGTGAGATTTGCCTTACAGAATGCTGCCAGCGTCGCTTCTCTGCTGATCACCACAGAGGCGGCCGTGGCTGAGAAACCGAAGAAAGAACCGGCTGGAGGCCCGCCCATGCCTCCAGCTTATTGATGGGCGTTCGTCACTGACTGCAGAAGGGACAGGCGACCGGCTTCGGAAGCTTTGGAATTGCGGGTCTCTGAAAGGTGCAGTCACTGATTTTCGTGATCCAAAAAAGATGTCTTCTTGAAGTAAGTGCGACTGAAATCGTCACAGAAAATGGTCCGGCCTGCTTTCGCCGAAGCGCTTCGCGCAGGCAAGTCTAAAGCTTCGTCAACCAGTCGCCTGTCCCTTCTGCATCTTACCAGTCCTGATTCAAAAAGGGCTTAAATGGCTGATCCCTCTCTTTTGACTTTGCCCGAAGACCAGAAGGAAGCCGAAAACGTCTTCAACTCTCTTCCTGTTAAAAACCAACTCCATCTTATCTTGCAAGCCCGTGGTAGAGAGCGACTCCGTTACGCATTTCTTTCAGAACGCCCCGAACAGTTGATTCGAGAGCTTCCGGAACTGGAGGTTTTCCTAACCGTGAAGGAAGTCGGAGAAAAGGATTGTCTCGATCTGATTTCGCTCACCACTCCGGAACAATTCCAATATCTTCTCGACCTCGATTTGTGGAAAAGAGATCAACTAGACCCGGAGAAAGTCCTTCACTGGATGGAGATTCTCCTTGAATCGGGCGAGAAGAAGGCCAGCCAGTTCATCGAGTCTACGGATATTGAGTTCATCGCCCTCCTTCTCAAGAAATTCGTCCATGTCACCACCATGGAGGGGGAGCACTTGGAAGGCATGGACAGAATCCCTCCTTCCACGCTGGATCAGTATCACTTCATCCATTTCAGGGGGAAGAGGACCAGAGAGGTTTTCGAGCCCTTTTTGCAAATTCTTTACCAGGTGGACAGAAGAAGCTATCAGAGATTGATGGATTCCTTGATCGTGGAACTCGAATCAGAGTTGGAGGAGACAGGCTACCGTCTCAGGAATGGCCGGCTGGCGGATTACGGATTTCCTGATTTTGAGGAGGCCCTGGAAATTTATCGTTTTCTTAATCCGGATTCTTTTACGGGAGGCGGAGGCTTTTCCCCAGTCATGCCTCGAGACGACACCGGTAAGGAAGGTTCTATTTTCTATCTCACCTTTCGAAACGAAGGTCTTTTTTTCTCCTCCCTTCTCTCCAAGATAGAGGATGCTCATGAGCAGGATCGATTGAAACAGGAGATAACCGCCCTCTGCAACAAGGCAATCGTGGCAGAGGCGATTGATCTCTCCAATATTGCGGCCATGGAGAGGGCAGTAAAAAAAGTCTACCACTTCCTGAACCTGGGGCTTCAATATTTGAGCAAGGAAGACGAGGCAAAATCGCTCGAAATTCTTCGATCTCTCCCCATGCAGAAACTCTTTCAATACGGCGTGAGCACGACGTTTCTTCTCAGGAGAAAGGCAGAGTCGATTTTACAAAAACCCTGGTTTTCGAATCATCAGGAGAATCTCGTCTTCTTGGATCCTCCTCATTTTGAAAAATTTGAGGGGATTCTGAGAAAGAAGCCTGCTCTCTATCGAAACGGGGTGTATGAGGACTTCGCTAACCTTCAGGATTTGAGAGAGGCGGATGACTTTCTAGAGTTTATTAAGGCCATCATCCATTTCTTGGAGAAGAAGTTGAGCCTTTCTCTTGTTTCTCTGAAAGAGATGGATTTGAGCGGATGCTATCCGGGTGACTGGCGAGAGATTACTTTCTCCACAATTTTTCTTACCTCTACAGCGAATCACATTCTCAAAGGGACTTTTCGATTTGAAGCCATCGGGCAAGGTCGGCTTAAAGGTCTTCTCGACAGCGTTTTTGAAAGAGATTCCCAAGGCAAAGGGGTTATAAAGATGGAAATCAAGGATGGACTGAGAAACTGGTTGAATTCGATCGAAGGCGATGAAGTGAAGCGGCAGCATCTTCTTGCGTTTCAGGATTTTTGCTTGGACCTATTCGAGGCGGAGTATGGGAAAATTCCTCCCGGCGAAGAGGTGGACCCCCGATTTGTGAAAGGACTCCTGATCAGAAAATGATCTTATGACGTGTCGTTGCTGATTTAAAAAAGCCCCATCCTGATTCAGCATGGAGCCTTTTTTGGAAATGGAAGGGGAGGCTATTCCCCCTTGAACACCGGTTCGCGCCTCTCGAAGAATGCAGTGAATCCTTCCCGTGCATCCTGGCTCTGGGCGAGCTTCCTCGACCACTCCCGGTCGACGCGGATGCCTTCGTCGACGCCCTTGTCAAGCCCCACACTCATGCCATTGAGTACCGCGTTTACGGCGAGGGGCGGCCGCTTCGTCAACGTTAGCGCAAAGGCCATGGCCTCCTTCATCAATTCCCCTGCGGGGACCACGCGGTCCACCAGGCCAATGGCTAAGGCCTCCTTCGCCGATAACCTTTTACTGAACAAAATCATGTCGAGCGCCTTCGGCTTGCCCAGAAGCCGGGGCAGACGCTGTATGCCGCCCCAGCCGGGGGTGATGCCCAGGTTCACTTCCGGGCACCCGATGACCGCCTTGGGATTATCCGTCATAAACCTGAAATGGCATACGAGCGCGAGCTCGCATCCGCCACCCAGGGCGTATCCGTTGATGGCAGCGATGACCGGCTTGCCGAACCGCTCGATACGGTTGAATACATCGTTGCCGTTTGGCCCTTTCTCGATGTTCGCTATGTCCGACACGTCCATGCCCGCGCTGAAACCCTTGTCACCCGCCCCCGTGATGATCACCACCCTGGTATCCTTGCTCTTCTCTAACTCGGTGATCGCTCGGTCCAGCTCTTCGCGTATGCCAAGGTTGACGGAGTTCGTCGGGGGACGGTTGAGCGTAATGGTACTCACAAAATCCTTCGTAGTCAGTATGATGTCGTTGTAGCTCATAAATACCCTCCTGTCTGAAATTGAGTCGGGTTGAATATACGAGAAACGGAGTTGTCTGTCAAGCAAAGACCATGATTTCTCAGTGCAATCTACCCTTCTTCGCCTGCAGGATGCACGTTTTTCATTTCTTCTAACTCCAGGGCGAGGAATTCCCAGACTTGGGTAAGTTCTCTCACCTGTTCTTTGACTTGTTTATGCGTCTGAACGGTTTCGTAAGTCTCTTGTTGATTCAGGTAGAGATTCGGGTCAGAAAGTCTTTGATTCAGATGATCCAGTTTTTGGGTGGCTTCCTGTAGGGATTTTTCCACTTCCTGAAATCGCTTTTCAAGGCTGGAGATCTGCCTCTTAAATTGGTCCATCTCCTGGGCTCTCTTTCGCCTCTCTTCTTTAACGAGATACTTTGAATTTTTTGTTGCATACTTTTCTTCGGCCGCAGCCTTAACCTGAGCCTGAGCCTCTTTCTTCACGTCTTCCTTCTGAATCTGTTGTCTCTTATAAAAGTAGTCATCATAATTTCCCAGAAAAATATGAGGGATTCCACGATCGATCTCGATCACCTTGTTGGCGATTTGATTGATCAGATGCCGGTCGTGGGTGACCAAACAGATCGTCCCTTGAAACTGTTTCAGAGCCATCTCCAATACGTTTCGAGAAGAGATGTCGAGGTGACTGGTCGGCTCGTCGAAGAGAAGGAAGTTGGCCGGTTTGAGGAGCATCTTTGCAAGGATCAATCGACTCTTCTCACCACCGCTTAAAACGGAGACCCGCTTTTCGATCTCCTCTCCACTGAAAAGAAACGTTCCCAAAAGGGTTCGAAGCTCGGTCTGACTCTCGTCCGTTGCAACGGACAGGAGTTCTTCGAAGACCGTGTTTTCGGGCCGGAGAAGATCGAACTGGTGCTGGGCAAAGTACGCGCGCGTCACCTCTTTTCCTAAAACGACGTCACCTTCTTCAAAATCGAGAACACCAGCGAGGATCTTGAGCAAGGTTGATTTTCCTGCTCCGTTGGGACCGACCAAAGCCACCTTATCCCCCCGGTAGAAGCTGAGATCAATTCCTTGATAGACTGCCGTGTCACCGTAGCTTTTATAGAGATTTTTGACCTCCACCACCTTGTGGCCGCTCCGTTTTGGAGCTGGAAAGTGGAACCGGATCTCCCTCTTTCTCTCGGGCAATTCGATCCGCTCAATTTTCTCGAGCATCTTGATGCGGCTCTGGACCTGGCTCGATTTGGTGTTCTTGGCACGAAACCTTTCGATAAATCTTTCGGTCTGCTCAATTTTCCTCTGCTGGGTCTTATACGTCGCCTCGAGGACTTGGGCTCGAGCCTCCTTTTCCTCGAGGTAGCGGTCGTAGTCGCCGTGGTAGAGGTCAATCCGTTGCGCTTCGATCTCGGCAATCCAATCGATGAGGTGGTTGAGGAAGACTCGATCGTGTGAGACGATGACCATGGCGCCGGGATAATTGGTCAAGAATTCTTCGAGCCATATAAGGGATGCCAGATCCAGATGGTTGGTTGGCTCGTCGAGAAGAAGAAGGTCAGGAGATTGAAGAAGGATTTTCGCCAAGGCGATTCGCATCAACCACCCGCCGCTCAGTTCATCGGTCAGCCGATCGAAATCTCTCTCTTTGAATCCTAATCCCAGGAGGATACGCTTTGCCTCAGCCTCCAGGCCATAACCTCCGAGAAGGGTATACCGCTCCTGAAGTTTACCGTATTCCCGTGCCAGTCTCTCCTGTTTTTTCGGATCCTCGACGGATGAAAGCTCTTGCTCGAGGATCGTCATCTTGTCCTGGAGGGAGGTGATGCTTGTCAAACTTTTTAGTACTTCATCCAAAACCGTGTTGCCCTTGAAGCAAATCACTTCCTGAGGCAAATAGCCGATCTTCACACCTTTGGCGATGAGGAGCTCTCCTTCGTCAAGGGATTCCTCTCCCAAGATTATCCGGAAGAGAGTCGTCTTTCCAGAGCCGTTGGGGCCGATGAGGCCAACCCTATCCCTCACCCCGATCTGAAGGGAACAATCTTTAAAGACGACCTTGCTTCCAAACTGCTTGTGAGCGTGACCGAGAGTGATCATCCTTGGTTTAGACCTTCAATGCCAAGTAATGCATTTGTAATCGCAAATTGAATTTTCAATCTGAAATCTAAAATTTGAAATCTGAAATTTCTGACCGTTCGGGTGGGGATTAGGCGTCGTATTTGTCAAAGTCATAACCCGCCTTCTTATAATTCTCCAAGGCGCGGGTTTTCAAATCCTGCCGCTTCGTTTTTTCCGCTTCCTTATCTGCCAATTCGGCCGCGTGACTCCATCTTCCTTCCTTTTCGTATTCCTTGATCTTTCGATCTGTTTCCGTTACCGGGCTTCCTTTGACAACGACGGATGGAGCGAAAAGAACTCGGGAGACAGGGTTATTACACTCGGGGCAGAGGCTTAAGGGAGATTCGGCCATCCTCTGGACAATCTCAAAACCTCGTTTGCAGCGAGTACAGCTTTTTTTCGGCGCAACAGCCCTGTATACATAAGTTGGCATAATTGTCCGTGGCTCGTGTTCAAGCTTAGACTATAAGTTAACGTTTCTTCAAAAATTGTCAAGGGGGCAAGCCTTGTGTTACAAGTATACGGTGATGATGATTCCTTATGAAAACCTGTACATTTATGAGATTTCCGGAGAGATTTCGAACGCAAGGGATTTTCTTAAGCAGGACTTCATTGGCTGCTGGAATGAAGGGAAGACCTCTTTCCTTTTCTTTTCTCAACCCCACGATGAAGAGGTGAAGTCTCTTATCAAAAAGAAGGGGTACCCTGTCGTCTCAAGAAACATCCTGGACTACAAGGCCTGGCAGGCCGGCGAAGAATTGAAGCCTTTTCAGGTGGGTAATCTTGTCATCTCTCCTCCTTGGGAAAATGTCAGGGTGGAAGAGGGCCAGATTTTGGTTCAACTAGATCCCTGCGTGGTTTTTGGCACAGGTTATCATCCAACCACTCGAACCTGTCTTCAAGCAACTTGGGAGATTTATCAAAAGGAGAAGCCGAAGAAGGTTCTGGACCTTGGAACAGGTTCTGGGATCCTTGCCCTGGCCGCCGCAAAATGGGGAGCTGAGAAGGTGCTTGCCATCGACTGTAACGAACTGGCTGTAGAGACGGCGTCGCGAAATGTGTTGTCCAACGGCGAATCTGAACGGATCGAAGTGAAGAGGGGAAAGGCGGAGGATTTTATCAAAGAGAAAGCGGACTTCGTTTGCGCCAATATCCATCTTCAAGTCATCGAGTCCCTGTTAAAGAAAAAGACTTTTTTCAGGAAAAGATGGCTCGTCCTGTCAGGGATCTTTGAAAAAGATGCGCACGAGATTGAGAGGAGATTGAAGCAAGAGTCTGTTGCAATCGTTCGGAGATTACAAGAGAGGAACTGGTCGACCTTGGTCGGCTTGAATGAGGATTGTAAAGGGGACTGAACGGAGTGATGTTGACTTCGATTATTCGTTGTGTTAAGGAATCACATTCTGCCCGCATTCAAAATCCAAAAAATTTGAATCTCCTTTAGGTTTTGGAGAAGTAAATCCCCTCTATTTTGGGAGGGCGAGCGATTTTTTAAATTTTGGAAGCATTATGAAACCGAAGTTTATTAAGACGGTTCTCTTTTTTCTCGTCCTCTCTTTCTCGCTCTTTTCGGCTTTGGGAAGGTCGTGGGGGGCGACATCAGGTTCTGAAAACAAGGGTGGGAAGCTGCCCGTGCTGACCAAACCTTCTGAGCCTGCGAAAAAGGGAGAGAAATTTGTCGTCAAGGGTCGAGAATACTGTTTTGAATGTATTGATAACTCTGCATGTTTGGGTTGTCACAAAAAAATAAGCGAAAGGAAGTTCGCCCAGTCTGTTCATGGTGCCAATTCTTGCAACAGTTGTCACTATGATATCACAGATATCAACGTCCACGCCGAAGGAAGAAGGGCAAGAATCCATGCCGCGCCAGTCACATGCCATCGGTGTCATAAAAAGGAAGGGGCGGAACATTATGCAAGCGCCCATTTCCTTAATGACATTCAATGCAAAGACTGCCATCAGAAGATTCACGAGTTGACCCCGTGGAAAGGGGATAAAGTCCGGGTGATCAAGACCTGTACGATATGTCATTCCGATGACGGTTACGCCGAGAGCGTCCACGGCAAAGCCGTCCTCGAGGGAAATCCGGATTCAGCCACCTGCAGCGATTGCCATGGCCTCCATCAAATTCCGTTACTGAAAGGGGACGAACCCAAGACCGTGGAATTCCGAAAGCAGTTCCATACGGAAGTCTGCCAGAAATGTCATGCAGACAAGGAGATGATGGAGAGAAACAGGGTTTTTCTCATCGCCACTCAAACCTATTACGAAAGTTATCATGGAAAGGTGGAGCATCTTGGCTATCCAAAATTGGTTGCAGGTTGTGCGGACTGCCACGGGTTTCACAACATTCTGCCCCCGGATAATCCAAAGTCTCTCATCTCCGAGGGGCGTTTGGTAGAAACCTGCGGCAAGTGTCACAGACACGCCAATGCCAATTTCGTGCAATGGATTCCGCATGCAACGCACAATGACCCGGAAAAAGAACCCGTGCTCTACGGAACCTTCGTCCTCATGACCGGTCTTCTCGTTTCCGTCTTTGGAGTATTTTGGCTCCACACGTTCCTTTGGTGGCGAAAGGATTTTTGGGAAAAAAGGGAGTTGAGGGCCAAGGGGATTTTCTTCCCTCAGCATGTAAGGCCGGATGAAGCCGGCCATATTTATCGACGGTTTAGCCTTTTTGACATCGTGCTCCATTTTACGATGATGGTGAGCTTTATCGGTCTCGTCCTGACCGGGCTCCCATTAAAATTTTCCCATGCCCCTTGGGCCATTGGTCTGATGCACTTTTTAGGAGGGGCCAGGATGGCCGGTTTGATTCATCGCATTTGCGCCGCCGTCACCTTCGCGTATTTCGGGACAACCATGGCGTACATCGCCTATTTCCTCTTCTTCAAGAAGATCCAGGGGAATCCCAATCTCTTCCAAAGACTTTTCGGCCCGGATTCGCTCTGCCCTCGTTGGAAAGACATTCAGGATATCATCGGGATGATTCGCTGGTTTCTTAACAAAGGGCCGAAACCCAGGTTCGACCGATGGACCTATTGGGAAAAGTTCGATTTTCTGGCTGTCTTCTGGGGAATGTTCGCTATCGGGTTTTCAGGATTGATGCTCTGGTTTCCAGGATTCTTCACCTTCTTTTTACCAGGTTGGATTCTTAACATTGCCACGATCGTTCATTCGGATGAAGCGCTTTTGGCTTCCGGCTTTATCTTCACGGTCCATTTCTTCAATACCCATTTTCGACCTTCAAAGTTCCCCATCGACACAGTGATTTTCACAGGAAGATTTCCGAAATACGAATTGGTGGAGGAAAGGCAGGAACAATATCACCGTCTGCTGGCTGAGAAGAGATTGGAGACTTATCGGGATAAATACCCAAGCGTGGGTACGGACCTCTTCTCAACCGTCATTGGATTTGCCATGCTGGCAATCGGCCTTCTCTGCGTCTTCCTGATCGCGTGGGAGTTCCTGATTTAAAAAAAAGGATTCAAGGATTCGAGGGGCCACGGGCTCCAGAATTTCTTAAAGAACTACCCGACGTAACGATGTAAAGCACTTGAACCCTTGAATCCTGGACCCCTTGAACCCTGCGTCTTTGAATCCTTTCTTTTTCAAATAAGCTACATAATTGAAGGCAGGACCTCGATCCTTGGTATCGCAATTTTGACGGATACCATAGGTCAATTGCCTTGATACCTTTCCCTAACGATATCAAATTTTCCCATGAGACCCACTTTGCAGACAAATACTTAAATGACACTCGATGCGACTTTCTTGATCGCATCGAAGGTTACCTCTTTTTTGTCAGTACACTCTGCGGCAATCAACGCATTCCACCACATCCAGCTTATTGCTCGGCTTCTCCGTGGCGCCGATGCCTACCGAAAAGATTGATCGGATTGATCGTCGGCGAGGCTACACATTCATCTATTGAAAGCTGTACGGAAAAGCTGAGAGCTACAATTTGCCAATTGCAGACCGGACGAGGTACTCGAAGCCAAGAGAAGACAAAAGATCGCAGAAGGAAAGATTTGAGGTCAAAAACATGAGTATAAAGATGAGCGGAAAACGATCATCAAGATATACTTGACAAAAAGATGAGAATCTAATATTTTCTTGCTAAAATTTGTGAAAGGGGTCACAAAATTGAAATACAAGAAAATTCCAGAGGCGACCATTAGGAGATTGTCAAGGTATTCCCGGTGCTTAGAGGAGATGGAGGAAAAAGGAGAAAAGGTGGTTTCCTCTGCCCTCTTAGCCAAGAAATGCGTTGTGAATGCCGCTCAGGTGCGAAAAGACTTAGCCTACTTCGGTGAGTTTGGGATTCGAGGCGTGGGTTATTATGTGCAAGATTTGCTCAACAATATCAAGAAGATATTGGGATCGAATAAGGAGTGGAGGATGGCAGTAATCGGCGTTGGGAATCTGGGGTCTGCCCTGCTGTCTTATAAGGATTTTCTAAAGCAGAATTATAAGATTGTAGCCGCATTCGATATTGACCCTCCGAGGGTAATTGGAAGGCTCTCGGAAAAGCTGGGCAAGCCAGCGGAGGTCCTTCATATCAACCGTGTTAAAGAGGTAGCTAAAGAAAGAAACATTGATATAGGGCTCATCGCAACCCCTCCTTCAGAAGCTCAGGGTGTAGCCAATCTGCTGGTGGAGGCGGGGATAAAGGGAATTCTTAACTTTGCACCAGTGCAGATTACCGTCCCCGTGGGTTTTGTCGTGAAAGATGTCTTTTTCAGCACGATCTTAGACAATCTGGCCTACCTTCTCTCAACACAGACAGGATATTCCGTAGATAGAAAGTAGGATTTTCTGTTTCCCGACCCTCCTGTTAATTCTCTCGTTCCAGGTATCCATGCCTGAGACAGGTATGTGGACACACGTCTTCACTCGGGCAGAAGAGGACAATTTTTTGGGTTCTTACTCAGAGAATATTCCATCCACTACTTTCTCTCCCGGAGGGAGAGGGCCGAGTTCCAAAAAAGACGAAAGAGACGGCCGGGCGAAAAAGCTTGGGATCTGCTTGGACGAAGCCCTCCCCCGCAGGACGAAAGGCAGGGCGGCAACTTTTGCCATGTGAGATTCAGACGCTCCGTGCCCTTGAAAAGACCAATCTCCGGCAAACACCAATTAGCCATTCCTAAAGGTCCGTATTCTAAGACGTTGGAGCCCGACTGTCTCTTCCATCAAAGCCCCGATTATGACACGGCCTCGAAAGGGGAAGGGTATAGGGCCTGATTTTCGTTATTCGAGGAAAACGTGGCCGTGTTGAAACATTTCATTGACTCATCAGTAAAAACTTTCTACTATTAAAATAGATCTTTTTCTACCCATGCTTTAAGAAGATTTAAGGAAAAAAGATGGCAAAAAAGGAATTCTTGTCTCCTTCTATTATTACCAGACCTCCTGGGCCTGAGGCCAAGAAGATCCTCAGGAAGGATCGAAAATTCGTATCTCAATCTTATACGCGCGCCTATCCCTTCGTAGTCAAGAAAGCGCGAGGAGCTTGGGTGGAGGATGCCGACGGAAATCGATTCCTCGATTTTACCTCAGGGATCGCAGTTTGTAATACCGGCCATTGTCATCCGGGAGTGGTGAAGGCGATCTCTCGTCAAGCAGGACAACTGATCCATATGTCCGGCAGTGATTTCTACTATAGTCTCCAATCGAGCCTTGCCGCAAAGCTCTCCGAGATCACCCCTGGGCCAAGTGAAAAGAGGGTCTTTTTCGGCAATTCAGGCGCTGAAGCCATTGAGGCAGCCCTCAAACTTTCACACTATCATACCAAACGGCCCCGAATTCTGGCTTTCCTTGGCGCTTTTCACGGAAGGACTATGGGCGCCCTCTCTCTGACGGCCAGCAAAGTGGTTCACGAAAGGGGATTTTATCCGCTCGTCCCTGGAATCACTCACGTTCCTTACGCTTATTGCTATAGGTGCCCTTATCATCATCGGCAATACCCCGGTTGCAGCACTGCCTGTGTCGATTGGATTCGAGAAGATCTCTTCAAGCGAAGTATCCCACCAGAGGAAGTGGCAGCCATTTTTGTCGAACCCATTCAAGGAGAAGGCGGCTATATCGTCCCTCCTCCGGAATTTCATCAAAAGCTTTACGAGCTGGCAAAGGAATTCGGGATCCTTTTTGTAGATGATGAGGTTCAGAGCGGAATGGGAAGGACCGGAAAGATGATGGCGATTGAGCACTGGGGAGTCGTCCCTGATATTGTCGCCTTAGCAAAGGGAATTGCTTCAGGCATGCCTTTGGGAGCGACGGTCTCACAGAGCGAGGTGATGGATTGGGTTCCTGGTTCTCATGCCAGCACTTTTGGCGGAAATCCTATCAGTTGCCGGGCGGCCCTGACCACCATCGAGCTCCTCGAGGAGGGACTCATTGAAAATGCGGCACGTGTGGGAGCCTACCTCCTCGAAAAATTGAGAGATCTCCAGAAGCGATTCGATCTGATGGGCGACGTGAGGGGAAAGGGGTTGATGATCGGGATAGAGTTGGTCAAAGACCGGAAGACGAAGGAGAAGGCAATCGAAGAAAGAAGCAAAATTATTCTAGGTTGTTTTGAAAAGGGGCTGCTCATATTGGGAGCCGGAGAGAATGTCATCCGGTTCAGCCCTCCGCTCATC
>Ga0187771_10002244_pt1 | contig 13260 bp, 11 predicted proteins | sample 0116_SJ02_MP15_1_FD_133139 | JGI IMG/M metagenome (GOLD analysis project Ga0187771, IMG submission 133139) | Tropical peat soil microbial communities from peatlands in Department of Meta, Colombia - 0116_SJ02_MP15_10_MG | ecosystem: Environmental > Terrestrial > Soil > Wetlands > Peat | place... | reverse complement strand
GATGGTGACACCATCGTCCCTGATTTTACGAATGAGCTCAATCATTACATTGACCTCCGCAGGATTGAGACCTGCCATCACTTCATCTAAGAGAAGGAGGGACGGTGACGTAGCCAGGGACCGGGCCAATTCCAAATGCTTTCTGTCTTCGATCGTCAAGGCATGGGCCGGAATCTTCACCTTTTTTTCAAGACCGAGGAATTTAATGACATTCATGGCCTTTTTATAAGCTTCTCTTACGCTGGACGTTCGGTTCAATGCTCCGACCATCACATTCTCGAGGGGGGTCATATTCAAAAAGGGTTTTACGAGTTGAAACGTCCGCCCGATTCCAGAGAAGGCGATTTTCTCAGGAGGAAGTCCAGTGATATTTTTTCCTCGAAACAGAATCCGTCCTTCGCTGGGGCGGTGAAAGCCAGTAATCACATTGAAGAGAGTGGTCTTACCGGCACCATTTGGACCAATAATCGACTTAATTTGACCCTCGGATACGAGAAGATCTACACCCAGGAGGGCTGTTAATCCTCCAAAATTCTTTTTGATTTGATCAATCTCTAATAATCGCTTCATCGAACCCATCGCTCTTTCAACCTTTGAAATAGCCCGAGGATGCCGTAGGGCATAAATCGGACCACAAGGATGAGAGCCACTCCGTAGGTGATCAGATGGAGGCCTATTAAGCCTTTCGTATGGAGAGAGTGTTTCAATAGATCGGTGAGTAAGCGCGAGACTTCCTCCAAGGGGACCAATAGGAAGGCTCCAAGAACGGGTCCGAGAAGAGTTCCCATGCCTCCAATAATGGGGGCCAGCACAATCTCAACAGAAAAATGGATCCCCATCAGTAGGTCCGGCCGGATATACATCCGGTACTGAGCATAGAAGGTTCCTCCAAAGGCAATAAAAAAACTCGACAGCCCCATGGCCAGGAGTTTGTATCGGCTTGCAGAAACCCCGAGGCATCTGGCCGCATCCTCATCTCCTTTGATCGCCTTGAGGTAAAATCCGATTTTGGAATGCTCCATGATAGAAGACACCAAAAGCAACCCGGCAGTCATTGCGAGTATGATGAAGTAGAAAGGCCACTTCTCTTCGAACTGGTAGAGGAAACCTGCTTTTGGACCTTTGATCGTGGGGAGAAAAAGGCCAACGGTCGCTCCAAAAAAATCGATGTGTTCGAAACAAAGCCTGAAGATTTCGGCCATGGCCATGGTGATCAAGAGAAAATAGGCGCCCCGAACCCGGAAACGAAAGCAGAGGAATCCAAAGAAAAGGCCGATAGCCGCTGCCAAGAATGCCCCTAAGAACATCCCGACCCATGGGGTCAGTCCAAGATGGGAAAACAGGAGGGTCGACGTATAAGCACCTAAGCCCACAAATGTACCATGTCCCAAGGATATCTGGCCGGCATATCCGCCGATAAGATTCCAGCAACTACCCAGGTATCCAAGCCACAGGGCAATAATTAATATCTCAAGGAGGTACCCGCCGAAATAAAGTGGAGCGACTAAGAAAAGAATTCCTAATAGAAGAAGAAACGGGATATAGAATCTACTCCTCACCTTTCCTCCCCAGGAGTCCTTCGGGTTTAAGCAGAAGAATAATGATGAGAAGCCCGAAGCTGACCACCTGTTTCATCGATCCGGACAGCAACACCGCACCTAGTTCCTCGACAATGCCAATTAAGAAGCCACCGGCCAATGCCCCTAAGTAATTTCCAACACCCCCGATGATTACGACTACAAAACTTGTCATGGTGAACAGGATCCCCGCCCCCTGGGAGGTAGGAATAAAGGTGCTGACACAGGAACCCGCGGCCGCTACCGTGGCCGTACCAATGGCGAAAGCGATGCAGTAAATCTTTTTGACATTGATTCCCGCGAGCATCGCCGCCTCCCGGTTGTTTGAGGCGGCCCGGATAGCGCGTCCCAGTTCTGTCCATTGGAGAAACGAGAAGAAAACGCCGGTCATGATTAGAGAGGCTCCGAATGCAAAGGTTTTAGTCACGTCGATGCTCAGCCCCATGAGCATCAGTGAATTCAATTTATATGAGGTATCAACCGTGAAGTAGTCCGGCCCAAAAGCCATCAACAGGACGTTTTGGATAATCATCCCAAGCCCCAGAGTGATTAAGACAGACATTTCTTCCGGTGCGTCGAGTATCGGGTTGAGGATCAAGCGCTGAATCATATATCCGATGAGGAATAAGAAAGAGGCTATGGCAATGAGGGATAGATATGGATCGATCCCTAATAAGACGAAAAGGAGATAAGAAAGGTACATTCCGATGACCATCAGATTCCCATGAGCCAGATTGATAATATTTAAAACGCCGAAAATGAGGGATAATCCAAGGGCCATGACCGCATATATCCCACCCATCAGGATTCCATTAATTAGGGCTTGAAGATAGAGCATCCTTCCTCTCTCTGGTGTGAACCGTGAGGATCGCCTCCGGACGATTTCGAAACCGAAGGCGATCCATTCAAATCAACCCACGACGTCATCCTCTCTTCTCCCATTTCGGAACAGGGTAGACCGCTTTTGCTAGGGCGAATTGATGGGGAAAGACGCACTTGCTCCTCTCCTGCAGGATCTGGACAATGGCAGACCCGGCACCGATGTTGTCCCCCTTTTCGTCAAATTCGATCGGGCCCCCGATCGAAGTCTTATTTTCCAGCTTGGTAGCCGCCAAAGCTTTTCTCAGTGCATCTTTATCCACGCTCCCGGCTCTTTCAAGGGCATTTGCGATCACTAAGATGGTATCGTACGAGTGGGAACCATTCATATTGTAGGGTTTCTTAAATCGGGCTTCGTATTCCTTTGCCACCTTCAGGGCAAATGGATTCACCTCATCGTGCCATGGGCAGGCATTGAAAACATATTCAGAAAGTTTTCCTTGCTTGAGGAAGCTAGGGTCCGCAAGTCCGGAGCCGACGACTCCGAAAATCCCATCCACATCAAATTTCTGTTTATACATTTCCTGGACCAGCATGATCGCATCCCTCATACGGCAGTTGATAAAGAGGGCATCCGGCTTTAACGCTTTCGCTTCACTGACTTCACTCGCCACGCTCATAGTCTGTTCGGGATAGGTAATCTTCTTTAATATCTTCCAGGGAACCCCCAGCTTTTCACACATGGGGTAGAAGGTATCGAAGGATGCTTTGGCGGTGAATTCTGAAATATGGACCACGACGGCTGTTTTGATGGGTCTGCCCGCTTTCTCTGTCACCTCGACGATCCCCTGAATTCCAGTCTTGACCAGGTTGGAGATCTTTGGAAAAACACGAAAAGTATACTGAAAGCCCTGTCCGGTAATCTCATCGGCGGTAGCCACATCAACGACGAGAGGCATTTTATGACGATCGGATACCTTACTGATCGCCATGGTCACACCACTTTGGAATGCCCCTACGAGACAGACAACCCCCTCTCGAATCAGCTTCTCAGCGGCAATCGCACCCGTCTCATTTTTGCTCTCAGAATCCTCGACGAGAAGTTTCAGTTTAGCGCCTCCCATCGACTTAATCCCGCCCCCTTTGTTCACATGTTCGACTGCCAGCTCGAGACCCCAGACAGACATCTGTCCGGCCTCAGCCACCAGTCCTGTGAGGGGATGGACAGCACCAATAAGAATCTCATTCCCGGCTCCCCGAAGGACGGCTGGAAAACCGCTCAACCCCACCCCTGCCGCCACTGTTCCAACAGACTTCAGAAAAGTTCTCCGCGAAATTTTTCGGCTCCCCATAAGATCAGCCTCCTTTCATGGTTTTTGTCAAAAGACAAGATTTTGGTTCTTTCTCCCACCGATCCAGCCGTTCTTCCTCATCCTCCATGGTTCATTTTCATCGATAACCCTTTTGCTTTTTCAACTCATGAATGATGATCATCCGTTGAACTTCGGAGGTCCCTGCTGCAATGGTAAAGATCTGAGCATCCCTGCTATATCGCTCCACCGGATAATCCTTCATGTAACCCGCCCCCCCAAATATTTGAAGGGCTTCTCTCGTTACTTCGACAGCGGTTTCTGAACTAAAAAGCTTTGCATAAGACGCTTCGAGCCTCCCTCTCTTCCCTTCCTGAAGGAGCAGGGCCGTATTGTAAACTAAAAGCTTAGAGGCCTCGATCGATACCGCCATGTCGACCAGCATCTGCTGGATCATCTGAAATTCAATAATCGGCTTCTTAAATTGCTGTCTTTGGTTAGCATATTCGAACGCCTCATGGAAAGCCGCCTCTGCTAAACCCAGACAGATCGATGACCAAGCAATCCTCTCCACGTCGAGGCCTTCCGTGAGTTGATGCAAACCGCGGCCTTCCACCTCTCCTAGCAAATGATCGCTCGGCAGATAACAGTGGTCTAAGATAAGGTCACTGGTCGGAGAACCTCTGAGACCCATCTTATCAAACTCTTTCCCCACAGAAAGCCCTGGCGTTCCTTTTTCGATCACAAAACTTACAATTCCTCCAGGAGATTTGGATGGATCCAGATTGGCATAGACCAAAAAGGTATCTGCATAGGGGCCATTCGTTACGAAGGTTTTTGAGCCGTTTAAAACATAACCCTCATCCTTGCGCTCTGCCGTCGTATTAACAGACAGGGCATCTGATCCAGCAGAAACCTCAGTCAGAGCCATTGCCCCAAACTTTTCTCCCGAGGCCAAAGGCGGCAGAAACCGCTTTTTCTGTGATTCCGTTCCGCTGATGGCAATGTTATGGGCACAAAGAATGGCATGGGGGAAAAGGGAGGCTGTGACCGAGGCTGACACCTGTGAGATCTCCTCTCCAATCAATACGATGGTCAGGTAGTCGCACCCCGAACCCCCATAAGCAGTTGGAATGCCTATCCCCATAAAGCCATTTTCGCCTAACTTTCTGAACAACTCTTTGGGAAATTTCTGTTTTTCATCAATCTCCTTCGCAATGGGAGCGATCTCCCTCCTGGCGAAATCTCTGGCCACCTCCATCATCATCTTTTGCCCATCTGTTAGATTTAAATCCATGTGATGTCCCGACAGACTTTCTTTCAGACCTTTAAGAGTTTCTTTCCTTCTTGGAAGGCCTTGAGATTGAGATCCCTGTGCTTTTCAGGCACGAGTTGGGTAATTGCCGAAACCCATATTTTCTCGGAAAAATCGAGAAAATTTGAAAGGACGCCCAAAAGCAGCGTACTGACCACCAGGGGATTGCCAATCCGCTCGGCATGTTCCATTCCATCAATCTCGATCACATCTATGTTTTCCTTCTTCAGGATCGCGACGATTTCCTCTGGATATTTATCCATTCCAGAGGTCACGCTGGGAGGATAGATCCGCTGTTTGTTGACAACGATCTTACCGCCTGGTTTGAGATAGTTGGCCCATCTTAACGCCTCGAGCTCCTCAAAGGCCAGGATGAGGTCGGCTTCTCCGGGAAGGATGATTGGAGAATAGATCTTCTTTCCGTATCGTATATGGCATGGGACAGAACCACTTCTCTGAGATTGGCCGTGGGCCTCATTCTTTTTGACATCCAGACCGCTCATCAAAGCGACTTCTGTCACAATATTGCTGGCCAGGATGACCCCCTGACCTCCAACACCGACGATGAGGATATTCTTGCTGGGCTGAATCATGTTGATCTCCTTTAAGATATTTGAACGATGGCGTGGCTCGGACAGATTTGAGAGCAGAAAGAACAACCCACGCAGCTATAGGAGTCAATGGCCGCCTGGTATTTTCCTTTCTCGGTTTTCTTGTCCGAAACGATAATTGAAGGACAGTAGATCGTCATACACCTTCCACAACCTGTGCATTCTTCCTGCAAGACACGGAAAGGCGTCTCTTTCAATTTTTTAGGGAAAAGAACGCACGGCCGATTAGCAATCAAGACAGAAACTCCGTTGAATGCGACGGCATGATTTAGGGCCTCGTATGCACTTTTATAATCATATGGGTCCACTTCCTGGAGGTCTGTCACGCCTAAGGATCGGCAGAGTTCTTTCAGATTGGTCGGGATTCGCACTTCCCCTTGAATCGTCTTTCCTGTACCCGCATGCTCCTGTCCGCCTGTCATCGCAGTTGTCCCATTGTCCGCGATAATGACCGTGATGTTGCTCTTATTGTAGATGGCATTTAAGAGGGAAGGAATCCCGGCATGGAGAAAGGTGGAATCGCCAATGTAAGAGAGGAGGATTTTACCCGAGTTTTCTTTCAGGACCTTGTTCAGCCCGTGAGCAGAGCTGATACCGGAGCCCATGGCAAAGGCGCAACCGAGAATGTTGTGGGGAGCGGCAATGCCCAAAGAATAACATCCGATATCCCCCATTACGACAATATCTTTATCCTTCATTTTTTGACGAAGCATCCGAACGGCGTAGTACATTGCAAGGTGGAGGCATCCCGAACACATGGTAGGGAATCTTTTAATGACTTGGGGAAAGGGAGGCTTGGGCTTTCCTATTTTCTGGCCGAATCGCTTCAGCGTGCCAGAAAAGATCTCCATCAGCTTTTCACGCGAGAGGGACCCTGCATGGGGACGAAGTTCACTTCCCTTCGCCTTGATTCCCATGGCTCGTATCTGTTCCTCGAGGAAAGGTTCCATCTCTTCGATAATGTAGAGTTCTTTGATTTTAGATGCAAAAAGTTTGATTAAATCGGACGGAAGGGGATAGGTCATTCCGAGCTTCAAAAAAGAGGCAAAGGGCAGAACCTCTTTCGCATACTGGTAGGCAATCCCGCTTGATACGATTCCGATTTTTCTGTCCCCCCACTCGATCCGGTTGATTCTTGTCTTTTCTGCATATCTCTCAATTCTTTTCAATCTTTCAAACCCATTTTGATGCAGCACAATTGGATGGATCCCTCCCTGAGGCCGAAATTTGGGGCCCAACCGGTCGAAGGGAGGCAACACCTTCTCTTTCCTCTGAGAAAAGCGTACGACCCCTTTTGAATGGGATACCGCATTGGTCGTCCTCAGGAAGAATGGGACGTCGAAACGTTCGCTCAATGTGTAGGCGAGGACGGTGAAATCCTTTGCCTCTTGACTATCACTCGGTTCGAGCATAGGCACATGAAAGAGCTTTGCGTAGATACGGGTATCCTGTTCGGTGGGTGAGCTAACGGCTCCGATGTCGTCAGAGCTCACCAGGACAAGGCCTCCGTTGACACCCATCAGCGATATGGGGACAAAAGGATCAGAGGCCACATTAACGCCAGCATGTTTCATGGTGACCAGGCTTCTCACCCCACCCAGCGAAGCGCCGATGGCCACATCCACTGCCACCTTCTCGTTCACTGACCACTCGGTGTAGATGTCACCATATTTGGCCACTTCCTCCAAGATTTCTGTACTCGGGGTGCCTGGATATCCGGAAGCCAACCTCACCCCTGCTTCGTAGGCTCCCCTTGCAATCGCCTCATTTCCTAACATCATCTTTTTCGAATCCATCGATCGATCTCCTTATCTCAGCGTCTAAGAAGTCTTCAGTCCCATCTCCTGGACAGCCTGGGCCCTCAGCTTGAACCTCTGGACCTTACCCGTGGAGGTCATTGGAAACTCAATAATGAACCGGACGTATTTCGGAACTTTAAAGTTGGCCATCTTCCCCTTACAGAATTGTATGATTCCTTCCTCGGTCTCCTTCTCACCCTCTTTCAATTCGACGAAGGCCATTCCCACCTCTCCCATTACCGGATCGGGTACGCCGACAACGGTGGCCTGTTTGATTTTTGGGTTGGTATAAAGGATATTCTCCACCTCTTCCGGAGATACGTTCAGTCCACCTGGCATAAAAATGTCTTTTAAACGACCGGTAATTTTGACGTAACCATCATCATCGATAACGGCCAGGTCTCCTGTGTGAAACCAACCGTCTTGGTCTATCAACTTAGCCGATTCTTCAGGCATCTTATAATAGCCTTTCATAATCAAGCGGCCTTTGGTACAGAGTTCACCCTCCTTCCCGGTTGGAACATCTTTCCCCGTGTTTGAATCGACTACTTTCACCTGTGCTCCCGGGAATGGTTTTCCTACCGTGGTGGAAATGACCTCAGGAGTATCGCCGGGTCTGGTCATGGATGTGCCGACGCTATTTTCTGTCATCCCATAGCCATGGATGAGGACTTTGATCCCCATACGATCCATAATATCGTGAATCAGCTTGACAGGAGCCGGTGCTGCTGCGATCAGGCCTAACTTCAAGGACGACAGATTAAACTTATTAAAGTTGGGATGCTGAAGCATTTTGATATACATCGTCGGTGTTCCAGCGAAGAAAGAACATCGCTCCCTTTCGATTGCCTCAAGGGAGATGAGGGGATCGAAATATTCCACGATGACTGAACAAGAACCGCATAGGGTGGGAGTATGGATGCCTTGGGAATTACCAAAATTGTGACAGAAGGGAGGGGGGACGCAGAGTCGATCCTCTTCCTTCAACCCGACGTTCTTCGCAAACGAAGAGTTGAACCAGAGATATTGGTAATGGGTGGTCATCACCCCCTTGGGAAAACCTGTCGTCCCGGAGGTGTAAGGGATATGAGCGACATCATCTTCTCCGATCTCTTTTTGAAGCCTGCTCAATGCTTGGTCGTCCTCTAATTCCCCCCCTATCTTGAGAAAACGATCAAAATCGAATGCTCCGGGAAGTGGGTGATCAGAGAGGCAGATCACGTTTTTTAGAAAAGGTAGTTTTTCAGAATGGAGCCTTCCAGGTTCACATCTGGGAAGTTCTGGACAGATCTCTTTAAGCATGGCTATGTAATCGATCCCAAGGAACCGGTCGATCATGATGAGCGTCGTTGAATCGGAGTGTCGGAGGATATATTCCAACTCGTCGGTTTTATATCGCGTATTAACGGGTACAACGATGGCCCCTATCTTATCGACGGCGTACTCTGAGATGCTCCATTCTGGCCGATTGCTAAATAGAATGGAGATTTTATCCCCTTTCTGAATGCCAATATGGATAAGGGCTTTGGCCAGCTGATCGACCTTTTTTCGATATTCCCTGTAGGAAATCCTTTGCTCTTTGAATACGATCGCTTCTCGATCAGGCCACTTCTCTGATGCCTTGTCTAATAAATCTCCGAGTGTCTTTGCCTCTTCGATCATTTCTTATCTCTCCGTCACTGTGTTGATAAGAGGTTTCCCATTCAAAAATCTGGCAAGATTTTCGCAAAACAGTTGGCCTGTTCGCATAACATACTGGTCCGTCCCCGTAGCGTTGTGTGCCGTGATCAAAAGGTTATTGAGGTCCCAGAGTTCGTCTTCCGGGGGCAGGACATAAGCAGTCGGGTCTCCCCAGAAGACATCGATCGCTGCTCCAGCAATCCATCCTTCCTTGAGAGCCCGTGCAAAAGCATTCTTATCGAGCATCTCACCCCGGGCGACATTGACGAGAAAGGCTGTGGGCTTCATCAACTTTAATTCTCTTTCGCCGATGAGAGCATTTGTCTCGGGGGTGTGGGGTAAGGAGATGACAACAAAATCTGAAACCTTGAGCACCTCATCCAGTTGGTTGTCGGGATAGATCCGGTCGGCGTATTCAAATTCCTTAACGTATTTATCGTATCCAAACACCTTCATGTCAAAACCAAGTTTTGCCTTCCTTGCAATGATTTTTCCAATATGGCCAAGCCCGAGAACGCCGATGATTCTTTGGTGGAGTTCTCGCATCTGGCCTAACATTCGGTCCATCTTATGAAGCCTCTGGTTTTCTAAAGACTTTTGAAATTTCTTTACGAAAAACAAAAGGTATCCCATGACCACCTCAGCAATGGGGATGGAAACAGTTCCTGCACAGTTCGTTAAGATCATCTCTTTTCCGATCAAGCCCGTCTTGAGAACGTGCTCATACCCAGTCATCAGTACATGAAACCATTTGAGCCTCTTCATTTTGGGCATACTGAACGGATAGGCATTAAAGGATGCCATAATATCCACATTCTCAACGTCCCCCTCTACCTGATTTTTCGCCGTTTCCACTAACACGGGTGAGGCCAATATACTGATACTTCGAAACCTCTCCCTGACGATCTGAACATACTCCTCCACCATAAACCCGGGTCCACCAATTAGGATTTTTAAATCTTTTTCTTTGTAAACCATCAGGCTTTTCCACCCCCTTATGACAACCTGGAAAGCATATCGAAGTAGATCTCCAACTGGTGTCGGATTTGATCCAACGAATAGAAACGAGGATCCCCATGATCTGCATCGATGACTATGCCAGGTGTTCCCGTTGCTTCAGTCACGGCTTTTTCGATTTCATGAACGACGAGGGAAAGCATCTTGCAGCTTCTATTTGAGTGGTAAACGAATCCGTTGAGAGAAAATCTCTCCTTGAGATCCAAGATGAGCTCGACCCTCCGTTCTAAGTTCCAATTGAAGTAGATGAGGTATTGAGTTGCCCAGCTCTCAAAGGGGCTTCTGGGATTGACGTCAAGGCTGGTCCACGGCAAGGTGTATATGGTTGACGTCAGACAGGCTCCAAAGGAGGCAAAGAGGTTGGATAACCATTTCAGTTCGCGCCAAACAGGGAGATTATCCCAATAGAGTCGGAAGCGCTCTCCCGGAACGGCACCCATTTTTAATCGAACGCGCTCATCAATCTCAGATTTCAACTTTTTATAGAAATCGAGTGCTACCGGACACCCCCTCTGCGAAACAATTGGTGCCATCGCAATAAATTGATCAAATACCGTCAGCGGAGAAGGAATCTGGGCTGCCGCATTGAGAATCTGTTTCCAATGATTACATGTCTCCTCAGAGATACGGAGGATCTCCTTGAGATGGTCATAATCAAGGCGTTTCCCCGTTATTCCTTCCAAGAAACTTACCAACTCATTCATCTGCTTTTTCACATAATCCAAGGCAAAGTTATCAAACCCCCTGCTGCCTGAAAAGGGGACATCCAGAAGATAAAGCGGAACGTTATAGTGGCGACTTAAAACCTCAAACCATTTTGTCAGTGTGCTGCACTGGCAGCTACTCGTATAAAGGAAATCCGGATTTGGAAGACCACCCACAGGGCTGATGCCTGAATAGGCTGATCCGATGTCGCATAAGGCATAGCTACAAATGTTAGGAGAATAACCTTCGGCCTCTGAAAACCTCGTTACTTCATCGGTCATCTTCCTTGCCTGAATGAAGACCGAATGGTTTTCTGGATAGACGGGGATAATATCCATTGCGTAAAACAACTCTGCGGGAGAGAAAACATTTACAAAGGCTATTTTCTTCCCTAATTCTTGAGCATGACGAATCTCTTCGTAATACTGCGAGTTAATCTCTTTGAGTAATGACAACGATTGAACCGGAGAGGTGACAACCTTCATCATAAACTCCGACTCCCAAGGATTTCAGCAAAAGCTTGAAGTCTCGTCTTAAGCTGACCCACGTTGAAGCTCCGCAGATCTGTCTCAATGAGCAGGTTCGGAATCCCTTCCCGATCCAATCCTTTCTTTAAATCGGGGTAATCGAAGATAAGGGGCTCGCAGAATTTGAGTTGAATAAATATGACACCCTCGAGGTTGTTTCCTTGAACCCGATCCAAGATGTAGTTGAAGCGATCCTTGCCCCCTTCTACCGTGGGATTGGGAATCCGGTTGAAATAACTCTCTGCTAAAGCTTCGAGCGGGTCACCTTCGTTTTCGATTTCGTAAGAAAAGTAACGGCTCCCGACGGCAAGGTCATCATAAGCCACCACCATTCCCATCTCATCCATCCATCGAAAGATTTCAAGTGGCTCAACCAATATTCCGGACAAAAAAACCTTCACAGGAGTATCCACGTCATTTGGGGAACCGCATCCCCCACGAGCGAGAACTTCTCTCAGAATCTCGTTATGTTCCTTTTTGGGCATGAGCATGGAAGTCTTGACTAAGGAAAAAAAATCATAATTACTCATGAAATCTGAGTTCTGAAATCTTACCGCTTGGATCGTTCTGAGATGGCGTCTGTTTTCATCATAAATATCTATACTTTTTCGAATCTCCTCATTAGATATCTCTACTCCGAAAGTCTTCTCTAACGTCCGCTTAAATCGTCTGAGTTCTTCTACCAGGAAAGTTTTCGTCCCCTGACTACCCAACTTCTTGGGAAGGCGAATGAGATCTGAAAACTGTTCTGGAAACTTCTTCTGCCAAAGATGAAAGAGGGCGCGAGAAGAATCGCATAGGTAGGGTATTACCATCCCGTCGAGAAATTCAATCTGCCTATGGTATGCCCGATCAAAGGTATTACTAATAAGAGAACAGGTAAAGCTTGGGATCACTCCCGCAGGACTCTGGCTTTTGTTCCCATCTAGTATAGTAAAAGGAAGCATCCCAGTAGCATATATCAACTCTTCAGGTGCATCAGGAACGAATACTCCAATAATTCGCTGGCCGTTTTGGGACTTCCAACCCCTAGCAAAAATAAATGGGTTTTTCAGAACTTCTTGGACCTTTTCTAATACTTCCATTTAGGACCGCTTGTATGAGTATATGATAATTAAGACTTTGGCTTTTTTATCGCCTTTACTAACGCCTGTATGGGGAATATGAGCGTCGAAATACATGGAATCTCCAGTTTCCAAGATGTACCTCTCATCTCCATAGATAAACTCAATTTCTCCTTCCAAAACATAGAAAAACTCTTCTCCCTCGTGCTGAAAAACTGTTGAGTACTCAAAATCTGGATATAGGACGTAAGGCTCCATATTCTTCCCAATTTTTTTTGCAGCTAAGGCCTCATATTGATATCCATACGAAGCCCGGTCGGCCAGCTCTTTTGCGTCCCCTTTCTTGACGATCACCATATTCTTTGGACTATCTACTCTGCTCTCGGAGAGAAAGAAAGAAATATCCACCTCCAACGCCTGGGCAATCTTACTCAAAGTAGAGATGGGAGGGGCATTATCTGAATTCTCGATTCTTGAAATGTAACCAGTTGTAAACCCTGTCATCTTAGCCAAAGATTCCAGGGTAATCTTCTTGCTGAGCCTTAATCTCTTAACTCGATCATTAATAAGCTTTTCGTCCATAGCGGTTGGCTTTTTACAAAAAGTATAGAATTCTTACGCGAAATTGTCTTAAAATTTACAAAAAGTAGAAATAAATGTCAAGTAAAAAATTTAATCAATATATATGTGGCCAATATTATTAAATAATGTTTACTCTCCAAGCCTAAATTTATTTACAATTAGTAAAGATGAGCAAACCGTGTGGTTTTACTGACAGTAAATCCTCATTGCCATGTATGTTTGCTTTGTTCAACTCACAGAGAAAAACAAATAAG
>Ga0187771_10002243_pt1 | contig 13261 bp, 11 predicted proteins | sample 0116_SJ02_MP15_1_FD_133139 | JGI IMG/M metagenome (GOLD analysis project Ga0187771, IMG submission 133139) | Tropical peat soil microbial communities from peatlands in Department of Meta, Colombia - 0116_SJ02_MP15_10_MG | ecosystem: Environmental > Terrestrial > Soil > Wetlands > Peat | place... | reverse complement strand
TGGCCATTTGTCCGCCATGATCTTCATCGTAACTAGCAAGAGACCATACACTCACTTATACGTTGCGAATCGGCAAGCACGACAAGACCTTTTGATTCAAGTTCAGAATTGATGATGAGTTTTCAAGATGCTTCCCCATGATGGTTTTCTTGCTGTCGAGAGAGTGCTGGCGATTTCATGTCGCGAAAAGGTCTAAGGAAGGAGCAACAGCACGGCAGTCCAGCGTTTCATTGAGTCCCAACGGCACGTTTGGACTGTTTGAGCTCATTTTCAGTCTGTTTTCAGTCGTAGAAGCCCGTGCAGTACGGACGTTTGAATGTGCGCATTTTGAACTGAATTTTCCATGTCCCAAGTTGACTTGGTGAGCCTGTGTCTTGACTCTTCATGCATGTTCCCCAATGAAAGCATGCCCATTTTTGGACCGTTCGTAACCAACAATAGAAGATTGCCCTTTGACTGACCCCTAACTAAAGGATATCGTGGCTTATCTGGGCTGGAAGATTTTTCTAGATGATTTCACAGTGTCATCCCAGAGAAGTGCTATCTTGAGCGAGTATCTTATCGGTGCGGGCGGATGGGCATACTTCAGTGTCGCTGGAGTTCATCCTCTCGTATCTTATTCCAGAGCATTTGATTTCGTTGAGGTGAATTCAACGTACTACCAGGTGCCCCCCTTGGCTGAGGTTAGGAAGTGGCGGGAGATGGTTCCCTCTAGCTTTGAGTTTGCAGTCAGAGCCCACCGAAGCGTAATATCACTCACAAAACCAAGCCAGAAATCGAACGCTCTTGTTGCATTTGACAAGGCTAAACAGGTTTGCGCTGCACTGAGAGCGCAGATCCTGCATATCCATGTTCCTGCATCATTCAGGCTGTCCAGAAGCTGGATCAGCGACTTTCGAGACTTCATCTCGTCGGCAGACTTCGACGGGCTGCGGCCTGCAATTGAAATCCGCGGGGTTCGATCTTCGAAGCTGCCACCCGAGCTTCTGGAGTTGATGAGGAATTACAATATGATACATTGCACGGACATTGCAAAGGGAGAGATGCCCGCCTACGATTCTGACGTTCTTTACACGCGACTCTTCGGGAAGGGAACGCACAACATTTACCAACCCACTGATGAAGAGTTGAAGGAAGTCGACAGCAGAGCGCTGAGCACGAATTCGCAGAAAATAGTGATGAGCTTTCACTTTGTTCGAATGTACAAGGACGCTGCAAGACTGAAGATCTACAAACAAACGGGCACGTTTCCAAAAGTGACAGAATCAACGGGACTTGCTTCCCTGCAAGATGTCTTGGGAGAAGACGCAGAGTTTCCCTCAACGAAGCAAGCTTTGATAGATAACCAAGGATGGAAACTCTTCGACACGAATGAGAGGAAGAGAATCCGCGTGGGAGAGGTGCTGCATCGCCTCCCTGATAAGACCTATCTGAACGTCAGCGAAGTAATAGATAGCCTCGAATCGATGCTTGAGTGACAACATGGTTCAGGATAAGCTTTGGTTAGGAACCTCCGGTTGGAGCTATAAAGAGTGGATAGGCCCATTCTACTCGAAGGAAGACAAGAGCATGCTACGAGCGTACGCGAAGGTTTTCGGCACGGTTGAAATCGACTCCACGTTCTACAGGTACCCCTCGAAAGGCATGGTTATGGGGTGGGCAAGGTACTCGCCGGATGGTTTCGTGTTCACAGCGAAGTTGCCCAAGCTGATTACGCACGATAAGAAGCTGGGTCTGAGCGGTGAAGTCGAGAAGGACCTGGAACAGTTTGTGGAAGTAATGGAACCTCTCTGGCTAGGCGGGAAGCTCGGATGCATACTCATACAACTTCCCCCGAGGCTAAGGTTTCGACCCGAAGAAGTCAGTTCATTCTTCAAGTTGCTTCCTTCCCACATCAGGTTCGCAGTCGAGTTTCGAGACACTTCGTGGATGAGGGATGAAACTTGGGCGTTGCTGGAGAAACATAAGGTCGCGTACACGATCGTTGACGAGCCGCTCCTTGCCCCAGAAGTGCACGTGACAGCGGACATCGCGTATTTTCGTTGGCACGGCCACGGCTCCAGACCATGGTATGACTATGAATACAGGACCGGCGAACTCGAACCTTGGGTGGAGAAAGTGCGAGAGACCGGCAAAAAAGTCGACAAAGTCTTTGGATACTTCAACAACCATTACCATGGCTACGCTGTGGAGAACTGTCTCCAAGTACTACGAATGCTGGGCGTACAGACCCCTCAGCAGAGTGCAGCCCAGAACAAGGTAGAGGGCTTCCTCAAGAATAGAGAAAGAACCAAGGAAGTAGGACTCGAAACGTTCGCCGAACCAACGAGCAGAAACTTTGAAGAGTTATTGCGGTTTCTCACCGCCCCTGGAAGGCTCGAGAGAGCAAGAGACATTGCAGATGAGGACTTATCGATCGATCGGCAGACTCCCGATCGAGTTGAGGCTACCATCAGAGGGTACCACATTACCATAGACCTGAATGAAAAGGTCATATCACATGACTGCGCGGACTGGACGAAGATGCTGTCGACTAAGAAGCTTTGCAAGCATGTCGCGAAACTGTTGCTTGTTCTGGACAGGGAGAAGGCAGAGAGAATATTGAAGAGTCTTTGCGAACAAGAGGAAAAGTGGCAGTTCCGACCGTTCGTCGCACGATAAGTGTTCACAGATTCCCTCGCCGCTTTGGCCTCAAGAACCTACTCTCTTGCAGACGTTTGAAATGGCAAGGATTACGCGTGGTGGAGTGAAAAAACTAAAAACCTTGGTGTATTTCGGTCCCGCTGCCTTCCTCACAGTCTCCGGTTTTCCGCCCCCATTGAGATAACCTGAAATGAACGCCTGGGCAACGAGTTCCGCGGTGCGCGTTTGATCAGGGGGAGTAACATAGTGACCTGCGAAGTATAAGAACTCAGCCACGTCCCAAGATTGGTCGCCTCTTCTGGAGGCCTGCTCAAAGTCAAACATGTAGATTTTGTCGTTCTTGTCGATGATAATGTTCTCCGGTTTAGCGTCTCCCAGAGCCACGCCTATGGCATGAACTCGGGCGAGTTTTTCTCCGATGCTTCCCATGATCTCGAAGTTCCTTTTCGTGTTTCTACTTTCGCTTGGATCCATGAAAGCCTTCACCGTCCTCGTAGCCGTTTCGCCGTCCAAGTAGTCCATCAGGATTAGGCGTTTTCTCGAACTCACGTACCGGAGTGTTGGAACCTCGAACCCTTTCGAGTGCAGGAGCCGGTTTACAGCGTATTCTCTTTCGAGCCTCGAACGACCGAGGATCGCGAAGGTCCTGGTTCCAATGCTCCACAATGCTAGTGGGAACCACTTGAAACTGGACCAGTCTTTGAACCTCTTGGCGACGAGCTTCTTTTCGCCGCACTTCATGTATGCCTTGACCAAGAAAACGTCGTTGAGGATTCCGCCAAGGGCTTCAATTTCTATTCTCTCATCCTTGCTCATTGAAAGAGCTATTCGAGCTGTTGCTTCAATGTCAAGTCTGCTACTCAGAGGAACGAGGCCGGAAGCAGTTGGAACGAAAACATAGTCTTCAGGATCTTGAGTCTGACTCGGCGTCCAAGCGCTTTTTCCAGCGCTCTGAATTCTAGCCAATGCATCTCTGCCCTGAGAAACTGTTTCTAACATCTTCGGAAAGATTCCGAATGCGGACGTGAAGACAGCTCTAGGCACACTTCTTGATAGGTTCAGCAAGCGCCTCCTCGGGCTCCGTGCTCTGCAGACGAATTCTTCCGACATCCTAACGTAACCTGTCATGAACCTGATCTTACCCTCTTTTTCAAGCTGTCTAAGTGCTTCTCTATAGCCGATCAGGGCTCTTTCAACATTTTCCTCTCGAGCATCTTTCCGCAGAAAGTCGGATACGTCCTTGATAATCGGGGGAAATAGTCGGACTCTACTAAGCATGGTCTGATATAGGAAGTAATCTGGTTTGATAAGTAATTCTTGGGAGAGTTCAGGAAAATCCAGAACGAGGTTTTCAAGAAGTTCTAATATCAGTCTCTTTTTCAGTTTTACCTCTTGAAGGCGCAAATACTCTTCGCCGAACAAGAGGTCGTATGAGGGGATCAACCTCCAAGCTAGCGCCTCGCCGAGGAAGCCTCTGTCGATGTCTCTCTCGAAGATCCACTCGTCCACGGCAAGGATGACGACGTTTCTTCCATTAATGATCATTGCATAATTGACGAGTTTGGGCTGAAAGTCGCTCATGACCAGCAGAACTTGGACCAAGGGCTTAGTTGCAGTCTGTCTTACGTTGCTGTCTCCGCATATGCAAGCAGCCCTGATCTCGCTTGTCCCTGCTAGACGTCTGCCAAATTCGATGATGGGCCCTGCCAGCTTATCATGCTGTTTCCGCGTTAGTTGAGCCAAGCTTTCACCGTTGGAGAAGGGGCAATCAGGAATAGAATTCATGCGCGCTTGAGATATACTTAGTGCTCTTCGCCGTTGACACGTTTTGCCGGATAAAGTGCGACGTCGGGCATGTGAGTCTTCGACATGGCGGTTAGTTTCTCGGCCAGCGTGAGCGGGAGAACTAGTGACGAAGTCTTGTTTCTGATCCGTCGAAGAATCCGACGCCGTTACCCGCTGATTTCATACATCAGTTCGCAGCATATTTGTGATCGTTGCTTATCCATACAGAGACGAGAGCAACCTGGCTCATGCAACCGAGCAGAAGAGACGCTTGCAGTCGTGATCTTCAGACCTGAAAACTGATGCCTCGAAGCTTGGTAGCTCGGTTTAAATATCAGGCTTGTGATTAGACGTAGCGAGAGGAAATTATTCCATGGGTTCAAAGCCCTCAAGAGGCGAATTCGCGGCTAGAAAGCTGGCTAGGCGGAGGAAGAGGTTCCGCTGGAGCGACAGGTATTACAACCGTCGTATCCTAGGCTTGGACGTGAAGGCTGATCCGCTGCAAGGGGCACCCATGGGCAGAGGAATAGTTCTCGAAAAAGTGGGTGTGGAAAGCAAACAGCCCAACAGTGCCATAAGGAAATGTGTTAGGACTCAGCTCATCAAGAACGGGCGAAGCATCACGGCATTCCTTCCCGGCGACGGAGCCTTAAACGTAGTTGATGAACATGACGAAGTCCTCGTCGAGGGCATCGGGGGGTCACGCGGAAGGAGCATGGGCGACATTCCAGGGGTTAGATGGAAAGTCGTAACTGTCAACGGCGTGTCTCTGAATGAGTTAGTCTATGGAAGAAAACAGAAGCCTGCACGGTGACAGTCTTGAGCCAAAAGTCGGAGAAGCGGGAGATAAATCTTTTCGGAAAGTGGCCCTTCGCAAACATCAAGGTCCAAGACGCAGGCTTAGAGCGCTACATCTCCCTGAAGCCTGTTGTGGCGCCGCACAGTATGGGAAGGCACGAGCATAAACGGTTCCACAAGGCGAACGTCAACATAGTCGAAAGACTCATCAACAACCTCATGCAGCCCGGAAAGAACGCGGGCAAGAAGGCGAAAGCCACGAACATCGTCAAACAGGCTTTTGAAATCATTAGTCTCCGCACGGGTAAGAACCCCGTTGAAGTTCTAGTGAAAGCCGTGGAGAACTGCTCGCCATGCGAGGACACGACGAGAATCAGCTATGGTGGAATAGTCTACCACTTGTCGGTCGACGTGGCACCTCAGAGAAGGGTCGATCTAGCGCTGAGGAACATCGCTGAAGCCGCACGGCAATCAGCCATAAACAGTCCTAAGTCTATTGAGGAATGCTTGGCCGAAGAACTTGTCTTGGCCGGCAATCATGACATGAAGAGCTCGGCAGTTGCAAAGAGGCACGAGATAGAGAGAGTCGCTCAGGCCGCGAGATGAGAACTTTCAGGCTTACCTGAGGTGGATTTCAACGACGTCGCGGTCGGCCAGCACGAACGTTGGCCCAACTTTTTGCGGACTGAAAACCAGACGATCAGACCACACCTTCGCAAAGCCAAATCGGTCCTTGAAATCGCTATGTATGTCCTGAGCTAGATGATAGACGGATGCGCCCCTTTTCAGCACAAAAGGCTTGTTAGAATGCTTCCTCTGACTCGGTTCCTTCGTGTAGACTCTGATTATTCCGAGCATCTCAAACAGTGTTGAGCCCACGGTCTCAAGTCCGAGTCTCCTCTCGCATGAGACGGCCATAACGGGTATGCTGCTCTGCAGGTGGGCCTTCAAAAGCTTTAGGGCAGCCTCTGATCCTTTCGATTCAACCTTGTTCGCCACGATCATTGCCGGCTTGTAGACCGTACTCCCAAACACTGAGTCTTCCACGTCGTCAAGCGTGACCTCGCCTGAGATTCTTACTACAGCGTCGGCTATGCGGTAGCTCTTAAGCAGTTCTTCGACATCTCTCATGCTACAATTAATCAGGCGGCCGACGAGTATTATGCGCAGGCCGGCACCCATGTATTTTCTCTCTATCTCTACGCGTCCTTTGGGCTTGCTCAGCAGGATTCGCGCTTTTTCAAGCTCGCCGAGGATCAATGACAACTGCCCGACCGGATCACGAGGCAAATCGACCATTATGATTAATCCATCAGCGTTTCGCGCTATAGCCAGAGTCTGCAGACCCCATGCTCTTCCGTCTGCCGAACCCTCCATGAGAGCCGGCGCCTCAACAATCTGAAACTGAAGGTCTTCGAAAGGCAGTATGCCCGGAACAGGCGTTCTGGTCGTGTAAGCGGCTGGAGAAACCTCCACCTTGGCGTTCGTTAAGGCGGCCAACAGGCTGCTTTTTCCAACCCCGGTCAGTCCTATGAGTGCTATTTGTGCTGCACCTTCCTTCTCAACGAGAAGTCTAGGTCCAGTTCTTCCGGCTCTCTTCTTCTTCTTGTCTTCCAGCTCTTTGCGTATGACGGCCATCTGTTTTTTTACTTGGCCCCGAAGCTTCAGGGTTCCCTTGTGTTTGGGTACGAGGCTTAGAAATTCCGTCATGAGAATAAGTCTCTCTTTCGGATTCCTAGTTGCCTCAACCTCAGCCCACTTTTTCCGAGCATCGGGCGGCAAATTCGCGGGCATAGTAAAGACGCGTCCGACTTGAAAATCAAGATTCTAGTCTAATATCTGTTTCCACGCCTAGAGATTAACACGGTTCGGCACAGCAAAGGTTGAGAGCATGGAGTGGAACACGGCATATCAACGGGTCCAGTTTTGACGTAGGGCTGAGCGGAGGTTGGAGCAATGCTTATGAGAAGAGATCTTGACACGTGAATAGGGGAATTTGAGGGTGCTCCTAAAGTTTCTAGAGGGGAAATATCTGGTGAAGGCTCCTCTGGAAGAATGTTCCTCTCTGGTTCAACAAGGGTTGAATAAAGCCGGCTTAAAGAACGTATGGGTGAAGAAAGAGGTCCCGCCCCGTTACTTGCTTATAACATACAGTCCTGGATGGGTTGGAAAAGCCATGGAAATAGAGTTCGTATTCAAGGAGAGCCACGATGGCAGTGAGATCTTCGTCAAATGGCCCTATACAAGGGAAATTAAGCGCTCCGATGAAAGCCTCGGCGAATTCAATAGGCAAGAGGAGGAACGAAAACGTATGACCGAACGCTTCATCATGAAGTTCAAGAACGCAATCGGAGCAACCGACATTCAAACAAGTTAACCCATCCATGATGACGCTCTCGGTCTATGACAACGGTCTTCTCAGCATGATCTTGGGCTTAAGTCGGAGAAAGAGGGCACCTTCACTCTTGACGGATTCTGGGTAGATCAACTCTTTAAGTGGCAAAAGCTTCATTTTGGGCTTGTTGAAAAGAAATAGCGTGAGGGACCAGTCAAAACCCAAAGAAGTGTAGTAATCATTAGAGGCCTGTATTAAATGAGTAAGAAAAAGAAAAAAGTAAGAAGGAAGGAAAAACACGACGACGCAGAGAAGATCATCGAAGAGGACAAGGAATACAGCACGATGGAGCTGGAAGAGGATTTCTAATGACAGGTTCTCGATTAGGCGTTCCACTGGTTTATTATGCGAACAAGAAGAACCGTCCCTAGCGTGAGAAAGTGCTCCGACACGCAACAGTCGAGAAAACGCCTAAACGCGTTAGTATAACCTACTCCAAAGACCACAAATTCGAAGTCACCACTAAAACCTCTGTGCAAGAAACAAATCGAGCCTTGAGCAGGTTTTCAATTGTGTAACAAGGAAATATGGGACAAGGCTCTTCACGAAGCCCAAATGATTCTCTGAAAACAGCACTATCGCAAATGCAAGCCACATCATAATAAACTTAGAACATCAAAGCAGTGGCGACATCTCCCGCGCAATTCCCTTTTTTCTTGGATTGGACTGGAGCAGTCAACGTTTCATTTTTCCAGACAGTGGCATGGCATGACTCGGGTTAGAAACAACAGCTTCAACCCCGGAACAGCTATAGCGTCCTAGAGCGCGCTCAATGCTTCTCTTTTCTGAGCGCGCTCTGGTTCCTTACGCGCCTAGTCAGCGTTTGCTATAGAAGATGCTTCCATAAGTCTTATATGTTAATGTTGGAAGAAGTACCGCTCAATAGAAGGTAAACTGTTTTGAAAACGATGCCAAAAGCGACCATTGTATTTGCAGTTTTGCTGCTAATACTGTCTCTGCCGACACAATGCTTTTGGGCTTTTCCTGTTCCAAGTGTCAAAGCGGATGAGTACAACCCAGCCTTTGGCTACTACGGGAACCAGTGCCTCAATTTCACCGTAGCAAATCAGCGCGTAGATTGCGGTCAGCATCTGATCTATCAGTCAACAAAACTCACTGTCGAGGCGTGGGTGAAACCCGAGTTTAATGTTGAGGTAGGAAGCTACCCGCGTTCATATAGCGCACAATTTGGAACAATCGCCTGCCTTCGACCGTATGGGGCAGGCGGAGGGTGGTGGTTTGGATTCTATTACCCGACCGGAAAGTTGTACTTTATTATGGATGCGGTTGATAGTTCTTATGGTTCAAACACCCAAATTTGGTACAATGACTCGTGGTACTACTTGGCAGTCACTTATGATCCCACACTGAGTGAGAACAATCTGGTATTCTACGTGAACGGGACCGTTGACTCCTACCACAACGTCACTACGACCATTGCATACAGCGCGCCCACGCTACAAATCGGTTCTCAAGGAGACGGTACCATATGGTACCTTGGACTAGTTGATGAGGTGCGATTATGGAATGTCTCCAGAACGCAATCGGAGATACAACAATGGTGGGATAGAACAGAGCCCAACGGCACTGCTGCATCCCCTAACCTTGTAGGGTATTGGCGTTTTGACTACTTGTCCAGAGGGAACTATCCTGACAATTCAAGGTATGGCGACGACGCAGTCCCAACGGTGCCACCACAATCTGCTGCACCTGGAGCCCCAATATACCAGTTTTACGACGTGAACTTTGACGGAAAGTGCGACGGAAGAGACATCACAATAGTAGCTAAGGCGTTTGGCTCACACGGCCCAAGCTTCGACTACCCAGGCGAACCAGCAAGTCCAGCGTGGAACCCATTGGCCGACCTCAACGAAGACGGCAAGGTTGACGGCAGAGACATTACCCTGGTAGCACATCATTACGGCGGAAGGTAATAGTAAAGCTCCCTTTCTTAAAGCAATCATGTTTCAATGCGCGCGGTTGACGCTCAAAACTCCTCATCCTCATAAAAGTCTCCGTCGTCTTCCTCGTCTTTCTCATCACCCTCTTCCGAAGAATTATCCTCAGTTTTTTCCGTCCCACTATGGTCATCTTCCCCAGACTTTTCTGAAACCTGGAACAACACTGGTTTAGTCTCTTGCTGGACCTGGGTTGCCTTCGGTTCTTCAGCCTTGGCGGAAGCCCCGAATATGATTTCTTTAAGCTGAGTCTCAAGTGCGAGACGTCGCCTAAGGAGTCGTAGCCAACTGATAAACTCCATGAGAACGTTCTCGCTGAAACGCCACTTCCTGCAGTTTTCGAGCATCTTGGAATAGCAGCTCTCCAGGTTTGAGTAGTCCGGTTTCAAGCCGACTGAGCTTTCGTCGGTGAGTATGGAGAGCATTGACTTCCAGCGTTGGTCGCTTCCGCGTTCGCTTCCCAGGCCGCGCTTGATCTGGTGCTCAATCTCTATGGCTCTTGCGTCCAACCTGAGAAACTCGGTTTCAAGCCTCGTGTGCTTCTGCTCCGGCGTTTCCTGGGGAGTAGTAGGTCTATTACCTCCATTGTTGCCCTCGAGCATGTCGGCTTCCCTGGTGAGCACCTGAACCGTGTATTCCTTGAGCGTCATGCTGGGCACGTGCGTCTTGACTGCGGCCTTGTATCTGTGGCCCACTTCTTGCGGTATGTCGAATGAGACTGGAGCTTCCTTCTTCTTTGGGATGTTTAGAGGTTCCATGCTCAGAAGTCACCTAGTAGAAAAAACCATAATACTAGCCTACTAGCCGTTTTTTGTGGGCGTACCCAACACTTTAAGCTATGATATAAACTCTATTTTCTCGTTTGCGCGCACGCGACTACTGGAAAAGTGGGGAGCCGAGCCTTTTTTCCCATGTCTTTAATCAATGTTAACGAAACACGCGAAACCATGACTACTAGACTCGTTTTTTTGTTTTTGAAAAAATCGACCATTAAAGAGCTATGTTCAGGCTGTTATGTTCTCCATACTTGGTTTGAAACTCTAGGCATTGAGCCTAGAGCGCAGTGACTTCGAAAGCGGTCTTGGTTAGTGTTAGGTTATGGGTCGAGTTTTCCGTAGTTCTTGGCTACGATGGTTATGTCTCTGGCGTCCACTTTGCCGTCGTTGTTTATGTCACAGTTCGCGTTATACCTGGGACTTCCTAGGCCGGAGCCGAAGCACTTGGCTACGGCGGTTATATCTCTCCCGTCCACTTTGCCGTCAGGAATAAAGGTTGCGCTGCCGGTAATGTCGCCCGGCATGGACAAGTGGATGAAGCTGTACATGTACAGGTTGTTTGCAGTGTTGTAGAGCGTCTCGCCTGGAACGGGCGGAGCGTAGGCTTTTATCGTGTAGTCGCCCTTAATTAGGTCATCAGCGTTCCAAACGAAGGTCAGAGTCAGGGAGCCTCCACTAACCATAAAGAAAGCTTGCGACGCGATTTGAATCGTGGGATTGTATAACCCGAACCTGTGCACGTAAACTATCTCTGAGAAAGACTCAGCGTAGCTTCCAGGAACCGCCACCGTGACGCTGTAGTTCATGGTGTAGCCCTGACAAAGAACAGTCTTCATGGGCACAACATTCGTCGTGGCAACATCATCCGTGGGGCCGAAAGCGTAAACACCGTTGGAAGACCCAACGTAGACAACGCCGTCGACGACGGCAGGCGAAGAAAACACAATGCCCATAGTGTTGTAGCTCCAAATCAGCGTACCCGATAAAGCGTTCAGGGCATAAACGTCGCCATCATAAGAGCCCACGAAAACAATACCGCCAGCCACCGCCGGACTAGACACTATCTTGTTGCCAGTCTGATATTTCCATCCCACCAGGCCCGTTACCTCATTCAACGCATAGAGGCAGCCGTCATCCGAGCCTATGTAAACAAAGCCGTTAAACCCGACAGCAGGAGAACCCTCTATTTCACCACCAATCGGCCGGTCCCATTCTGGTATTGCCAGTTTGGGGTTGCCCCCGGTGGGAACAATCGATCCCGTGGCATAATTCCAGGCAATGAAGAAATATGCTATACCTGCATAAACCATACCATAAGCATACGCTGGAGAGCATGCTTCGTTACCATTATAGCTCCAGCTCGTTGAGCTACCATATTGGATCTGGTCAGTGCCAACCTCCCATACTAGCGCGCCCGTTTGAGCGTTGTACGCCTCCATACCATCGGGCCATTCTGTTACATAAACGAGGTTGTTAACCCCCTCAGGATCCACATAAACAGCGGGAGAAGACCTATACAAAATCCAATTGGCATAAATGTTTGTATTCCATACCAGCTGTCCCATCGGAGTCAAGCAGTAGAGGCCGTTATTGTCGTTTGAGATTACGTAAATGAATGGAATACCATAAAGATATGCGAGGGTGGGGGAAGACTCTACTTTGCCGCCGGTGAAGAATATCCACACATCCGCTCCCGTCTGGGCGTTCAGGCCGTAGACTCCGCCGTCATCTGAGCCTACGATTACGAGATTGAGAAAGATGCAGGGAGAGGAAACCACGGGGCCGCCAGTCTGGTAGTTCCAGATTTTTAGGCCTGTCGTGGCGTTTATGGCGTAAACGTTGCCGTCGTCCGATCCTATGTAGACGACGCCGCCGGAGACGGCGGGGGAAGACTCAAACGACGTGCCTAGTCCGTATACCCATTGGATCTTGTTTGTGCTCGGTGCCGTTGAAGTTGTGTATCCTGTGTGATCTGTATCGTAGTGGAACATGGGCCACCAGTCCGCGACACCTGCCTTGGCCACCTGCACGTTGAACGTTGACATGACCACGCTTATGGAAAGCAGCACAATCATTACCGCGGAAAAAGTTCTTCTGAACAATCTCCTTCCTCCACAGCAGGAAAACCTGCCATGAAGGTTAATAAGCTTTTTGGAAAACTGGCATCGCATGTATCAAATGCAACAATTAGGCAGAAGGACGAAACTTTACGTACCGCGTGCCACAATATCCTTCTCAACTGTGACTGGAGGAGCCAAACCCTCCGAAGAATCTGCGCAGGGCTCTGCTTCAATTATGCTCTGGCCTTGTCTTGTCGACTTGATAGCGCGTAGTTCCGTAAGCTTCTTCCCAACCTGGAGCTTCTTTCGAGTCAGTTCAAGCAAGCTTATGTACTCCTGCGAAAAGTCTCGACATCCGTCCCACTCATTCATAAATCGTGGCATAACATCATCCAAGTTACTCAGGTCTTCCTTCAAACCCAACTTGAACAGCAGCTCATTAGCTTGGTCGAACAATTCCTTATCCTTGATCAATGACTCTCTCTTTCTCTGGCACTCGCCGGAAAGTTGGCTGTGTTCCTTCTTCAAAGGTTCATACTGCTCTCGACCTTCAGGTGCTTGACCCGCCAGTCTGACGAGTTCGCTTTTTATGAACTCGTCAACCTTGGCGGAAACGTTTGGAACAAGCTTCTGAAATGATGCATACGCTTCAGCGTCCAAGGATAATGTCGTACGTTTCTTGACCATGCTTTCACAATGGAAAAATAACGTGCATAAGCCATACTTACTTTCAAGGAGGCGGGCCAGTACTAGATTGAGTTTTAGCAGAAACCCAGAGGGCACTCTCAACTTCCCGGGAATGCGTACGATTCGGGTATTCCTCAAGTTTCTCATGGACTCTGATGT
>Ga0187771_10002242_pt1 | contig 13270 bp, 10 predicted proteins | sample 0116_SJ02_MP15_1_FD_133139 | JGI IMG/M metagenome (GOLD analysis project Ga0187771, IMG submission 133139) | Tropical peat soil microbial communities from peatlands in Department of Meta, Colombia - 0116_SJ02_MP15_10_MG | ecosystem: Environmental > Terrestrial > Soil > Wetlands > Peat | place... | reverse complement strand
TCGAAGCAAACAGCGCGCATAGGTTCTCAATCCAGTACCGTGATGGAACAAAGTCGTCGTCAAAGAACACCACGATGTCGACGATGTCAGTCAAGAGTTCAAGTCCGGCATTACGCTGGGCACAGGAACCGGGCCGGCTTTCGGCGATCATTATGTTTCCGCCGCTCACGCCGGGCGCATCGGCAAGATCGCTGACCGTTATGACGATCGCGTCGGGCGTCGCCGTCTGTCGGGTCAGCTCTTGGACGACAAGCGCCGCCAGCTCGGGCCGGCCTTTGGTGGCGATCACGACGCCCACGCGCATGGCAGCAAGGCCAGACATGGCGCCAGGCGTCGACGCGCGCGTCGCACAACGATCCGCGCAGGGCGAAGCCAAGGTTGTCAGCATGTTGCTTCCTGCTTTACCCGCACGGGCGCAGAATCTTTGCGGCGCCTGTCATCGACAATTCTCAATTACTGCGCGTGCATGGTTGGCAATTCGTTAATATCGAAACCGTTAATACGGAAATCGCACTTGTCTATTGTTCGCGACCGGCGACGTATGAAGAATACAAAAGCCATCGACCGTGTTTCGAACGCTTTGCCGGGCACGACAGCAAGTAACGCTAATGTAAGTAAAGAATCGGTTCGACCCGATTGGTTCTGTCATTTTCACTTAAGTGGAATAAATGCCGGCTAAATCGAGACAAGTTGCTGACGGCCATATGCAACTAATGGCGCCCGTTCTGGAGACCCCGCATGGCGGCTGTTCCGCCGATCCGACGACGGTCAATCGTCTTTCTCGGCACGGCGCACGACAATGGCGGCAGCTCGATCCTGGCAGGCGAGCTTGCCGAAGCGATGCGCGCGGCAGGCCATGATGTCGAGGAATGGTATCTGTTCGGACCGAGACTGGCAGGAATGCACGCTAGCGCCCGCGTATTCAATGACGGCTCCCGCGTTCGGTCGTTCGTCTCTATCGCTGCGCTATTCGTGCGGTTGATTGTCGAATTCCGCGCCCGCAGGCCCGACGCCATCTTTGGCCTGCAATCGCTTGCAAATCTGATCGCCGGGATCGGCGGGCGCATTGCCGGCGTCCGCAATCGCGTTCCGACCTACCACATCCCCAGCGAACAGCAGGATCCGATCCTGATGTGGCTGGACAGAATCGCCGGTTGGCTTGGTTTCTACACCCGCATGATCGCCTGCGCGAAAAGCGTGGCCGAAACCTATCGCGGCGCAGCCTATGCACGCCGTCTCGTCGTAGTGGCAAACGGCCAGAAAAAGCCGCAGCCGTTTCCCCGCGCGCACGCGCGTAACGAGCTTGGCCTGCCGTCGAACGCCATAGTGATCGGTCAGATAGGGCGCCTTTGCTACCAAAAAAACCAGACATTCACGCTCGATCTGTTGAAAGACCTTCCGGATGTGATGCTTTTGCTTGTCGGCGCAGGCCCCGATAGTGCCGTCGTAAGCAAAAAGATCGCCGACGCAGGGTTGCAGGACCGCGTCCGTATCGTCAGCGCGATCGACTATGCGCGGATCGGGCTGTTTTACGCCGCCGTTGACGTGGTGGTGTTTCCTTCGCGCTTCGAGGGCCTCAGTCTCGCCGCGATCGAGGCGATCCACGCCGGCGTGCCGCCGCTCTGTTCCGACATCCCGTCATTCCGCGAAATGTTCCACGCCTCGGCGCCGCTGAGCGAAAAGCTGATCATGCCGCTCGCCGATCGCCACGGTTGGCTCGCCGGCATCCGCGCCATGGTCTCCGACGTGGCGCTGCGCAGCCGCGTGACCGCCGAGTTGGCGCGTTTGGCGCCAAATTTCCTGTTTGATCATATGGCCGAGCAATATCTCGCGGCGCTGGACTGAACGATGACGATCTTATCCGCGACCACACAGCGAAAATTGTTTTTTGATGCGATCGGGCGTGGATGGCGCTGGTGGAGCCGGGCATCCTCTGGCCTGAGCGCGGCGTCGCGGAACGGTTGGCTCAAGGCGTTGGGCCTCGTTTCTGGAGTTGAGGTTTTTGCGTTTGCCGATCAGGCGGTGGTCAGCGCAACGAGTTTTTTCACAACGGTGATGGTTGGCCGTTACAGCAATCCGGCCGAACTGGGCGCTTATGCCATCGGAATCTCCGTGCTGGCGGTGATGTATACAATCCAGGGATCGCTGATTTCGCTTCCCTACTCGATTCAGCGATTTCGCGTACTGGGAACGCCGGCGCAACACGCCGGCAGTACGCTGGCACACAGCGGCCTGCTCTCGGCGATGGCGACCATCGTGCTGGCTGTGACCGCCTTGGGCCTTTATGCCTTTGACGCGAGGTCACAGCTGTTCGCAATGACCTTGGCTTTGGCGGCGGTGACGCCGTTCGCGCTGTTACGCGAGTTCAGCCGGGGCTTTACTTTCACGCACCTGCAGATCGCCCAATCCTTCATCTTGGACGTGGCCGTTGCCGCCATGCAAATTTCAATGCTTGCATGGCTGGGATGGGCCGGGCGGATGTCCGCCGTCACGGCGTTTGGCGCGCTCGGCGCCTCGTGCGGGGCAGTGGCCGTTGGATGGTTGTGCTTGACCCGCGCCAAGTTCGTGATCGAGCTACGCCAGGTGCGAGCGACCATGAAGCTGAGTTGGGGTCTGGGAAAATGGCTCGCCCTCGGCCAGATCGCCAGTCAGCTGCGGCGCTTCAGCATATATTGGCTGTCGGTGATGATCGCCGGCGCGGCTGTGACGGGCGTCTATGCCGCGTGCATGAGCATCGTCTCGTTCGCAAACCCCGTCCTCTTCGGGCTCGGCAATATTTTGACGCCGAAAGCGGTCTTGGCCTGGAAAGAAGGCGGAGCGGCGGGGTTGCGCCGGCAGACCGTTCGCGACGCCCTGTTGCTTGGTCTAGTGATGGCCTCGTTCTGCGTGGTCGTCTTGTTCGCTGGCGCGGACGTGATGCGGTTTCTCTATCACGGCAAGGAATACGAGGGGCAGGCTCGCATCGTCTCGATCCTGGCGTTTGCGATTTTGGTAGGCGCGATCGGCTTGCCCGCTGGCAGTGCCCTGGCAGCTATGGAGCGGCCGCGGGCGATTGTCGGCGTCGGCGCGGTCGGATCGATTGTCACCGTGGTCTTGGTCTGGTGGCTGATGCGAGCGTGCGGCTTGGCGGGGGCCGCTTATGGATCGCTGGCCGGCAATGTCGTCGCGAGCGTAGGACTCTGGCTAGCGTTTCTGGCGCTGGTGCGGCGGGCCAACGGCGCGGCACTCGAACATCGGCCGCATCGAGTCTGTCCGGCGCAAATTGACGGTGGCTGTTGTCAGGCCCCAGATCAGGCCGAGAAGCAAAAAAAAGTGGCGCCAATGATCCGAGTCGATGACGAAACCTTCTCCCGCCTCGCCGACGAAGGTGGCATAGGCGGCGATCAGATAAGATTGCCACGGTGACGGCACGGTCAGCACGCGCAGGCCCAATAGCAATGTGGTTGCGACCAGCGTCAAATAGGCGGCGCCGCCGAGCCAGCCATAGACCACGAAGCTCTGTATATAGACGTTGTGCGGATCGTCGCCGAACATGCTGGCGAAACTGAATGGTCCTATGCCGTTCGGATGATCGAGGATGAGGCCGGGCGCATGTCTTTGCTCCGTGAAACGGCCTCCCGGCCCGACGTCGTAGGACTGGAACACATGTGCGCGCTCGACGAATAGGTCGTGGATGAAACCGACCGACAGCAGGGCCGTCAGCAGCAGCACCGCTACAGCCGCGATAGCTATGCTGAACAGCACGATGCGGGTGCGCATGTGCGCATTCGGAGCGATGGTAACCAGAATGATGAGGCACACACTCGCCGAAACCGCGAAATGGCCCCACGCCCCCCGCGAGAAGCCCAAAAAAAGGCCGGCCAGCAGCACCGTGACCGCGACCAGACTGCCAAGCCTGACGCCGCGCGTCATGAGGCCGATGATGAGCAGGAGCAGCGGATAGATCAGGAACGGACCGTAGACATTCGGGTCCTTGAACGTGCCTCTTACACGGTCGGGTGGCAACAACAAGTCAGCGCCAGGCAGTAGGTGGAAGAAACTGACGCACCCTGCTGCCGACGCGATCAGCGCCGCGATAATGTAGGCGCGGCGCATGATCGCGAGCCGTGCAGGATTTCCGTCGCTGAACAGGCATGCGAACATCACCGCGGCGATGGCGAGGTAAACCGACGTCGCCATGTACTGAATGGGTTTTGCCTGGTCGCCGACTTGAATGAGCGACAGAAATCCGCCCATCAGCCAGACGATCAGCAGGACCAGCAGTGGAATGAGTTTGCGATCGAATCGGACGCGGGCGCCGACGCACATCAGCAAAAGCACACACATCAGCGCATCGTGCGGCGACGGTTCCACCAGGACAACCGAACTCGTCAGCACCGTGATGAACAAGACGAAGTTCAACAGCCGCTGCGCTGCGGCGGCGTAGCCGCCGCGCGCTTCACCTTCAGGAATTCCGACCGCTGGATTTAGTGCTTGCGTCAATACGCGCTCTCCCCGCGAATGAGCGCAAGCGGCGTGCGCGCCAAAATGTAGATGTCGAACAGGATCGACCAGTTCTCGATGTAGTAGAGGTCGTGCTCGACGCGGCGCTGGATTTTTTCCTGGCTGTCGGTTTCGCCGCGCCAGCCGTTGATCTGCGCCCAGCCGGTAATGCCCGGCTTGACGCGGTGGCGGGCGAAGTAGCCGTCCACCGCCTCGTCATAGACGCGATTCTCGGCCTTGGCGTGCACCGCGTGCGGCCGCGGTCCGACCAGAGACAGATTGCCGGCAAACACGACGTTAAAGAGCTGCGGCAGTTCGTCGAGGCTGGTCTTGCGAATGAGGCGGCCGACGCGGGTCACCCGCGGATCGTCCTTGGTGACGAGCTTTTGCGCGGTCGCATCGGTTTCTTCGACATACATCGAGCGGAATTTAAAAACCTCGATCAGCTCGTTGTTGAAGCCGTAGCGCCGCTGCCGGAACAGCACCGGACCCTTGCTGTCGAGCTTGATGGCGAAGGCAATGAACAGCATGAGAGGCAAAACGCAGATCAGCGCCAGCGATCCGACGACCTTGTCGAACAACCATTTCATCACGACGTCCCAGTCGGCGATCGGCCGGTCGAAGATGTCGAACACCGGGATGTTTCCGATATAGGAATAAGAACGCGGCCGGAATCGCAGCTTGCTGCTGTGCGCGGCAAGCCGGATATCTACCGGCAACACCCACAGCTTCTTCAGCATCTGTAGAATGCGGCTTTCCGCCGAAATCGGCAGCGAAAAAATGACGAGGTCGACGCGGGTGTGGCGGGCAAACTCGACGAGGTCGTCGACCGCGCCGAGCTTGGGGACGCCGCCGCAGCTCGACGCGCTGCGGTCGTCGCCGCGATCGTCGAACACGCCGATTACGCGCACGTCGGAATCGCGTTGCGCGGCAAGTGCGGTGATGACCGCCTCGCCGCTGCCGTCCGCTCCGACCACGACAGTGCGGCGGTCGAGGCGACCCTCCGACGTCCAACGACGTACCAGGAGAAACAGGGCGCGGCGGAACGCGATCAGGCTGAGCAGTCCGAGCACATAAAAGCTGCCCAGCCATAACCGCGATAACTGATCAGTTGCTTTAGCAAAGAACGATGCGGCAATGACGATTAAAAAAACGGCTGACCATGCCGAGGCCAAGCGCATGTACTGCTTCTCGTGGCCGCGAAAGGCCTGCACCTGATAAATATCGGCGGCCTGGAACGCCAACATGGAAAACAGTGCGATACCGACGATGGCGGCAAGGTAATAGCGGCTAAAGCCCTCGGTAGGCGCAACGTAACTTAGCTGGACGGCAAGGCCGATCACCACGATGAGGGCGGCTTCGATCAGCCGCACCAGGCCGGCGAGCACGATCGGCGAATAGGCCGGCTTGAACCGCTGCGCCGCGACTTTAAGGGCCGCCGAGGACAGCGTCCGTTGTTTCGCCTCGCCGCCGTGCGATTGAGGCGACCCCCGCGGCAGCGTATCGGCGGCGGCCGTGGTATCGAAGGTCATGCCGTGTTCGCTGCCGGACATTGTCAACGCAGGCCTAGCTGCCGACTGGGGCGTGCCGCTCCTGTAGCGGGCGATTTGGTCGGCAACATAGTGAACGATCTTCAAAATTTGGTTATTTGCATTGAGCAAGCTTCCGCCTTGCGATGGCCTCGCGGTAAGCGGCAAGCCCGTTTTCGACCATGGCGGTTATGGAAAACTCGGTGCGCACCCGCTCCCTAGCTGCCTGCACGATGCGGTGGCTTTGCGCCGGATCGTCGAGCGCGGCCCGGATCGCGCCGACAAGCGCTTCGACATCGTCCGACGCAACTAGATGGCCGGCGTGTCGGCCGAAGATTTCCGGAATGCCGCCGACATTGGTGGCGACAATAGGAACCGCCGCCGCCACGGCCTCGAGCACCACATAGGGCAAGGAGTCGGCGCGCGAGGGAATTACCAGCACGCGTCCCATGGCGAACGCTTTCCGCGCCGGATGATAGCCGGCGAAACGTACATGTGCGGCGACGTCGAGGCGCTCGGTCAGAGCCTCGAGGTTGGCCCGCGCGGATCCTTCGCCGACGATCGTCGCGCTCACCTGTCGGCCGGATCGTTTGAGGGCCGCAATCGCCTCGATGAGGACATCGATCGCCTTGACCGGCGACAGTTCGCCCACGCAGACGATGTCCGTTGCGTCGGGCCTCGCGGTGACGGTGTCGAACTCGGCTTCGCCGAGACCGTTGCGCACGATGCGCACCAGCGCCCGCGACGGACCGACGTGGCAGCGGAACTGGTCGGCCGCAAAGGTTGACTCGAACAGCAGCAGGTCAGTGCGCGAACTCAGCAGCCATTCCAGCGTGCGATAAAAGCCGCTGGTGAGCGTACCGTACCGAAAATAGTGCAGCGAACCGCCGTGCGGTGTGTAGACGCGGATTGCGTTGGGTGCGCTCCGCGCCAGGCGCGCGAAGGCGGCGCCCTTGGCGCCGTGGCCGTGGAGCACGTCGGGTGCGGCGAGTTTGATCCGCTGTGAGATTCGGCGCAGTGCCGGGATGTCTTGCAGGCTGAGTTCTCGGGCAATTGCGAGCCGCTGCAATCCGAGCTTGAGGCGCGGGGCAAGCTTGGCGAGGACGGCGTCGGCGCGCGCGTCGCCGGTCGTGCTGTCGAGGATGAAGCCGACGTGATGGCCGCGTTCGATTTGCGCTTGGGCCAAGTCCACGACATGCCGGAATATTCCGCCGACCGGTGCTCGAAAAACATGCAAGATTTTCAGACTCGTCGGCGCGAGGCGGACATGGTTGGCCTCCGCTATTGGCGCACGCACTAATGCGGCGGTCGAAGCGGCAACGTCGCCTGATGGCACCGGGCCAAACGGCGCGCGGACCAGCCGCAAATCGCCCATGAGAAAATTCCTAAACGTGGCAGTAAGTTAAGTGGATTGAGACCTGCCGCACTTAATAAAGCCTTACCTGTCGGCTTGCGCCGCAGCATGTCGGCGCCTTTAACCGGATAGCAACCTTAATAGTTTGTGATCGGCCATGGCTTTGCGGTCTGTCAGTAAGTTTGTTGCGAGGAGTTTACCGATGAGCGTGGCGTCGCCGCCGCACCGGACCAGAAGCGCGTTCGACGGTGAACTCGATTTAACTGCGCTCGGAGCGGCGCTGTGGCGCAAGAAATGGTTGATGCTGGGCCCGACCATTTTGGTCGGGGCGCTCGCCCTGGTGGCGGTGCAGACGGTGACCCCGAGATATCTCGGGGAGGCGCGAGTCTTCGTCGAAGGCCGTGACAACATCTATTTGCGTCCTAACGCCGATCGCGACAGCGACCATGGCGCCGTCGATCAAGAGGCGGTGACCAGCCAGGCGCAGATCATCCTGTCGCGCGACCTGGCGCGCCAGGTGATCGCCAAGCTCAAGCTCGGCGAGCGTCCCGAATTCGATCCGGCGCTTTCCGGCGTATCGCCGATCAAAGCGGTGCTCGGCCTGCTCGGCCTGGTCAAAGACCCGTTGAACATGACGCCGGAAGAGCGTGTGCTCAATGCGTATTTGGATCGATTGACCGTAACGCCGGTCGAGAAATCACGCGTCATCAACATCGATTTTCTGTCCAACGATCCCGAACTGGCGGCCAGGGTCGCCAACGCGATTGCCGACGGCTATCTCTTGCGTCAACGCGAGGCCAAGGAAGACCAGGCCAAGACCGCCGGCGAGTGGCTGGCCGGCGAAATCGAGACGATGCGGCAGAAAGTCGAAGATGCCGAGGCCAAGGTCGAGGACTTCCGCGCCAAGGCCAATCTGTTGGTCGGCACCAACAATACCACGCTGTCGGCGCAACAGCTCGGCGACTTCAATGCCCGACTAGCTGCGGCGCGCGCGCAAAAAGCCGACGCCGAGGCCAAGGCCAAATTGATCCGCGAAATGTTGCGGTCAGGCGGTCCGATCGAATCCTCCGATATCCTCAATTCGGACATCATCCGCCATTTGGCCGAGCAACGGGTCACCTTGCGGGCGCAGCTTGCCGAGCAATCGTCGACGCTTCTCGATAATCACCCGCGGATCAAGGAATTGAAGGCGCAGATTGCCGACCTTGACGATCAGATTCGGGTCGAGGCCGAGACGATGGCGCGGGCGCTGGAAAACGACGCCAAACTCGCCGGCGCGCGGGTCGATACGCTCACGGCGAACCTCGACCAGCTCAAAAAACAGGCCGCCGCGGCCAACGAGGAGGACGTGCAATTGCGCGCCCTTGAGCGCGATGCGAAGTCGCAGCGCGATCTGTTGGAATCCTACCTCGCCAAATATCGCGAGGCCGCGTCCCGCGATACCATTAATTCGGCGCCGGCCGATGCCCGCGTGATTTCCCGTGCCACGGTATCGAACACACCGGCCTATCCGAAAAAGCTGCCGACGATATTGATCGCAATGGTCGCGACCTTGGTGCTCAGTTCCGGCCTCGTCATGACCAGGGAAATTCTGACCGATCCGATCGGATCGGCTTCGGCGCGGGCCGAGCCGGCCGTTGCGAGGTTCGACGGACTGGCGCCGCGAGTGGCTGCCTTTGTCACCGAGCCGCGCCGCAATGAGCCGCCGGCAGCTTCCGGCAGTTCGCTCGTCAATGTCGCTTACAACCTGCGGCGCGCCGGCAGCGCCGGCGATCGGCTCGCCGTGTTCGGCGCGGTGCATGGCATAAACACCGCCCAGGTCGCCATCAAGCTGGCGCGGACATTGGCCGAGGATTCGCGCGTGGTGCTGGTCGGTCTCGCTTCCGGCGATACCGCGATACGAGGCATCTCGCATGAACCGTCCGCCAGCGGGTTGGCCGAGCTTGCCCGCGGCGCGGCCTCGGTCGGCAGCGTGATCACCAAAGACAGGCTTTCGCCTCTGCATTTGATCTCGGCGGGGCGCGCGCCGATCGGCCGGGTCGACATTCTGGCGTCGCCCGGTATGGTCACGAACTTCAGTGCTCTGGCGCGAAGTTACGATCACGTTGTTGTCGATGCCGGCGAGGCCGCAGGCGAGATCGGGCCTATCGCCGAAATTGCGCCGCATGCCGTTCTTATTACCGACACGCTGGCCAATGCCGCGACCGCCGCGGCGCGCGAACGGCTGCTGGCGGCCGGCTTTAACGACGTGCGAATCCTGGTCGACGGTTATGGAACCCCCGGAGAAACCGCGGCGGCGGCTTAATGCGCGCCACAATGCGGGCGGTACCGTGGGCCCCGGTTGTGCGGCGATTGATCGTACTTTTGCCTTGGCAAAGGATTATCAACGCGACCCTGCGACAGTGGACGCTTCGTCGAGGGCACATCGGTGGCGGGTCTGAAACAAACGATCATTCGCGGCGGCTTGGAATCGCTGTATTTCACCGGCGCGCACGTTCTGCTTCGGCCGTTTGTCGGCGGCGTCGGCGCCATCCTGACGCTGCATCACGTTCGTCCGCCGCGGCCGGACCGGTTCCAGCCCAATCGCCTGCTCGAAGTGACGCCGGCTTTTCTCCGCCGCGTCGTCAGGATTCTGCGCCGCTCGCGGCTCGACCTCGTCAGCCTTGACGAAATGCACCGCCGCATGAGCGAAGGCGATTTCTCCCGCCGTTTCGTCTGCCTGACGTTCGACGACGGCTATCGCGACACGCTGCAATGGGCTTACCCGATTCTGAAAGAGGCCGGCGTGCCGTTTGCGATTTACGTGCCGACGAGCTTTCCCGACCGGCTCGGCGAATTGTGGTGGCTGGTGCTCGAAGCGGTGATCGCCCGCAACGATCGCATCGGGCTTCCGATCGACGGCCGCGATCGCAAGTTCGATTGCCGCACCATCGCCGAGAAGCGGACGCTTTACGACGAGCTTTATTGGTGGCTGCGCCGCCGGCCGACGGAAAGCGAATTGCGCGGCGTCATTCGCAATCTTGCCGCCTTTTATCAGGTCGATGTCGCCGCTTTTTGCGATGAATTGTGCATGACTTGGGCGGAACTTGCCGAACTGGCCGCCGATCCGCTCGTCACCATCGGCGCCCATACCGTCAATCATCCCATGCTGGCGAAGCTGCCGAAAGAAACCATGCGTTCGGAGATCGATTTGAGCCGCTCGATCATCGAAGCCGCGTTGTCGGTCAATCCGCGGCATTTGTCCTATCCGTTCGGCGACCGCACTTCGGCCGGTGCCCGCGAATTCGAAGTTGCGGCCGAACTCGGCTTCAAGACGGCGGTGACGACCCGGCCGGGGGTGCTGTTTCCCGAACACCGCCAGTGCATGGCGGCGCTGCCGCGGATTTCGCTCAACGGCGATTACCAGCGCATTCGCTACGTGCGCGTTCTGTTATCGGGAGCCGCGACTGCGATGTGGAACGGCTTTAAGCGCGTGGAGGCGGCGTGACCAGGAATCAGGCGTCAGGAATCAGCCGTCAGGAATCAGGCGTCAGGCAATCAGGATGTTTTCTGATTCCTGATTCCTGATTCCTGATTCCTGACTCCTGACTCCTGATTACCGACGCCTGATTACTGACGCCTGATCCCTGACCCGCTCATCCAGCGCACCAGCGGCATCGCCGGCAACACCCAGCCCAGGCCGGCGATCACGTAATACGCTAACGATAAGACGCCGCTGTCGCGGATCGCCGGCGCTTGGGCGAGCGCCATCGCCATCAGCGCCCACACGATCACCAGCGCGAACAGCGCGACGGCGCCGATGAATTTGCGCAGGCGGATCGACATGCGGCGCGTCCAACGACATGCGGCGTCATTGCGAGCCAACGGGCCCGCGCGAAGTCGCGCGGCCCGATGACAGGCTCCGCGAAGCAATCCAGTCTTTATCCGCAAGTGCTGGGTTGCTTCGTCGCCTCCGCCTACGCGCTCCGCGCTTCGGCGGACTCGAACCCGCCGTAGCTCGCTTCAGCGAGCGAAGGCGGGTCGCTCCTCGCAATGACGTTGTTGCGAGGGTAGGGGGCAGCACTATATGGTCCGCGCGCCGCGCACAAGCGAACCGCCACAAGCGAGCGATGATGACGGCCCAAGTTTCGCACGCACAAGTTTCGCAACCATATCGCCGCGCGCTGCGGCTGTGGCTTTATGCCGTCGCCGCGCTGGTGCTCGCCATGGTTCTGGTGGGCGGGGCGACCCGGTTGACCGAATCCGGCCTGTCGATCACGCAATGGCAGCCGGTGATGGGCACGCTGCCGCCTTTGAACGCGGCGCAGTGGCAGGCCGAGTTCGAAAAGTACCAGGCCATTCCGCAATACCAGGAACATCGCGGCATGAGCCTCGATGCATTCAAGACCATCTATTGGTGGGAATGGACGCACCGGCTCCTTGGCCGCGCCATCGGCGTCGCGTTCCTGCTGCCGTTTTTGTGGTTGTTGTGGCGCGGCGCGATCGGGCCGGACTTGCGGATGCGGCTGTGGGCCATCTTCGGGCTCGGCGCGCTGCAAGGCGCGGTCGGCTGGTGGATGGTGGCGTCCGGCTTGGCCGACCGCGTCGAAGTCTCGCAATACCGCCTGGCGACGCATCTCGTTTTGGCTTGCGTGATCTATATCGCCATGTTGTGGACCGCGGCGGGACTTGCCGAGAGACCCGCGCCGCCGGTGCCGTGGCGCATCCGAACCGCGGCGATCGGACTGGTCGTCCTGGTCCTGGCGCAGATCTATCTCGGCGCCTTGGTCGCCGGGCTTCGCGCCGGATCGGTCTACAATACTTGGCCGCTGATCGGCGGCGCGCTGGTGCCGGGCAGCGCGCAACTCTTCTTCGACGCGCCGTTGTGGCGGAACTTCTTTGAGAACAAATTGACCGTGCAATTCGAGCACCGCGTGTTCGCCGACGTGGTGCTTGTGGCCGTGCTTCTCCACGCCGTCGACGTTGCGTGCACCATCAAGCGCCGACCGCTGGTCTGGGGCGCGATCGCGCTTGCTGCGGTAACGACGCTGCAAGTCGTGGTCGGCATTGTCACGCTGCTATTGGTCGTGCCGATTGCGCTGGCGCTCATGCACCAGGCGCTGGCAATGGCGGTGCTGACAGTCGCGGCCGTGCATGGCGCGCGACTATCACCGCGGTCGGCCGTACCGGCGCGGATCGCCGTGTCGCCTACATGACAGGAAATGATCCGTGAGCGTGTCCGCCCGTCAGTCTCACTGGCAAAACGTCTATCGGGAAAAAGGCGAGTACCAGGTCAGCTGGTTTGAGGAAACGCCAACCGTTTCCTTGGCACTGATCCATGCGGCCGGCGCCAAAGCTGACTCGGCAATCATCGACGTTGGCGGCGGCGCCTCGCGTCTCGTTGATGCGCTGATCGGGCAGCGCTATCGCGACCTCACCGTTCTCGACGTTTCCGAAATCGCAGTGGCAATAGCCAAGTCGCGTCTCGGCGACCGGGCGGCGGCGGTGACATGGATCGTCGCCGATGTGACCCACTGGCAGCCGACCCGCCGTTACGATCTTTGGCACGACCGCGCCGCGTTCCATTTCCTGACCGAGGCCGCCGACCGTACCGCCTATGTCGCGTGCTTGGCCAAGGCACTGCGGCCGGGCGGGCATGCCATCATCGGCACCTTCGCCATGGACGGTCCGGAGCGGTGCAGCGGCTTGCCGGTGGTCCGCTACGACGCCGGGCGACTGTCTGCCGCGCTGGGTTCCTCATTCGTATTGGTCGACGAGCGCCGGCACGACCATAGGACGCCGTGGGATGCGGTTCAGCGCTTTCAATTCAGCGTGTTTAGACGCGTATGAGCCGATTGATCGGAGCGCTCACGCCTCCGCCAGCGCCTGCTCCAAGTCCGCGATGATGTCGTCCTTGTCCTCGATC
>Ga0187771_10002241_pt1 | contig 13278 bp, 14 predicted proteins | sample 0116_SJ02_MP15_1_FD_133139 | JGI IMG/M metagenome (GOLD analysis project Ga0187771, IMG submission 133139) | Tropical peat soil microbial communities from peatlands in Department of Meta, Colombia - 0116_SJ02_MP15_10_MG | ecosystem: Environmental > Terrestrial > Soil > Wetlands > Peat | place... | reverse complement strand
ATAGTGAAGCAACATTGTTGCTGAGCCGTGACGACCTGTTGTAAGTTGGAATCGGAGGAACCTCGATGGAAGCTTACAACAGGTCGTCACATGCGGTCTACCGTTGCGAGTACCATTTCGTGTGGGTACCCAAATACCGGTACCACGTGCTCGTCAAAGAGGTAAAGCCAAGGCTCAAAGAAATTCTCGTTGAGCTGTGCAATTGGCTCGACATAACAATCATAGAAGGTGCGATCTGTTCTGACCACGTTCACATGTACCTTTCAGTGCCACCCAAGCTTGCCCCATCCCACGTGATGAAGATGCTGAAGGGCAAAAGCGCTGAACGATTGAGGGAAGAGTTTCCGGACCTGGGCAAACGCTATTGGGGAATGCACATGTGGGCTCGGGGGTACTTTGTGAGTACCGTTGGAATCGACAGCGAAGTCATCAAGAAATATGTCAAAGAACAGCAAGACAGCGAAATGAGAGCCGAGCAACTGCAAATTTGGCGAGACAAAGGCGACTGACATTGTCAGGAGCCTTTGTCCCAGTTTTTCAAAGCCACCGACGAAGTCGGTGGTCGTTTACTGATTTTGGGAAAATCGGTCCCGTTTTGAGATGATGTTACGAGGAGCAGAGGTGCGCAAAGCCAGTCTAATCATTGCGGTTTTTTTGGTCACGGCCTGCATGTCGGAAATAAAACCCGTCCTGAAGCCGGTAGAAGTTGATATAGCAAACCGAATCGCCGATCAGAACAAGTGGCTGGATCAGGACATTGCAGCGAAGGCAATCAGCCGCGAAGACGCCAAACCTATCCGGGATAAACTGAATCAGATCAAAGAAAGATACGATCAACTCCAGTCTGCGGGGGCGCTCAGGCCTAAGGATCGGGAGGCAATAAACAAAATGCTTGACGAGACCAGTGACGCGATTTTCCGGTTAAACCAAATACGGCAAAAATCGATCTTAAGGCATTAGGCTTGCAATGAGATAAACACCTTTGCACGGCTAGCTTTTGGCGGCCAGTTTTTTGGACAGGCCTATCACATTGGGAATGGGCAGTGGAAATTGGAGGGAATCATTCTCAAGGCCCCCCCAGACTCCGTATCTTTCCAGGGTCATCTTGGAGGTAGAAAGATAAAGCGAAGCCTGCGGTCCGCCTTCGAGGTACATTGCGCTTTTAAGGCAAAGGGGCAGAGAGAGAAGGACTTCTATGAAATCATGAACCGAGTGAGGAGTCCTGGTGAAAAGGAATAGGATATTCCCCTGGGTGTCAGCCCCGACGGCCAGGGAGCTCCACTTTGAATCCTGTTCGCTCCAAACGTTTTGCCGATTGCACGAAATCATCCTCGTGCTCTGTACGAACGATTTGTATTTTTGACGCAAGTCGTTAAAATCCTGACATTCACGGTCAATAATCCGTATTTCCGGGAGATTTTTTTCCACAGGGTTGAACGCCAGGATGGTGTTGGCTTTGCTGAGCCTTGGATTGTTCACGTGATCGAAGTTTTTCATGTAACCAACGCTGGTCAAACCGTTCTCTTGAAACATCCCGGCGTTAACAGCAGCGAGCATTTTATATCTGGTGGCCCACTCCCTGACGGTGAGAGGTGCCCTGTCATGTTCGCTGGCGCACAAAAGGTTAAACGTATAACGTTCGGGGTCTATCCTAACGATGGTTACGGCATAGGGGGCATTATCAAAAACCGACTCAAATTCAGCCACATACAAACCCTCATCGGCTTCCTTCCAGGAAATGGCCGGACCGGTGAAGGCGAACCTTTCAAACAAGGAAATCGCGGCGAACACGGCCAAACCGAGGGCCGTGATTTTGAGCAGGATGGACGCCCGCACTGTCTTATACCTGTTTGAGTTGCGCGATTTGTGCTCCAAGTTCCAGCCCGACGGCCTCAAACATTTCCAGGCGCCTCTTTGTCCAGTCCTTATCCGGTCCCAGATTGGGGATCACGGCGCTACCGAATATTCCTTTTGTGGACAGATGGACTCGGACACGCTCGCGTGCTTGGGCCTCATCGTAGTAAAGCCTTTTACGGAAATGGCGTAGTGTTGCCTCGATGCCTGAAATGTTAAAGCCCAGGCCGTCTCTTATGAGATCGAGCAAAGCCGTGTTGTCGACGCCGGGGTCCATTCGTCTGCCGATTTCGGCGGCCGCGTCGGTTTTGCATGATGGCGCGTCTTCTCCAAGTTGGTTAAATTCCGCCTTGAACTTCTGCAAGCTTATTTGGCCATCCAGGTATTTGCCAGCGAGCCTGCTTACAGCCTCCTTGAATGCCTGAACTGCCTGCTTGCGCTTTTCTTCCTGGCTCATGTGGAGATGGCGGGTTTTCTCCATGACCAGTTCGAGAGTGCTTTTTATTTCAGCCATTGAGGACCTTTCAAACCTAGTGCTCAGTCACAGCCGTAAAGGCTGTCGGAAGAGTGAACGGGAGATATGCTTCCTGTACATAATACCCCCTAATTGTAACGGCGAACAGTGAGCAGTGAACAGTGAACGGCAAAAAAACCCAAAGAAAGAAGGAAAAAAAGACAGGATTAGCAGGATCTACAGGATTTGAAACAGGCGTCGGGGTGGGAAGTGCGAAGACCTGCGTTGACTGCGTTTTTCGAGAAGGAAGCAAATGGTTGACAGCTGCTTTTGTCTATATTATTAACTCGACCGGAAATGTGATATATTGTAATGAGAGCGTCACGGCGCTGGCTCTGGAGGTCGGAAGGGCAGGGCGGACATTTGCTCCCCCCGCAGATTACATCGCAAATGCTGCACCGGGGAAAAAGTGAAACTGACGGCCCGTTGTGAATATGCTTTGCTTGCTTTAGTTTACCTGGCACGAAACCGGACAGAGGAATACATCCCTGTCCATACGATTGCCTCGGCCCAGCAAATACCTCCAAGGTTTCTCGAAGAGATCCTGCTTACACTCAGGCGCGCCAATTATGTTCACAGCACCAAGGGCAAAAAAGGCGGGTTCGTGTTGTCCAAGAGTCCCGATGGGATCTGCCTTGCTGAAATCATCCGGCTTTTCGACGGCGCCCTTGCCTCTACGGAATCAGTGAGTAAGTATTTCTATTGCCCTACCCCTATTCAGAAGGAAGGGCGACTCCTGGAGGTTTTCCGTGAACTGCGCGACTATGTCGCGGAAAAGATGGAGAAGACCTTCCTGTCCGACGTGATTTGAAATTATTTTTGAAACATATTATCACTAATTCAGTCGGGATACCGTTAAAAAAGGACAATCCTTATGTATGTTGCCAAGTTTATTTGCATCCTCATGCCGTGTGTGACGGTAGCGGTCTTTGTGGCCGGCATGGTCGGCAGGCTCAGGAACTGGAACAGGGCGGGCGCAGCAAGAATACCCCTTTTCCCAACGCCTGCCACACCCTGGCAGATGTGGAAACGAATCCTCGTGGAGAGCCTCACTTTCGGGCAGTTGTGCGATGGCAACAGGTCTCTCTGGATCGGAACATGGGCATTCCACCTGTTCCTTTTCATGGTCCTGATTGGACACACAATGCTGATAACCGACTTGAACACTTTGTGGAAAAACCTTGGTTTCGAATACGGAAGGGCCGACCGGATAGGGGCTGCAATTGGCGGAACTGCGGGGCTGGTGCTCCTTGTCGCGGCGATCTATCTTCTTACGCGCCGGCTCAGCTCTGCCCGAGTTCGGGAGATTTCCAGTCTGGAGGACTACGTCAGTATCGCACTTATTCTGGCAGTAGTAATTAGCGGCGATCTGATGCGCTTCAGCTCTTATTTCGATACGGCGCCGGTCCGCGAGTTTTTTCCCGGCCTTGTCGGGTTGCAAATTACGGCCATTCCACATAATCGTTTCCTGTTGATTCACTTATTCTTTGCCCAGGTGCTGATCATGTATGTTCCGTTCAGCAAATTGGTGCATATCCCAGGTGTTTTTTACACCAAATCTGCGCTCTATCGATGCTGAAGGGTTAAGCGAATCCGTTGAAACTCTGGTCCGGGAAGATTTACCGCGGCACGATAAAAAAGGAGAATTCGATGGGCCTGCAAAGCAAAATGCTCCAACAGGCCGAGCTGGACAAAGCAATAGAGGCGGTAAAGGCCATAAGGAACGGACCGATGGTCCTTCAATTGTACATGGATATCTGTACAAAGTGCGGCACGTGCGCGAGGCAGTGTCACGTGAGCCAGAGCGATCCCGACTGCTACGCCAACCCGGCGATGCGCTCGGACCGTTTACGAAGAATCTACAATGCGGAGCGGTCCGTCTTGAAGAAAGTCCTTTGGTCGGTAGGTCTTGTGAACGGAAACGGCTTAACCGCGAGAGACCTTCAAGCTTGGGCGAAGGATTTCTACTCCTGCTCGGGGTGTCGCCGGTGTGCAAAATTCTGTCCCCTGGGAATCGATAATTCGGTGATAACCCGTAAAGCGCGCTCGATCCTTCACTCCATAGGTTTGACGCCGCGAAAGATCAGTAAGATCCAGCAATCCGACGACAGGTTCGGCAACGGCGAGGGTATTAGTCCACCGACAGCGGTGGAGATAGCCGATTTCCTTGAAGGCGAGCTTGTCGAACAATACGGCGTAGCTATCAAAGTTCCCATAGACCGGAAGGCTGACGTACTTTTCGTAACCTCTGGGGGTGAGATACTTTCTTATCCCGAGACCCTCATGGGATGTGCGGCTTTCTTCCATGCTGCGGGGATAGACTGGACATTGAGTTCCTATGCTTTTGACGCGGCGAACTTCGGGCTGTTCACCGGAGATGATGCGCATATGAAAGAAAAAAACAGGCGGCTTCACGAGGCGAGCATGAACCTGGGCGTAGAAAAGCTCGTAATCGGGGAATGCGGGCACGCGTACCGGGTGGCCACGCAAATCGGGGGCGCGAATTACTGGGGAAAAGACATTCCCTATCAAATTACGAGCATATTCGTCCTGGCGGCCGAGGTCATCCGCAAGAAGGGCGTAAAACTGGACAGCAGCCAAAACCCTATGGCCGTGACCTACCATGATCCCTGCAATTACGCCAGGAGTACAGGTTTGACCGAAGAACCCAGGGAGGTCCTGCGCGCGTGCGCAGGTAATTTTCTGGAAATGACCCCGAATCGGGATTACAACTGGTGTTGTGGCGCGGGTGGAGGGCTGGCCGTTTTAGACGGCGGCGAGGGAGTGCATGGAATGGACTCTTTCCACAAATATCGCATGACCTGCACAGGGAAGAAAAAGCTCGAACAAATCGATCAAACGGGAGCCGCGTATGTTGCTGCTCCGTGCTTCAACTGCAAGCGGCAGATTGGGCAGCTTATGGAGTACCATCGCCGTGAAGTCGCGGTCGGAAGCGTCTTTGAGCTGGTCGGGAAAGCGATTGTTTTCCGGGGGTAAGAGAGGGTAGAATCCATGCTCAACCGCATCTCATTTTCCACAGGAGGCTGATATGCAGACACTGGAAAGAAAAAACAAGACCTATGTCCTGGATGACGATGGTTTCCTGGCTAATCCGGGCCAGTGGGATGAGGATTTCGTCGAAGCGATGGCCCCGGCGTTAGGAATAACAGGGGGTCTTACGGCTTCCCATTGGGACGTACTGAAGTTCATCCGTGAAGCTTATCTGGAAACCGGTTCATGCCCGATAGTCCATAAGACATGCAGGGCCCACAAGCTGAAGTTAAAGGATCTGCAAAGTCTTTTTCCATCCGGCTACCAGCGTGGGGCGTGTAAGCTTGCCGGCGTGTCCTTTATGACAGGGGGAGTAACCGCTCCGTTTTATGCAACGCCAGAGACCCCAAGTGAACCGGCCTTGCTCGACAAAAAGGTTTATCGGGTGAATGTGCACGGTTTTCTTATCGACCCGGATGAGTGGGATGAGGATTTTGCGATATTCAAAGCTCGCGACCTGCAAATGGACAAACCTCTCAGCGAAATACACTGGCGGATAATCAGGTACATGCGCTCAGAATATAAGAAAAACGATGAGATTCCAACTGTTTATGCAACGTGCGAGGCAATGGGGATAGATGTCGATGAATTCGCGGAACTTTTTCCCACGGGCTATCATCGCGGGGCAGTCAAAATAGCGGGACTGAATCTTGCTGCAAAGAGGCGCTAGCCACCAATGCCGCTAACTCTACACAGGGCCTTTCTCGCGCGAAGTGCGGGACCGCTCCTGGCTGGCTTGAGCGTTGCAAAGAAATACCTTTCCGTCGAAGCGAAGCTTCCTGAGCTTTCCCTGTTCATGAAGCTTTTGCGATTCCCGTTCCACCTTTGTTTCCGGGACACCCAGAGAGGCGGCCAGTTCAGCAACGGTGCAGGGCCGCCTCTGCACTGTCTCCACTATGCGCAGACCGATCGGTTCCTGGCCGCAGCCGCATTCATGAGACTCGAATACGCCCACTATTTGCGTATTGAGTGAACTAAAAAAGGAAGCGGCCCATGCCATCCGAGCGTCGCTGAGGCCCCGCGTTCCTGCGCACGCTGGAGGGCGGGCGACTGTGTTCAATTCGATCTTATCCGGTCCGATAGACTCGATTACCCGCGCCAGTGTGGAAAGATCTGCCTGATTGTCGTTTACTCCCGAGACCAGCGCTACTTCGATGTGCAACTGAGCTTTGTAGTCCTTTCTAAAAGCCCGTATTCCCTCGATGATCTGCTCCAGTTCCAAGGATGGATGGGGTCTATTGATGTTGTGGAAAACAGCGGATGTGACAGCGTCCAGGGAAGGAACAACGCGGTCGGCTCCAAGAAGGCAGCGCCTCACTTCGGGCTGCCACAAAAGAGACCCATTGGTCAGCACGATCAAGGGCAATGTCGGGTAGGCTTTTCTAATAGCGGCAATTAGTTCCCCGAGACCTTCATAAAGTGTTGGTTCACCGGCGCTCGAAAAGGTCAGTACGTCTGTTGCATTTGGATGGAGGCGCAAAAAGGCGCTCAGCTCTTCGAGGACTTCCTTGGGGTCGACAAAATTTTCCCGCTTAACGCTAAGATGCGTGGTAGGTCCCGACTCGCAGTAAATGCAGTCGAAGGAACATGTTTTCGGGGGGATGACATCTATTCCCAGGGATTTTCCATAGCGCCGGGATGGTATAGGACCGAATATCGAGCTCATAGCGGCAGGATTATATAAATTCAGAAAATGGTTTGTCAACTTGAAGGCTTAGGTATTTTCTTTTCGCTTTAAAAGTGACCAAATATGTTTTAATTATTAAAATTTTAGGCTCCTTCCAAATGAACCGGTTATCGACCGAAGGGAGATAAAGGGATGCGAAGCGATCTGATGAAGAAAGGTGTGGAAAAGGCCCCTCACCGATCACTTTTCAAGGCCATGGGCTACACCGGATGGGAAATAGACAGGCCTATGATAGGTGTTGTCAACTCAGCCAACGAGATTATTCCCGGACACATTCACCTTGACAAAATAGCCGATGGGGTAAAAGCAGGGGTCCGTCTGGCCGGCGGCACACCAATCGAGTTCAGCACCATCGGTGTTTGTGATGGTATTGCCATGAATCACGCAGGGATGCGCTATTCTCTGGCAAGCCGGGAACTGATAGCAGATTCGGTCGAGATAATGGCCATGGCCCATCCTTTCGACGGGTTGGTCCTGATCCCGAATTGCGACAAAATTATACCGGGCATGTTAATGGCCGCCCTCAGGCTTAACATTCCGGCGATACTGGTAAGCGGCGGCCCTATGCTGGCCGGTCACGTCGGTGGAAAGCCCGTCGATCTCATATCGGTTTTTGAAGGGGTGGGCGCGCTGAAGGCCGGGCAGATAACCCCGGGTGAGCTCGAGGAACTGGAAGATGAAGCGTGTCCGGGATGCGGGTCATGTGCTGGCATGTTTACCGCAAATTCGATGAACTGCCTTGCTGAGGTCCTCGGGCTTGCGTTGCCCGGCAACGGGACAATCCCGGCTGTTGCAGCAGCGCGAGTGCGATTGGCAAAAGAAGCAGGGATGGGGATAATGGAACTTGTGCAAAAGGACCTCAAACCACGCGACATCGCAACCAGGGCGGCTTTCGAAAATGCTATCACCCTTGACATGGCGCTTGGCTGCTCGACAAACACCGTCCTTCACGTCCCGGCAATTGCAAATGAGGCGGGAATTGGGATCGATCTGGGCGTTTTCAATGAGATCAGCAGCCGTACGCCTCACCTTTGCAGCCTTCGGCCCGGTGGAGAGCATTTCCTGGAAGACCTCAACGCGGCAGGCGGCGTGCAGGCGGTGATGAAGGAGCTTTCGCGCCGCAATTTGATAGATCCCTCTCCTCCAACCGTTACCGGAAAATCGGTGGGCGATAACCTGGAAAAGGTACGGGTTCTTCAGCAAGAGGTTATCAGGCCGCTTGAGAATCCTTATCATCATGAGGGTGGGATTGCCGTTCTCTACGGCAATATCGCGCCCGAAGGTGCGGTGGTGAAGCAGTCGGCGGTAGCGGAGCAAATGCTTACCAGGAAGGGCAGGGCGCGCGTGTTCGAAAGCGAGTCCGATGCAGCTGAAGCCATTTTGGATGGTCGGATCGTAGGAGGGGACGTGGTGGTTATCCGTTACGAAGGTCCCAAAGGGGGACCCGGCATGCAGGAGATGCTGACCCCGACTGCCGCAATCATAGGGCGTGGCCTGGGATTGGATGTGGCGCTTATAACCGATGGCAGGTTCAGCGGAGGTACGAAAGGAGCTGCGGTAGGGCATATTTCGCCTGAGGCAGCGGTTGGAGGTCCGATTGCGCTCATTGAGGAAGGGGATGAAATCCTTTTGGATATTCCCGGCAAAAAACTGGATCTGTTGGTGGAGGACGCTGTGCTGGCTGAGCGGAAGAAAGCGTGGAAGCCGCGGGAGCCGAGAATTAAGAACGGATTCCTTGCCAGATACGCTCATATGGTCTCCTCAGGCGCCAGCGGGGCTATTTTGCTGAACGAATAGAACCTCTAAATATTACAGGGATGTGACGTGGGCTATGTATTCAGCTTAGCCGACGCCGAGCGCCATGAGAAGTGGTTCGGGACCCCTCAGGGGCAGAGGGCGCTGGCGTTCGAACAGGGGCTTTTCAGGAAGCTATGGGCGCCGATTTCCCCTCAGCGTGTCTTGGAGGTGGGTTGCGGAAGCGGAATCTTCCTGGAATGGTTCAAGTCGCAGGGGCATATGGTGGCCGGGATCGAACCCTCGAGTGCGAGCCTGGAGCTTGCGCGCAGACGGCTTGGTCCCAAAGTGCGGCTGAATCAGGGATTTGCCGAAAACCTGCCTTACGAAGACAACGAATTCGATACTGTGGCATTGATAAGTTCCCTGGAATTCGTCGACGATCCCAACCTGTCGCTCAAAGAAGCCTTCCGCGTGGCGCGCGGCCACGTGCTGCTGGGCGTTCTGAACAAGTATTCCATTGGGCGTCTTTTCTATGAGATCCAAAAATTCTGGAAGGATTCGGTTTTCAGCCGCGCCAGGTACTTTAGCGTTTTTCAGCTCAGCAGAATGAGCACCAGGATTCTTTCCGGCGTAGTTCCAATTGAATGGCGAACCTGCTTTTCATTACCGATGCCCTTTCTGCGCTACGTCCATCCTTTAGAGCGAATTGCTCTGTTTCAGCGGCACCCTTTTGGGCATTTCATTGCAATGAGGATTGACATGCGATGCCGTGTTCGCACGCTCCAGACCCCTGTTTTCAACGAAATCCCCGCCGGGGCCAAAGTTTCCATTCAGTCCCTGGGCTGCTGGCGGGCTCCTGGAGGCGCCCCTGAAAGCTCTGCGAATGGGTGATTGAGTATGAAAGAAGCAATGCTCTACAGTTTGCTTGATGAAAACCGGGTGCACTGTTTCCTTTGCTCGCAGCACTGCCATATAGAACCGGATGGAATAGGCAAATGCGGAGTGCGCCAAAACAGGGAAGGCAAGCTTTGGAGCTTGGTTTATGGGAAGCTGATCGCCCGCAATGTGGACCCTGTTGAAAAAAAACCGCTCTTTCATTTTTTCCCCGGAACCTCGAGCTATTCGATTGCAACTGCCGGGTGCAATTTCGAGTGCCTGTTCTGCCAGAACGCCGACATATCGCAGTATCCCCGTATCCACGGCGGGGTCTACGGCCTGGATGTCCGTGCCGAAGAAATCGCCGATGGAGCGGAAAAACAGGGATGTGCGACGATCTCTTACACATACACCGAGCCTACTATCTTTATGGAATATGCCCTCGATGTAGCTGTCCGGGCAAAAGAGCGTGGACTTGCGAATATTTTTGTCACCAACGGGTACATGAGCAAGGAGGCGCTGGATGCGGCTGCTCCTCTTCTCGGAGCAGCCAATGTGGACCTTAAGTCTTTCAGCGATGCGTTCTACCAGCAACAGTGCGGCGCCCGCCTCAAGCCGGTCCTGATGACGCTTGAAGGCATCAAAGAGAAAGGCATCTGGCTCGAGGTGACAACTCTTATCATCCCGGGCTTAAACGACACGGATGCTGAGTTGAGGCAGACGGCGCGATTTCTTGTCGGCCTGGGACCGGAGACTCCCTGGCACGTGAGCCGTTTTCATCCCGCTTATCGATTGAACGACAGGGGTCCTACGCCCGTCGAAACAATCAGAAGAGCGAGGCAAATCGGACTGGAAGCCGGTCTTCATTACGTTTACACCGGCAATGTGCCCGGAGACAACGGTGAGAATACGTTCTGTCACTCCTGCGGCGCTGTGCTTATCAGCCGAGTCGGCTATTCGATCAGGAAACGGAACCTGAAGCATGGTGCATGCGCAATATGCGGAACGGCGCTGGCAGGGGTGGGACTGGATTGAGCGGAACCAGAAAGGAACTGTTGCAGGAGATATATGCCAGGCTGTCGGCCTTTTTCGGTCCCCAGCGGTGGTGGCCTGCCGAGACCCCCTTCGAGGTTATTCTGGGCGCCGTACTTACCCAGAATACCTCATGGAAGAATGTGGCAGCTGCAATCGGAAACCTGCGCCGCTCAGATCTGTTGATCTTCGAAAACCTTTGCAGGCTGGACGCACGAGAAGTCGCGGTCCTTGTTCGCCCCTCCGGCTTCTACAACGAAAAAGCAAAGAAGATAAAGACTTTTTGCAATCACATCCTGACAAAATGGGGCGGCGATCTTGAAGAGTTCCTCGCCCAGGATTTGGGATCGCTGCGGTCCGAGCTTTTATCGATCAGGGGCATCGGCCCGGAGACTGCCGACAGTATAATCCTTTATGCTGCATTTAAACCATCTTTTGTGGTGGACACGTACACTTACCGGATTTTTTCAAGACATGAATGGGTCGAAGAGTCGATTTCCTATGAGGACCTGCGGGAATATTTCATGGGAGGACTGGATGAGGATGTTTCGTTTTTCCAGGAGTTTCATGCCTTACTGGTTCGAACCGGGCATCTCTACTGCCGTAAGAAAGCTCTGTGCCGCTCCTGCCCCTTGAATACCTATCTCTGAAATCTACCGTTTCCCGGGGTCTTATTTATACCTTTTCGCGCTGCTCAATCGGGAGGACGTGAGGTTCATTCCGTTGCTCAGTCCGGGTTATCTTTGGGCTAGAACAATGCGAAATTGTGCCTGAATTGTCAAAATTACCTCAGGCCGGTGGAGTGGACAGAGGACCGGGATTTTTTTCGAATAGGCATGGAATTTCCTCTTGATATTTTCTTTGCTCATTGTTAAACAATAGGCGTTTTCGATCAGGGGTGAGATTATGCGTCATTGTTTGGATACCGCTAATTTCTGGTGCTGGTGGTTTAGCCGTGGAGGTGCGCGCCTGACGGGTTAACCATTAGTACGAAGAGGAATATATGCAGGGACCGTGGGCCGCACGAAAGCCCACGGTCCCTTTCGTTTTGCCCCAAGGGACCGTGGAAAGACTCTGCGGTCCCTTTTCTGTTTCGAGGGTGTGAAGACCCGAAGGGGTTTGCAGGTGAAGGGGAGGCAAAAAAGTGCTTGTCGTGATGAAAAGAGGGGCTACTCCGGAAGAAACTGATGCTGTGGTCCGCGCTATAGAACAAAAGGGCTGCGTTGCCAGGCCAATTGCGGGTGGGGAACGGGTGGCCGTCTGCGTTCTGCACAACGAGGGGCCCATGGACGCATCGTTTTTCCTGCAATTTCCGGCAGTTAAAGAGGCCATCCCGGTGACCCGGCCCTACAAGCTGGTGAGCAGGGAATCGCAGGCACGGGACACAACCGTCGACGTTAGCGGAGTGCGGATCGGCGGTGCTCATCTCACCATAATGGCGGGGCCTTGCGCGATAGAGAGCAAAATTCAGGCTCTTACAATTGCTCGTATCGTCAGGGAGGCCGGCGCGCAGATTTTCCGGGGCGGGGCGTTCAAACCCAGGACATCGCCTTACGCTTTTCAGGGACTGGGAGAGGATGGACTCAAGATCCTGGCCGAAGTGCGCCGTGAGACCGGGATGCCGGTAGTTACGGAGGCAATCGATCACGAAGTCTTCGACCTGGTGGAGCAATACGCAGACATAGTCCAGATCGGAGCAAGGAATATGCAGAACTTCAGCCTTCTGCGGCGGGCGGGCAAATCGGTAAAGCCTGTTCTTCTAAAACGCGGTCTGGCGGCAACCTTAGACGAGTGGCTGATGGCAGCCGAATATATCATGGAGGGCGGCAATGACAAGGTGATTCTGTGCGAGCGCGGAGTCCGCACATTCGCGAGCCACAGCCGCAATACCCTGGATCTTTCCGCAATTCCCGTGGTCAGGCAGGAGAGCCACCTGCCTGTTATCGTGGACCCAAGTCACGCCGCGGGCTTCAGGGACCAGGTCATACCACTGAGCCGAGCGGCTGTGGCAGTAGGCTGCCATGGCCTTGTGGTGGAGGTTCATCATGATCCTGAAACAGCCTTAAGCGATGGACCTCAGTCGCTTTATCCCGGTCAGTTCGCCAGTCTGTGCAGGCAAATAGGGCCGATTTTCGACGTATGCAAGGCGTCAACGGACGGACGGCTCGAAAACGGCGTTGTCAGCAAGTATGTCTGAAGAGGAGGAAAACATGCAGTTGGGGCTTTACCCGCAAAGACCGGAATTCCGCTCCATGGCTCAAAAGGGCAACCTTATCCCGGTTTGCCTGGAAGTGCTGGCCGATATGGAGACTCCCGTATCCGCGCTGGCCGCAATATATGACGGTCATGGGCCTGTTTTCCTTCTGGAAAGTATGGAGGGCGGTGAGAGGTGGGGAAGGTACAGCTTCCTGGGAAATTCGGCGACAACGTCAGTGAGAGTTTTTCGGGATGAAGTGGAAGTCGAGAGCGGGCCGAAAAAGGAGCGCATGGTCCATCACGGAGATCCGCTCGGAGTTCTGCGTTCCCT